>JAEEGG010015821.1_pt1 | contig 15782 bp, 17 predicted proteins | sample 9134161 | NCBI WGS metagenome assembly JAEEGG01 (sample SAMN16246543, study PRJNA631951) | gut metagenome | biome: gut microbiome; feature: rumen; material: CR-attached | host: Bos | place: Iran: Karaj | collected 2018-10
AACACCGGGGATGAACTCATCTCCATCGAGGCCGTGGTCAGCTGCACGCTGAACCGCATCCTCTCCGAATACACCCTCACCCCCTGCACCTTCGCCCAAATCGTGCGCAAGGCCCAGGACGAAGGGCTTACCGAGGCGGACCCCCGCATCGACCTCAGCGGCCGTGAGGCCCTCCGCAAGCTTCTGATCCTCGCCCGCGAGGCGGGAGTGCCCCTTGAGGCGGAAGATGTGGAGATAGAGCCTGTCATCGGAGCGGAGTACGCCGGCCTCAGCCTGGAGGAATTCTACGCCAAGCTGGAAGCGGACGAGCCCCGCTTCGCCGCACTCGAATCCGCCGCCGATGCCCAGCACCGCCGCCAGCGCTTCGTGGCCTCGCTGGTGAAAGATCCCGCCGGCCCCCATGGCTACAAGGCCAGCATACGCGTCGAGAACGTGGATGCCTCCCACCCGGCCTACCGCATCAAAGGCACCGAAAACGCCATCATCATCCGCAGCACCTATCACCCCTACCCCCTGCTCATCCAGGGCGCCGGCGAAGGTGCGCGCCTCGCAGCATCTTCTGTTCTTAACGATATATTAAAATGAGAGAATTTCTTGTGGCCGCCCTTTTGGCCGTATTTGCAGTCGTGCCCTGCCTCGGGCAGGACTTTGATGTCGTGAAAGTGCCGGACACCCTTTTTATGGCCAATGGTGCAGAACATTACTGCCTAATCAAAGAGATGGATAACGGTTCCCGTTACATCAAGGCAAAGACTCTTACCCGAGGGTTCAATAAGGTTGTACGACTCCCTTTGGAGAAAGTTGTCGGAGTCGCTTTTTCAGATGGTTTGAGGATTGATGTATCTAAAACCGGCTTCGACCGCTCCGGGCTTCTTGCCTGGCCGAACAAGGCGGCAAGGGACAAGGAGGTGGTCGTGAATAAGATTATTACTCTTACTCAGCCGGAAGTACGTGCTTTTTATGGTGACGAGTTGTTTTATGGTGAATATCGTCCGATGCGGTATCAGTCGATAGCCGGAACGGTTCGTTTCGAATTGGGCTCTGCTGGAATTCTTGCCGCAGGCGTTTGGAGTGCCATCACCCCTGCACCCCGCTATGGATGGGGTTTCCTGCTCGGTTTCAATATGAGGTCTTCCTACAGGGGAGACATCGAGCCCGGAATGATCACGGCATTGACCGTCTCCCGAGGAATGATGTATGTGGGGCTTCTCGATATGGTAATCGCAAATTACAAGGGACGCAGGATATTCAAATACCGCAATTCTATGGACGTGTTGCCGAAATCTGTTGCCTGGTGGGAAGTTGCCGTAGGAGCCGGTGCTACTATCGCCGGAACTTGGATGATGTATGACCAGTGGAATACTTTGGACAAATATAGAGGGCGCTTTTATTCCTCTTCTTCCTCAGATGCTGCATTCCGCAGGGAAATAGTCCGGGCATTCACACTCTCCAACATAGGCTCACTCGTCGCCAACCTCGGCCTTTCAGCTGTAATCAAGGGCTCTTCCCGGCTTGCTAATTTCCATCCTACGGGAACGGGAATAGTATACAACTTTTAGTGCAAAAGCACTATATTTGCGAAAAATCCGATTGATATGAAAGTCGCTCTTGTGGGTGCTACCGGATTGGTGGGCACCAGAATGCTCCAGGTGCTGGAGGAAAGGAATTTCCCTGTGGATGAACTGTTGCCGGTGGCGTCCGAGAAGTCGGTGGGCCGCAAGGTTTGTTTCCAGGGCCGTGAGTGGACGGTGATGAGCGCGGAGGATGCCATCGCGGCCAAGCCGCAGCTGGCACTTTTCAGCGCCGGGGGAGAGACCTCGCACCAGCTTGCGCCCCTCTTCGCGGAGGTAGGTTGCCGTGTGGTGGACAATTCCTCTTTCTGGAGGATGGATCCGGGCAAGAAACTGGTGGTTCCCGAGATCAACGGGGACGTGCTGACAAAGGACGACTATATCATCGCCAATCCCAACTGCTCGACTATCCAAATGGTACTGCCTCTGGCTCCTATACATAAGGAGCTGGGTATCAAGAGGATAGTGGTGTCTACCTACCAGAGCGTGACCGGTACGGGCTACAAGGCCATTGCCCAGATGAATACCGAGAGGGCCATCGCCGAACGCGGAACCGGAGAGAAATGGGGCGACTATCCCGCCGTATATCCCTACCCCATCGACCAGAACATACTCCCGCACATCGACTCCTTCCTGGAGAACGGATACACCAAAGAGGAGATGAAGATGGTCAACGAAACCAAGAAGATTCTTCGCGACGAGAGCATCGCGGTAACCGCCACCACCGTGCGAGTGCCTGTGCAGGGCGGCCATTCCGAGAGCATCAACGTGGAAACCGTGAAGCCCTTCACGATTGAGCAGCTGCGCGCTCTGATGGCCTCCGAACCCGGAGTCACCGTGCAGGATGACGTTGCCCACAATGTCTATCCAATGCCTCTTTATGCCTGGGGCAAGGACGATGTGTTCGTGGGCCGTATCCGCCGCGATTTCACGGTGGAGAATGGTTTCAACTTCTGGTGTGTAAGCGACAACATCCGCAAGGGCGCTGCCACCAACGCCGTGCAGATTGCCCAGCTTCTGCTGGAGAAGGGCCTGATCTAGGCCAGCTCGAAAAACCTGATATAATTGCTTACGGCCTGCTCCAGGTCGGCGGTGAGTATGTGCTCGTCGCTGCGGTGGGCGTAGCGTATGCTGCCGGGGCCGCAGATTATCTTGCGGCTGAAGTTCGACAGGTGCGGGGCGTCGCTGCCGAAGGCCACCGGCCCGGAAGGAAATCCGGGGAAGGTTAGGTAGGTCGCGGGAATGTCCCCGCCGATGAAGGAGGCGCCAATCTTCGTCATCATATACTCGTGCACCGCCGCATCCGACGCGAAGGTAGTACGGAAATAGATGCGGAAACTGCACTCCGGACTCAGTATGTTCTGCGCATTGTCGCTGCTCAGCTTGCCAATGTTCCAGGTAGTCTCGCCCAGCCTGTCGTCGAAGGGAAAACGGTGTGCGCGCAGCTCGTTCACGAAATCCACGAACAAATCTACCGCGCTCTTGCCGAACTGGGGATATCCCGAATGGAAGGGCTCCCCGCGGAGGGTGACTTCATAAGCCTTGGTCCCCTTGGATGCGGATACCATCTTGTTCTCGGTGGGTTCCCCTATTACCAGCAGGTCCGCCTTGAAAGGCAGCTTGGCGAAGGCCTTGGCTCCCCAGGAGCCGGTTTCCTCCCCGCTCAGCAACAGCAGCCCGAAGCCCGTGCGCCCCGAGGCCGCAAGCTCCTGGCAGGCCGTGTACATGGCGATGATCTGCCCTTTGGCATCGCAGCTGCCGCGCCCGGTAACCTTGTCTTCTCCCACCTTGGGGGCGATGTAGGGAGGCACGGTGTCCATATGGGAACAGAATACCACCCGGGGCGTACCCCAGCTGAAAAGCAGGTTGAGGGTGCCGTCCCCGACTTCGAAAGTCTCGACTTTGGGGGCCTGCAGCCGCCGGGCGAGGAACTCCGCCAGCGGCCTTTCCCGGCCGGATGTGGAGTCGAAGCCCAGCAAGTCTTCGAACAGATTGTAATCTATCATCGCACGTTCTATTTGAACTCCGAGAATTCCGGAAGGGCGAGCTCGGAGAGGATTTCTTGCAGCCGCCGGTCGTCGCGGGGGCAGACCAGCAGAATCTTGTCGGTGTCGATCACCATGAAGTTATCCAGGTTGCAGACCACCGTCAGCTTCCCGGAATCGGAACCGGTGATGATGGAATGCGACACGTTCTTTATGATGTGCTTCCCTTCGAGGGAGATGGCGTTGCCGTTGTCCTGCTGGTCGGATGCATCCTCGTAGAGGGTGCTCCAGCTGCCGATGTCGCTCCAGACGAACTTGGCGGGCAGTACCCAGACCTTGTCCGACTTCTCCATAAGGGCGTAGTCGATGGATATGCGGGTGCTGTCGGAGTAGGCTCTCTGCACGAAGGCTTCCTTGTCGGGAGCGCTCTCGTAGCCGTCCCAGAGATTGGCCAGTTCGGGGCAGCATCTGCGCATCTCCTCCAGCACGACGGATGCTTTCCAGAAGAAGATACCGCTGTTCCAGAGGAATTCCCCGCTGTCGAGGAAGACCTTGGCGAGCTCGGTGTCGGGTTTTTCGGTGAAGGTCTTCGCCTTGACCAGGGCCCCGCTGGCATAGGCATCCCGGCCGCCGGTCACCTGCACGTAGCCGAAGTTCGTATCCGGGCGGGTGGGCACTATGCCGAGGGTGAGGAGGATGTCCTGCTCCGCGGCGATGTCCAGGGCCTGGATTATGTTCTTGTCGAACATCGCGTTGTCCGAGATGTTATGGTCCGCGGGAGCGACCACTATCACCGCGTCGGGATCCTTTTCGTGCAGCAGGGTGGCGGTGTAGGCCACGGAAGGTGCCGTGTTGCGCCCGTAGGGCTCCAGTATTATGTTAGCTTCGGGCAGTTCGGGGAGATGCTCCTGCACCATGCCTTTGTATTGGAAGAGGGTTGCCACGTAGATGTTCTCGACGGGAATCGTGCGGGCCATCCTTTCGAAGGTATAGCGTATGAAACTCTTCTCCTGATTCCACACCCGGAGGAACTGTTTCGGTTTATATTCGCGGCTCAGGGGCCAGAACCTGGTCCCGATGCCGCCGGCGAGGATAACGCAATATCTGTGGTCAGTCATAAATTGGTATGATAGCTTGTGGGTAGTACTGTATTTGTGCGGAAGCCCTGTCGAGGACGACCGTTATTATGTCAAAGTTCACTTCTGCATCCTTGAAACGCCTGCCCTCCGAATGCAGATAGCGTAGGGCGGCCTGCACCATGTTCTTCTGTTTCGCGGCGGTCACGTTCACCAGCGGGTCCGCTGCGGCGGGGGCCTTCCGGCTCTTGACCTCCACGAAGTGCAGGCCCGCGGAGTCCGCCGAGATGATGTCTATCTCGCACCTGCCTCCCCTCCAGTTGCGTTCCAGGATTACCTGTCCTTCCCTGATCAGGAAGGCACACGCCTCATCCTCGCCCCTTTTCCCTATCGCATCCATCACCCGAAAGTAACAATAGTCACGCCGGTGCCGCCGTGACGCACGTCTTCATCTGCCACCGAAGCCACTCCGGGCACGGTGCGCAGGTACTTCTGTATCTCTTCGCGAAGCACTCCCGTGCCCTTGCCGTGGATGATGCGCACGCTGCCTATGCCCAGCATCTGGGCATCGTCGCAGTAGTGCATCACCTCCTCCAGGGCCTCCTGAAGGCGGGCGCCGCGGAGGTCTATCTCGGGCTTGAAACTGAGCTTGCGGGATGTGATGTTCGCGTCTATCTTCTGCAGCGGCTTGGAGAAGGTCTTCCTGGATATCTCCCTGAACTCGTTGGAAGATATCCTCTCCACCGCGTCCGGAGCCATGGTGCTGCTGATGCTGCCGATTATTATCGTGACCGCCTTCGAGGATACCCGGGAGACTTCTCCCACCATCCCGGAACTGAGCACCTTCACCTTCTCTCCCACCTTCAGCGGGCCCTGTTTCTGAACGGGGGCTTCGGGGGCCTTGCGGGCGCTCTTCTTCTGGAGCTTCTCCAGCTTGCGGTCTATGTATTCGTCCTTGGTCTTCTTGGCCTCGAGCGCGCCCAGGAAGCCCTGGAGCTCCAGCCTTGCGGCCTTGGTGCGCTCCTTGTCGGCCTGGCTCTCCTTGATTTCGCGTATGGTGCGCTCGACCTGCCTGCCCGCCCCCTTCACTATATCTTCAGCCTCCTGCTTGGCGCTGTCCAGAATCTGGCGCTTCTGCTCGCGTATGTCCTCCAGCTCCTTCTGGTATTTGGCGGTGAGCCCTTCGAGGGCCTTGTCGGTGTTCTTGACTTTCTGCAGCTTTTCGTCGAGGGCCTTGCGCCTGCGGACTATCTTGCGCAGGTTGCGCTCTATGCCCACGTATTCCTCGCCGGCGCGGGATTCTGCGTCGTGCACTATCGCTTCCGGCAGGCCCATCTTGCGGGCCAGCTCGAAGGCGAAGGAATTCCCGGGCAGGCCGGTCTCCAGCTGGAAGAGGGGCTCTATGCGGGCCGCGTCGAAGAGCATCGCTCCGTTCACCACTCCGGTGTCGGAGCCGGAAGCGTAGAGTTTGAGGTTGGTGTAGTGGGTGGTGATCACCCCGTACACTCCGCGGCGGTCCAGTTCGGCGAGTATGGATTCTGCGATAGCGCCTCCTGCCGCCGGCTCCGTGCCCGAACCGAACTCATCTATCAGCACGAGCGTGCGCGCGTCTGCGAAGGAAAGCATCTCCCGCATATCGGCGAGGAAGGAGGAATAGGTGCTGAGGTCGTTCTCGAGGGACTGGTCGTCCCCTATGCTCACGGCTATCCTTTCGAATACGGGCAGTTCCGAGGTCTCGGAGGTGGGTATCAGCATCCCCCACTGGAACATATATTGAAGCAGGCCTACGGTCTTCAGGCAGACGGATTTTCCGCCGGCGTTGGGGCCGGATATCAGCAGTATGTGCTTGGCGGGATCGAGGGATATGGTCAGAGGGACTATGCTGCGCCCCTCCTTGGCGAGGGCCTTCTCCAGCAGGGGATGGCGGGCCTTGCGCAGGGCCAGGGTGCCTCCGTCGGCTATTATGGGCATACCGGCGCGCAGGTCCAGGGCGGTACGGGCCTTGGCCATCAGGAAATCCATCTCCCCCACGAAGGCGGCTCCGGCCAGCAGGTCGGGGATGTAGGGACGGAGGAATTCGGTGAATTCCGCCAGGATGCGCTCGATTTCCCGGCTCTCCGCGAAATGCAGCTCCGCTATCTCGTTCTCCAGCTCTATCAGCTCCGCGGGCTCTATGAAGGATGTCTTTCCGCTGGCGGATTCCCCGTACACGAAACCGCTGAGCTTGCGCTTGGATGCGGATGCCACCGGGATGAGGTACTTCCCTTCGCGTATGGTGACTCCCGCGTCGGAATCCGCGATTCCGGCGGCCTGGGCCTGGGAGAGTATGGCGGCCGCTCGCTTGGACACCGTCCCTTCCTTGCTGCGTATGGCCTTGCGTATGTCGAAGAGCTCGTCGGAGGCGGAATCCTTGATGTCCCCGTATTTGTCGAGTATCTGCTCGATGCGGCGGTGCACCTCCGGGAAGACGTTTATCTTCCGCGACATCCCTTTCAGGTTGGGATAGACTCCGTCCTTGATGCTGCCGAAGAAGTGTACTATGCGGCGGGTGGTGTCGATAAGCGTCCCTAGCTTGCCCAAGGAGAGTATGTCGATGCGCGAACCCTCGTTCGCGAGAGGCTCCAGGAAGGGGATGGCGTCGATGTAACCGGTGGTGGGGAAACTGTCCTCGAACATCAGCACGAGGCGCATTTCGTCGGTAAGTACCAGGCGCCCGCGTATCTGCTCCGCGCTGGTGCTGAACTCCTCTTCCATCACCCTGCCGCTGGCATAGTCGGTGCTGCAGCGGTCGGCGATCATCTCCCGGATCCTGTCGAACCCCAGTTTAGCTTCCAGTTTCTGTACACGGTCTTCCACGGCTATTTCTCTTGTTTAGGGGGTTCCAGCAGGAGTTTGAGCTGGTTGCGGCTCTCCACGGGGGTGATGATGCCGTCGCGCACGAAGCACACGGTGCCCCTCTGCTCGCTCACCACCACCACGTCGGCATCGCTGCGTTCGCTGATGCCTACGGCGGATTTATGCCTCATTCCGTATTTGGCGGGGATGTCCGTCCTGTCGGTGATGGGCAGGGTGCAGCGGGCGGCCAGTATGCGGTTGCCGCCGAGTATCACGGCCCCGTCGTGAAGGGGAGAGTTCTTGAAGAATATGTTCTCTATGAGACTGCAGCGGATTTCGGCGTCGAGCACGTCCCCGGAGTCGATGATGTCCTGCAGGGGATTCTTGTGGCGTATGACTATCAGGGCTCCGGTCTTCTGCTCGGCCATTTCGAAGCAGGCGCGGCTGAGCTCCTTTGCGGCCTCGTCGTCGAGGGCGTTGGCGCTGCGGCCCAGCAGGCGGGCCAGCAGGTTGCGCTTCTCCCCGGTGAAACCCGTGGAGCGGCCCACGCGGCTCAGGAACTGGCGGATTTCCGGCTGGAAGATAACTATCAGGGCGATGGCTCCGACGTCGATTATGGTGTCCAGCAGGGCGGACAGAAGTTTCATGTTGAGGGCCACCGCTATGATGCGTATCACGAAGAGCATCAGGATGGCTATGAAGATGTTCACGGCAGACGAGCCCCTAAGCCAGCGGAAGGCTACGTAGAGGATCAGTGCCACGACTATTATGTCTATTATATCTGCAAAACCCAGGTGTAGGAACCCGAGAATGTCCATAATCATCATATGTTTACAAATATAGCAAAAAACTTTCATCCTTTGTTATTTGGAAAATAAATCGTATATTTGCAGCCCCAAAAATTGGGACTACTTTTATAAAGTACTTATTAACAATCAATTAACTTACCAATGCCTGGATTAATTGGAAAGAAAATCGGAATGACTTCCGTTTTCGGTGCTGATGGAAAGAACCTTCCATGCACCGTCATCGAGGCTGGTCCGTGCGTTGTTACGCAAATCCGCACCGTTGAAACCGATGGTTATGCAGCAGTGCAGCTTGCCTATGACGAAACAACTGAAAAGCACGCCAGCAAGGCCCTTCAGGGTCATTTTGCAAAGGCAGGGGTCGCTCCTATGCGCAAGCTCGTAGAGTTTGAGGCAGATTTCGAGGGCGAACTCAAGCTGGGCGACAAGATCACCGTTGCCGACGTCTTCAAAGAGGATGTCGCATTCGTGGATGTTGTCGGTACTTCCAAAGGTAAGGGTTTCCAGGGTGTTGTGCACCGTCACCACTTTCAGGGTGTAGGCGGTAAGACCCACGGTCAGCACAACCGTCTGCGTCACCCCGGTTCAATGGGTGCATCTTCCTGGCCTAGCCGCGTATTCCCCGGAATGCGTATGGCCGGCCGTATGGGTAATGACCGCGTCAAGGTCTTCAACCTGCAGGTCATCAAGGTCATCCCTGAGAATAATCTCATCGTTGTCAAAGGTTCCGTACCCGGAGCCAAGGGTTCTTACTTAATCTTGGAGGCGTAATTATGAAACTTCCTGTTTACAAAATCGACGGAACAGATTCCGGAAAGAAGGTCGACCTCGCAGAGGACGTCTTCGGTATCCAGCCCAATGATCACGCCATCTATCTCGACGTAGTGCAGTACCTCGCCAACCAGCGTCACGGCAATGCCAAGACCAAGGATCGCAGCGAGATCGCCCACAGCACCAAGAAGCTCGGTCGCCAGAAAGGCGGCGGCGGTGCACGTCACGGAAGCTTGAAAGCTAACATCTTCGTCGGCGGCGGCCGCGTGTTCGGTCCCGTGCCCCGTTTCTATCACACCAAGCTCAACAAGAAGGTCAAATCCCTCGCACGTTGCTCCGCCCTCAGCTACAAGGCTCAGGACAAAGCTATCGTGATGGTCGAGCCTTTCGTGATGGACGCTCCCAAGACGAAGGAATTCGCACAGATCCTCGCCAACCTCAAGGCCGGCGACCGCAACGTGCTCTTCGTGCTTCCCGCGAACTCCGACAATATATTTCTTTCATCCCGTAACCTTCCTTACGCAGATGTCATCACCGTTGACGAGATCAACACCTACGCCATCGTTAAGGCCAACACCGTAGTGATGGTCGACGGCGTGCAGGACATCCTCGCAGAAAGGAAAAAATAATTTGAGCGATGGGAATAATCATTAAGCCAATAGTAACAGAGAAGCTGACGGCTCAGGGCGAAAAATTGAACCGTTACGGCTTTGTGGTAGACCGCAAGGCGAACAAGCTTCAGATCAAGGACGCAGTGGAGAAGCTCTATGGCGTATCCGTTGCCGATGTCAATACGGTAAACTATCACGGAAAGAAGAAGAGCCGCTACACCAAGGCCGGCATGCTCCGTGGCCGTATGAATCACTTCAAGAAAGCGTACATCACTCTTGCCGGTGACGACAAGATTGATTTCTATGCCAACATATAATAGGAGGGACAGAAAATGGCAGTAAGAAAATTCAAACCGGTAACTCCCGGTCAGCGTAACAAGGTCATCAGCACATTTGCTGAGATCACTACCAAGAAGCCTCACAAGGCCCTTCTGGAACCTCTTAAGAGCACTGGCGGCCGCAACAACACCGGCCAGATGACAGTGCGTTACATCGGTGGCGGTCACAAGAGGATGTACCGTATCATCGACTTCTTCCGTACCAAGGACGAGTGCACCGCAACGGTCAAGACCATCGAGTATGATCCTAACCGCAGCGCACGCATCGCTCTCGTAGAGTACGAAGACGGAGTCAAGAAGTACATCATCGCTCCGGACGGCATCAAGGTCGGCCAGGTTATCGCTTCGGGAAGCGGAGTCGCTCCTGAGGTCGGTAACTGCCTCCCTCTCTCCGAAATTCCTGTTGGTACCCTCGTACACAACATCGAGCTCCGCCCTGGTCAGGGTGCTGCGATGGCCCGCTCCGCCGGTGCTTCCGCACAGCTCGCTGCCCGCGAAGGCAACCACGCTATCCTTCGTCTCCCTTCCGGTGAGACCCGTATGGTTCTCGTTACCTGCCGCGCAACGGTCGGTACCGTCTCCAACACGGATCACAACCTGGAGAGCCACGGTAAGGCAGGTCGCCGCCGTTGGATGGGCAAGCGCCCTCACAACCGTGGTGTTGTCATGAACCCTCACGATCACCCTATGGGAGGTGGTGAAGGCCGCGCTTCCGGTGGACATCCTCGTTCACGTAAGGGCTTGCCTGCAAAGGGTTACAAGACACGCAATCCTAAGGCTGTGTCCAACAAGTTCATCATTGAAAGAAGAAAGAAGTAACAGGTTTAAACTAAGAGAATATGAGTCGTTCACTTAAAAAAGGACCATACATTCAGGAAGCTCTCGAAAAGAGGGTCATAGCCATGAATGATGGCAGCAAAAAGAAAGAGGTGGTCAAGACCTGGTCTCGCGCCAGCATGATCTCCCCGGACTTCATCGGCCATACTATCGCCGTTCACAACGGAAACAAGTTCATTCCTGTTTACGTTACTGAGCAGATGGTCGGGCACAAACTCGGTGAGTTCGCACCTACACGTACATTCAAGGGTCACTCTGGAAACAATAAGTAGTCATGGGACAGCGTAAACACCTTATGGCCGAAAAGCTCAAGGAAGCTAAGAAGGCCACAGCAGTAGCCAGATTGAATGATGTTCCTACCTCTCCCCGCAAGATGCGTCTTGTGGCCGACACCGTCCGCGGTATCGAGGTCAACCGTGCCATCGATCTGCTTCACTTCTCCAAGAGGGAAGCAAGTATCAGGCTCGAGAAGCTTCTCCGCAGCGCAGTCGCCAACTGGGAGGCCAAGAATCCGGATCAGGCCAAAGAGCTTGACAACGGTAATGTTTATGTAAAGACCATTATGGTTGACGAAGGACGCACGCTCAAGCGTATCCGCCCCTGCCCTCAGGGCCGTGCCGGTCGCATCCGCAAGCGTTCCAATCACGTTACCGTGGTTCTTGATGTCAAAAAAGCTCAGGAGGAGAAATAATTATGGGACAGAAAACTAATCCTATCAGCAACAGAATCGGTATCACCCGCGGTTGGGAGTCCAACTGGTGTGGTGGCAACTACGCCGAGAAGATCGCCGAGGACTACGAGATCCGTAAGTACCTGGGTGGCCGTCTTGCAAAGGCCGGCCTCAGCAGGATCGTCATCGAGCGTACCCTCAAGCTCATCACCGTCACCATCTATGCAGCCCGTCCCGGTTTCATCATCGGCAAGGGTGGCACCGAGGTCGACAAACTCAAGGAAGAGCTGAAGAAGGTTACCAACAAAGAGGTCCAGATCAACATCTACGAGGTCAAGCGCCCCGAGGTTGATGCCCGCTTTGTCTCCGACAGCATCGCCCGTCAGATCGAGGGCCGCGTCTCCTACAGGCGCGCCATCAAGATGGCCATCGCCAACGCAATGCGCGTAGGCGCCGAGGGCATCAAGATCCAGATCGCAGGCCGTGTCGGCGGCGCCGAAATGGCCCGCAGCGAGATGTTCAAAGAGGGCCGTACTCCTCTGCACACCTTCCGCGCAGATATCGACTATGCTCTTGCAGTTGCTAACACCAAGGTCGGATGCCTCGGCATCAAGGTCTGGATCTGCAACGGTGAGAAGTATGGCAAGCAGGATCTGACCCCCGCAGCTCTCGCAGCCGCAAATGCACAGGCCGCCGGCCAGCGCAGCAGCGGACGTGGTGAGCGTCGTGGTGGCAATCGCCGCGAAGGTGGCGAGCGCCGTGGAAACCGTCGCGAACAGAAGTAATTCTGATTCTATAAGCAAATGCGGTATGCAAGACTCAGGTTTTGCATACCGTTTTGCTTTTTGACTATCTTTGCATATTGATGGACATCCGCGAAAAGATAAGCCTCCTGCCTCACAGCCCCGGCGTGTATCGTTACTACAATGCCGACGGGGAGGTCATCTACGTGGGCAAGGCCAAGGACCTCCACAAGAGGGTGGCGCAGTACTTCGTGCCGCCCGAGAGGCTCAACACCAAGACCCGCATACTGGTGAGCAAGATCGCCGACGTGCAGTACAGCGTGGTGGATTCCGAGTCGGATGCCCTGCTGCTCGAGAACAACCTCATCAAGCAGTACAAGCCCCGCTACAACATCCTCCTCAAGGACAGCAAGACCTACCCCTGGATATGCGTCACGTCCGAACCCTATCCCCGGGTGTTCCTGACGAGGCGCGTGGAGAAGAACGGGTCCCGCTATTTCGGGCCCTACAGCACGGTCATGCACGCCCGCTATCTGCTTGAATTCTTCGAAAAGAACTATCCCCTGCGCAGCTGCCGCCACAAGATAGATTCCGATGTCATCCTCCGGAGGAAAATCCGCCCCTGCCTCGATTTCCACATAGGGAAGTGCAAGGGGTGCTGCATTGGCGCTGTTTCGACCGAGGAATACGGGGGATGGATCGAGGAGATAGTGACCTTCCTCAAGGGCGGCGTCGGGGCTATCGTCTCCGAATATGAAGGCCGTATGCGCGCCGCCGCGGAGGCCCTGGATTTCGAGCAGGCCCAGGTCTGGAAAGACCGCATCGACGCCCTCCAGCAGCATTACTCCCGCAGCATCGTCACCCAGGTCCGCGACCTCCAGGCCGATGTCTTTGCCCTGGTATTCGACGGTCCGGAGGCCTTCGGCTCCTTCCTGCGCTTGCGCGGCGGGGCCATCGTCCAGAGCCTGAACCTCGGATTCCGGATGAACATCGAAGAAGAGCAGGACGCTGTGCTGAGCGAGTTCATCGCGGAGATAGAAAGCAAGTTCGGCGAGCTCTCCCGGGAGGTCATAGTCCCCTTCCTGCCGGACGTGCAGATGCCATCCGTCCGATATACCGTGCCGGTGAAGGGGGATAAGCTCTCCCTCCTGGAGCTGGCCGCGAAGAATGCCCGGGAATACCATTTCAACACCATCAAGCAGCGCGAGCACACCGATCCCGACGAGTTCCGCCGCAGCGTGCTGGAGGAGCTCCGCAAGGCCCTCGGAATGAAGGAACTGCCGGTGCATATGGAGTGCTTCGACAACTCCAATATCCAGGGGACCAACCCCGTGGCCAGCTGCGTGGTTTTCCGTGGCGGGGTGCCTTCCAAGAAGGACTACCGGAAGTTCAAGATAAAGACGGTGGTGGGAGCCAACGACTACGCCTCCATGAAGGAGGTCGTGAACCGCCGCTATTCCCGTATGCTGGCCGAGGCTCCGGATGACCTTCCGCAGCTGATCGTGATAGACGGAGGAAAGGGGCAGCTGGAGTTCGCCTGGCAGGCCCTGTGCGAGCTGGGGCTGAGCGATAAGCTAACCGTCGTGGGCCTGGCCAAGAGGCTGGAAGAGGTCATCCGCGTCGGGGACCCCTATCCGCTTTTCATCGACCGTAATTCCCAGGCCCTGAAGCTGCTGCAGCACATACGCGACGAAGCCCACCGCTTTGGTATAACCTTCCACCGCAGCCTTCGCAGCAAGGCTGCAATACAGTCGGCGCTCTCGTCGATAAAGGGCGTCGGCAAGGTCACGGAGGAGCGCCTGCTTATGCATTATGGGTCGGTAGCGCGCCTTGCTGCTGCAAATCCCGAAGATTTGGCTAACTTTGTGGGCCCTAAACTGGCAGAAAGAATATTAACAGAACTGAACAATGAGCGAAAAGACATCGACTAAACTATTCAATTACTTCATTTTCTTCGGCATGCTCGTCTGCGTGCTGATCGCAAGCATCATCAACATCCGCAACAATCCCTCCGAAACCGCCCTGCAGATAGTGGTGGCCTTCGGCGCCATGTTCGGAGTTACCAGTACCATACTCGCAGCGCAGGGGAACATAATGAACTTCGTCGTGGGCCTGCTGGGGGCGGTCATCGAGACCTACGTCCTCTGGAAGAACGGGGTCACCTCGATGTTCCTCCTCTACCTCTTCTACTTCATCCCCATGGACTTCGTGGGATTCTTCCAGTGGCGCAAGCGCGACGCTAGCGTGCACAAGGCCGTGAAGGCCCAGCGCATGGACGGCCGCAAGTGGCTCTACGTGGCCCTGGGCTACGTCGCCGTGGCCGCGGTAGCGTTCGGTATCTCCTACTTCGCCGGGCAGCACAGCCTCGGCTCGGGAGTCCCTGCCAAGCTGGTGATGGACGCCCTCACCACGGCCGCTTACGTGATGGCCATAATTATGATGACCTTCGCCTATATGGAGCAGTGGTACATCTGGACTTTGGTGAACCTTTCTTCCATTGTGCTGTGGGCAGTTAACCTGGCTACCACGCCGGAGTCCACATATACTGTGGTGATGCTCATCAAATACGTCTTCTACCTGCTCAACGGGCTGAATGCGATACGTATCTGGCTGAGGCTCAGCAGGAAAGAAGAGGTTTTGGAAAATTGAGAATAATTAGTAACTTTGCAACGCAAAAGACGATTGTACTAATAAACTTAATATTCAAATTATGAACTACGAAGAAATCGTAAAGAAGGTGAAGGCCATCATCGTCGACAAGCTCGGCGTAGAGCCTTCCGAGGTTACCGAGACTGCAAACTTCACCAACGACCTTGGTGCAGACTCCCTTGATACTGTTGAACTTCTTATGGAGTTCGAGAAAGAGTTTGGTGTCAAGATTCCCGATGAGGAAACCAGCACCATCGCCACCGTTGCCGATGCCATCGCAAAGGTCGCCGAGAAACTTGGTGTCTCCGAGTAATCTAAAACCCTAAAAAGACAATCCACTACCGGTCGCCCCCGCGACCGGTTTTTTTGTGCCCAGCCTTCCCCGTCATGCCCAGCCTTTTCCCGTCCTGCCCGGCACTTTCGTCATGCCCGATCCCCCTTGTCATGCCCGGCCTGATCTTGCATCTTTTGTCGCATGCTCGACCAGTGCCTGTGGCGGCTAATTGGTTGATACACAGCAGTTAAACACAAAGTCTCCCCCTTGAAAACGAGGGGGAGACTTTGTGCTATCAGCCTGCCACTCAGGCATTTAAGCGCCACACTTTTTACGTCATGCCCGGCCCCGACCGGGCATCTTCTACGCCACGTATAGTCAATTGCGGCCCTTGGGGCCGGGCCGCAATTGACCCCCCCGTTCATTCACTAGTACCCAAATACTTTTTTGTCATTCCGAGCGAGCGCAGCGAGCCGAGGAATCTGGTCGCTGGGCTAAGGCCGCCGGCGAGGAGGCATCCTGGCGGATGCCAGTCATCTTGTCAGGGGCTCTGCCCCTAACGTACCCCGCGGCTCTCGGCCTCCGTCCTTCGGACCGGCCTCCGCCGTTCGCGCTG
>JAEEGG010015822.1_pt1 | contig 15781 bp, 17 predicted proteins | sample 9134161 | NCBI WGS metagenome assembly JAEEGG01 (sample SAMN16246543, study PRJNA631951) | gut metagenome | biome: gut microbiome; feature: rumen; material: CR-attached | host: Bos | place: Iran: Karaj | collected 2018-10
GCAATTCTTTTTTCTAACGCCTTAGAAATACCTATTGCCAATCAAAAATTATAAACCTAAAACCTAAATCTAACTAACAATTAACTCTAACTAACTATAACTAAACTTAAACCTTTTTTCTTTTGACGATGCAAAGGTACGACGATTTTTCGAACTACGCAACACTTTTACCCTCATTTTATTCAAAAAAGAGCTTTCTTTTGATATAAATCAACTCATTGTGTGCGAACACATGCCAATTGTGTGCGAAAACAACGCATTTTAACGATTAGAGCGCTTCCGCCACTTTGTTCGTCAACGCAACAAATTCAAGGATGGAAAGTTGCTCTGGTCGACGGGTGAGAAGTGAGGCATGTTTTTCGAAGAAAGGCGACTCTGCCGGCAACAGCTGCTTGAGGGAGACGCGCAGCATCTTGCGGCGCTGGCCGAAGACCGTCTTGACGATACGCTTGAACAATTGTTCATCACAGCCCAGGTCGGTCACTTCGTTGCGCGTCATGCGGATGACGGCACTCTGCACCTTGGGCGGCGGATTGAAGACACCAGGCTCGACAGTGAAGAGATACTCCACATGATACCAGGCCTGTATCAGCACGGAGAGGATGCCATACTGCTTGTTACCGGGTTGTGAGGCCATCCGCAGGGCTACCTCGCGCTGGATCATGCCAGTACAACAGGGAATGAGGTCTTTGTTGTCGAGCATCTTGAAGAAGATCTGCGAGGAGATGTCGTAGGGATAGTTGCCTGTCAGCACGAAAGGCTGTCCGTCGAAGACACCGTAGAGGTCCATGCGGAGGAAATCTCCACCTATTATATTATTATATAGACGTGGAAAATGCTCCTGAAGGTAAGCCACACTCTCACGGTCAATCTCAACCACCTTCAAGGGACGTGGCTTCTCCACGAGATACTGGGTCATCACACCCATACCAGGACCTACCTCGAGCACGGGCAGATCGGCAAACGGTTCATCCACCGTATCGGCTATTCTCTTCGCAATACTCAGGTCAGTCAAGAAGTGCTGACCGAGATTCTTTTTGGGTCTTACTTGTTTCATTTGTGTGCAAAAGTACAAAAAAAAGTATGAAAAACCTATAAAAATGCATAATTTTACTTTTTTTTACTCCAAATGTTACTTTTTTTCTTATTTTTTTTGTTTGTTATTATTTTTTTTCGTATCTTTGCACAAAAGAAATAACTAAAGAACTTATGTTAAAATAACAAATATGAATAGACTAGTTTTTCTAATCAGTATGCTTTTCTGCATGACGTTCAGCGCACAAGCCCAAGAACTAAACGATAGCGTTGAGCGTAGGTTAGTACAACCTTCTCGTGTTTTCTTCGTCCCACATTGGTATGTCAAGGCCCAAGGTGGCGCTGCTTACGATGTGGGTGAAGCAAAGTTCTCTCAACTAATCTCCCCTGCCGCGCAACTCACCTTCGGCTATAAGTTTGATGAGTTGTTTGGTGTCAGAGGTAGCGTGAGCGGTATCTGGGCACGAAACCGCTATGCCTACCCTGAGGCGAAATACAAATGGAATTTCATCCAACCCGCCATAGAAGGGGAACTCGAGTTGCTACCTCTCTTTTTCGGAAGGAATCCTGAACGACCCGTTAACCTCTATCTCTTTGCCGGAGCAGGATTGGCCATTTCGTTCAACAATGACGATGCTATTGAGGCCGACAAGCGTTATGGTATCGACTTTCAGAAGTTATGGACGGGTACCCGTCTGAATCCAGTGGTCAGAGGAGGTATCGGAGTAGATTTTAGTCTCACTAAAAACATCGCTATCGGAGCTGAAGTCAATGCCAACATGATGCCCGACCATTTCAACTCAAAACTGGGAAGGAACGATAATCGCGACTGGCATTTCAATGCCCTCGTCGGTGTGAAGTTCACTATTGGCAAGAGTTCAGGACGGACCGAGCCTATCTACGAAATTATTCATAATCCAATCCCAGAGCCTGCTACTGAGGATCAGTTCGTAGATGTACCCATCGAGAAGATTTCCTTCAACGTCAATATCCACTTCCTGATCAACCAGAGCGTCATTCGCTCCAATCAGATCCGGAAATTGACGCGACTGTTAGAATATCTGCGCGAGCATCCACGAGCTTTCGTCCGTTTGTCAGGCTTTGCCGACAAGGACACAGGAACGCCCGAGATCAATATGCGACTCTCTATCGAGCGCTCACAAGTCGTCTCGCAGTATCTGCAGGATGCCGGTATCCAGGAATGGCGTATCCGCAGATTTGCCAAGGGTGACCGTGTTCAGCCCTTCGACATCCCAGAAGATAACCGAGTATGTATCTGCTTTGTCTACGATCCAGACAATCCAGTACCCCAAGCATTTGAGTATTAATATAAAAAAGATATAAGAATATGAAAAGAATACAGAGAATCTTACTAACAGCCATTGTCACTTTAGTGGCTCCGGCTTTTACGGCGTGCACCGACTATCAAGACGAGATTGATGCCCTCGACTACCGCGTCACCGTTTTGGAAAATTTAGTGAGGCAGTTGAATTCCGACTTGGAGTCTACGCAGGTTATTGTCACTGCTATGGAAAATGGTGACTACATTACCGATGTCACGAAAAGCAGTCAAGGCTACATCATCACCTTCAACAAATCTGGTGCCATCGTCATCAAGGATGGTAAGGACGGTAAAGACGGAGTAGACGGAAAAGATGCACAGACACCGGATATTTCTGTCCAACAAGGTGAAGACGGTTACTGGTACTGGACAATCAACGGCGAATGGATTACCAACCCCAACGGAGAACCTGTACGAGCCAATGGTAAGGACGGTAAAGACGGTCAAGACGGTCAAGACGGTCAAGACGGTAAAGACGGTCAAGATGGTAAAGATGGTAAAGACGCCATCTCCCCCAAGGTCAGAATCAATGAAGAAACAGGAATCTGGGAGATCTCCATCGACGATGGCCAGACATGGATGCCAACAGGTACCTCTGCTACCGGAAAAGACGGTAAGGATGGTAAAGACGGAAAAGACGGTAAAGATGGTGTAGACGGAAAAGATGGTAAAGACGGTTTAGACGGAAAAGATGGTAAAGACGGTGAAAACGGCAAGGACGGTAAAGACGGTGAAAACGGCAAGGACGGAAACCAATTCTTCTCGAGTATCTACTACGAAGGCATCATTGGAGAAGGCGAGTTCTTGGTGATTGTCACCAAGTCCGGACAGACCTTCAGAATACCTATCTTCAAGAACTCCTAAAACCATTGGCAGATGAAGACAACGAAAAAAGTTATTACAGTCATTTTCGCACTGGCAATCCTATCGACGGTTATCTCATGCGATAAATACAATTATACCGACGAGTTGCAGGGATTGGGAAAACGTGTGGAAATTTTGGAAGAAGAGTTGTTTGACATCAACACCGACCTTTCCGCCTTACAGTTGATTATCACTTCCATAGAGGAACGAGGTTACATCACAAACGTCAACCAAAATGGAGACGGGACATACACCATTACTTTCAACAATGGTAAGACAACGACCCTTCGGAATGGTAAAGAAGGTACCGATGGACGAGATGGGCAAGACGGGAAAAACATAGATTTTCTCATCAGTGTCGGACAAGATTCAGATGGTATCTGGTACTGGACTCTCAACGGCGAATGGATTCTTGATGGAAATGGCAATAAAATGCCAGTCACGGGAAAGGACGGTCAAGATGGTAAGGACGGTAAAGACGGTCAAGATGGAAAAGATGGAAAAGATGGAAAAGATGGAAAAGATGGAGAAAACAATCCATTAGCACCAGCTATTGTTCCTCAGGTTCGCATTAACGAAGAAACTCGTATATGGGAGATTTCCACTGACGACGGTAACACTTGGAATAGTACTGGCATTTCAGCCGACGGTAAGGACGGTAAGGACGGTAAAGACGGTAAGGACGGTAAAGACGGTAAAGACGGCAAGGACGGTAAAAACGGCAAAGACGGTAAAAACGGCAAGGATGGTAAAGACGGACTGGATGGTAAAGACGGCGAGGATGGACCTGATGACATTTTTGTAGACATCAGCATTTCCGAAGACAATAAATCCATCACTTTCGTTTTAGCAGACGGAAGAACTTTCACCGTACCCATCGTCACGTAAATATTCCCTAAAAGTAAAATCAAAAAAGACGGGCTGGATTCACATCCGGCCCATCTTCGTCTATGCTTTCTTTTCTAAATACTTTCGTTACTTCAGTCCTAAATTCATGTCGTTGTTCATCTTGACGGCCTCAGCCACGAAGACTGCAACGGCGAGGGTTACCATAAAACCTAAAACCATAACTTTATCCTTTCTCTAAACTTTAGTCTGTCTTAAGACGATGCAAAGGTACTACTGTTTGCGCGCACAGACAAGATTTTGGCAGAAAAAGGGTGAAAAATAGACAATTCATTGATACGTATCAATTTTTATTCGTACCTTTGTCCCCATGGAAATGAAAACGGTCCTCACCAACATAGCCAAAATCATCGCCCCTATCCTGCTGGGTGGGGTCATTCTGTATTGGATGTATCGCGGCGAGGACTTTCTGCGATTGAAGCATGTCCTGCTGGAAGAAATGAACTGGACGTGGATGCTGCTCTCGTTCCCTTTTGGCATCCTGGCACAGTTGTTCCGCGGCTGGCGATGGAAGCAGACACTGGAGCCCATCGACGAGCATCCACGCACGTCAACGAGTATCTATGCCGTATTCCTGTCATATGCCGTGAGCCTCATCATCCCCCGTCTTGGAGAGTTCACCCGCTGTGGGGTGCTGAAGCGTTACGACGGCTGCTCTTTCTCGAAGGCTTTGGGCACGGTGGTGACAGAGCGCGCCATCGACACCCTGCTGATGGGGACGGTGGCAGGACTGACGCTGCTGTTTCAGCTGAGCATCTTTGGTACATTCTTTACCCAGACGGGCACCAGCCTCGACACCATCCTCGCACGATTCTCGCTGACAGGCTATCTGGTGACAGCCGTCTGTGCCATTGCCATCCTCATCCTGTTGCATATCCTGTTCCAGAGCCTTAACATATACAGTAAGGTGAAAGCGACGGCCAGCGGCATCTGGCAAGGGGTTATCTCCCTGAAGGACGTGAAGAACCTGCCGCTGTTCATCTTCTTCACCATCGGCATCTGGGTCAGCTATTTCCTGCACTACTATCTGACCTTCTTCTGTTTCGAGGCCACATCCCACTTAGGACTGGCCTGTGCGCTGGTCACTTTCGTCGTCGGCTCCATCGCCGTCATCGTGCCTACCCCCAACGGTGCAGGACCCTGGCACTTTGCCGTCAAGACGATGCTCATCCTCTACGGCGTCGTCGATGAGTATGCGCTCTACTTTGTCCTCATCGTCCACACCGTCCAGACGATGCTCGTCGTCGCCCTTGGCATCTATGCCTGGGCCGCACTTTCGTTTACGAAGAGACAGAATAACAAATTAAAGACAGATTAACATACGAACATATTTTTAGACATAAGTACATAAGAACATAAATTTTAAGAAACAAACAGCTATGAGCGAAATTAAGAATCTGAACCCAGCGTGCATCTGGAAGAACTTCTATGCACTGACGCAGGTACCGCGTCCGAGCGGACATCTCGAGAAAATCCAGAAGTTCCTGCTAGACTTTGCCAAAGAGGCAGGCGTCGAGGCCTTCAAGGATCCAGGCAACAACATCGTGATGCGCAAGCCCGCATCGCCGGGAATGGAGAACCGCAAGGGCGTCATCCTCCAGGCCCACATGGATATGGTGCCACAGAAGACACCCGAGAGTACTCACAACTTCAAGACCGATCCCATCCAGCCTTGGATTGACGGCGAGTGGGTGAAGGCCAAGGGCACGACCCTCGGAGCCGACAACGGTTTGGGTGTGGCTGCCATTATGGCCATCATGGAGGACAAGACCCTGAAACACGGCCCCATCAATGCCCTCATCACCGCTGATGAAGAGACGGGCATGTATGGCGCCAACGACCTGCCTAAAGACGAGTTGCAGGGCGATATTCTTTTGAACCTCGACTCTGAGCACTGGGGCAAGTTCGTCATCGGCTCGGCAGGAGGTATCGACGTGACTGCCACCCTCGACTACAAAGAGGCTGAGACGGATGCTGACGATGCTGCCGTCAAGGTAACTGTCAAAGGTCTGCGTGGCGGACACTCTGGCCTGGAGATCCACGAAGGACGCGCCAACGCCAACAAACTGCTCGTTCGTCTCGTCCGCGAGGCCATCGAGGAGTGCGAGGCCCGTCTGGCTTCGTGGCAGGGCGGCAACATGCGCAACGCCATTCCCTTCAAGGCTGAGGCCGTGTTGACGGTGCCCAAGGAGAACGTCACCCTGCTGAAGGAACTCGCCCAAGATTGGCTCGACGACTTCACCGACGAGTACAAAGGCATCGAGAGCGGCATCGAAGTGATCTGTGAGGACGTCGAGACGCCCAAGACGGAAGTGCCCGTAGAGATTCAGGACAACCTGATCAATGCCATTTACGCCTGTCACGACGGTGTCATCCGCATGATCCCCTCCTACCCCAGCGTCGTAGAGACATCCTCCAACCTCGCCATCATCAACATCGGCGACGGCAAGGCATCATTGAAAATCCTGGCTCGCAGTAGCCGCGAGGATATGAAGGATTACATCGTAAAGACCCTCGAAAGTTGTTTCAACATGGCCGGCATGAAGGTGGAGACCGCAGGTTCCTACGGAGGTTGGGACCCCAATCCCGACTCTGAGATCCTGAACCTGCTGCTGAAAGAATACAAGGAACTCTTCGGCGAAGACGGCATCGTACAAGTAGACCACGCTGGTCTGGAGTGTTCGGTCATCCTCGGCAAGTACCCCTGGCTCGATGTTGTCAGCCTCGGACCCACGATGAAGTCACCCCACACAACAACTGAGCGCGCCCTCATCGCCACGGTCGAGCCCTTCTGGACACTGCTGAAGAAGACCCTGGAGGATATTCCTGAAAAGTAAGAATGCTTGTTGACATAGAGTCAACCAATCGACTGACTGGAGTCAAATTATTCGTTGACTCCAGTCAAATTATTCGTTGACTATAGTCGACAAACGGTTTACTTGTAGTTTAACGATTTTTGTTGACTACTTGGAGTCTTACTCATGATAAGGGTTGACCCGGGTTAAACTTATTGTTAATTTACGTTGACTCGACTTTACGTTAGTCATAAATAGGGTTTACATCAATACTTCGAAACAAGGGCGAAGTGTCTGGGCGGACCTCTTCCGCCTCTTGTTCCGGCCTTGCTCTCGGGCAAGACATTCTTGTTGGGTCGCTGCAAAGTTACATATTTAATTTCATGCAGCCAAGAATTTGATGGCATTTTCTCTGTAGCTGACCCACTTTTTCTGCAATTCTCCTGTGCAGAGTGCTGCTTCTGCTGGTGTTCTCCAGTCCAAGCTCATGTGCGGCCGTTCATTGTTGTAGAAGTCGATGGCTATCTTCAAGGCTCTCTTTACCTCTTCAATGGAGAAGAACGCCAACCCCATGAGCAGTTCGTTCTTGATGATGCCGTTTACTCGCTCTGCAACTGCATTCTCCTTGGGGTCGCCACACTCAGTCATGCTGATCTTGATGTTGTTTCCCTTCAGGATGTCTGTATATGCATAGCTGGCGTATTGTACGCCACGGTCGGAGTGATGGATGAGGTCGATGGCGGGATTGCCGCCAAGACGTTCCAAGGCCATGTTGAGGGCTTCAATGGCGAATTTCGCCTCCAGTGTCTTACCCACACACCAGCCGATGATTTCCTTCGTATAGTAGTCAGTTACAAGCGAGAGATAGCAGAAGTCATACTCTCCAGTCTCTGCATTGAGACAGACGGCCATATAGGTGATGTCGCTCACCCACAGCTGGTTAGGACGCAGCGGAATGAGCTCCTTTGCCAGGTTAGGATACAGCGGCAGGTCGTGGTCGGAGTCTGTCGTCTTGGCACGGCGCTTCTTCTTGCGCACTTTCAGGTTATGGCGCTCGATGATGTCATAGAAGCGGTTATACCCCACGCTGTGCTCTTCGCCGAACTCGCGCTTGTACATCTTCCACAGTTTGCCACCACCGATGCCGTGATCCTTCTGGCGCACTCTCTTGATAAACTCCACGACGAAAGCCTCTTCGGCTAACTTTCGGAGAATACTGTCGCCATGCTTATAGTAGGCCTGGGGGGAAACACCAAGCAGCTCACACTGCGATGTGACGGGATATGTCTTCGCATCGCGAGTGTAAAGCCTACTCACTACTTGGTGCCAGCTTTTTTTAAGTCAATGCCATACACTTCCTTGCCAAAAGCCACCATCTCCTCATAGAAGTCCGCACGGAGCTTCTCCTTCTTCAACTCTGACTTCAGGGTTGACACTTCCTCAAGCAACTTCTTGTAGTCCTCGGGGGTTACATCACTGCCTTTCTTCTTCATCTGTTCTGCCAGTTCCGGATATTCGGCTGCAAAGGTACGAAGAAAATGGTAAACTTTGTAATGAGTCATGCCTTTTCTTGACATAATCTCTGGAACACGGAGATGTTGGATATGGAACATCTCATACACCTCCTTCATCTCGTTAATGCGATCTGTGTCCTTCGCATAACGGCTCTCTTTTGGTTGTTTCACCATACTTTTTCAAACTTTTGGTGTCAACCTTATTTAAAATAAGACACCTTCGCTGTTCACGATCTCGGTTGTCATGGGCGCACCTGAACCGTCAGCGTTGCGAGGGTTGAGCACGATGCGGGCATAGCCCACTTCATACTTCCCATTCAGTTTCTGGACTGTCACGAAGGTCACCTGGTCGCCACGCTGCAAGCCCCATGCACTGATGAAGTCCGCATAAGTGCGGCTGGGTGAATTGACATAAGCCTTGTGACCGCCTTCTGCATCAATGCCTACAGAGACTTCGGGCAGGTGCCCCTGCGAGATGATAGCGGCGAAGGGCGTCCACTTGTCGCTCTGAAGCGGCATGAACTGGTAGAACTGGTTAAGGCTCTGACCAGACTGCTGGAGCGTTGCCGCACGTTCGCGAAGGTGCTTGAGATTCACCTTCTTGAACTTGTTCATACATTGGAAGCCATTGGTCACACCCTCGAAAGAGTGGTTGGAAATGGTCTTCAACATTGCGTAGGCTAATGCTACGACTTTTACCAAGATACGCTGCAAAGTCTGTGCAGCGGTCTTTGGATTCTTCACATGACGGTTAGAGGTGCCGTCTACCTTTACTGAAATTTCTTTCATAGTTGTAAAGTATTAAAATGAAACATAAATTCTACCCTTGGAGACTGAGGTCAATGAGTGTTCAATTAGCGTTCAACATGAGTTCAATTAGAGATCAATTAGGGCCCGATTAGAGATCAATTAGAGTTCAACATGAGACCAATATGACACTAACATGAGAGCAACATGAATTATACATGAGCAATCAATACCAAAGACCGACATCATCCATTATGGGATTTCGGCTGTAAAGGTAAGAAGAATTGTATGTCGTTATTGTCGATGGCGCACAAAGTGGCGCACAGAAAGTTTCTCAAATCTCATTCATTATTTCGAGAAACTTCAATATAATATTGTTCCTGCGTTTACGCTCCAGGACACTGATAAAACATCTGTGGAAGGTGAGCATATTACCTTCCGAATGCCATTTTGCCTGTGCAATGGCTTTATTCAATGTCTTGGAACCGGCAATATCTTTGAAACCCAAAGACTTGATATAATCTACGAATTTAGGCGTGGACATGTATCTGTGGCTGCTGTAACGGTCAGGAATTGGGCCACGCTCTAAGGCTGTCTTTATCCAAGCATAGTCATAGCCATGCAGTATCTTGCAGCCCATTTCTTTCGCTTCGTTGGAATGTAGGTACAGTAACGCAAACTTCATCACATCGTCAAAGCCATTGGGACTTGAGGCTATCCACGTGATTTTTGGTATACGGCCCGTTGCCTCCAGTTCTTTCAAGAGGTCAATCTGCTCTTCTGTGAGTCCATCAGTACCGATAGTTATGGCAAACGGTTGTCTGGAGGGTGGAGATATCAACCTTCTCACACGAGAGAGCAATCTCGATGTTCTCGTGTGAACGGAATAACGCGTTTTCTTCTTTTCAGCGTTCTTCTTTGTTGTCGCTTTACGAATTTTGTAAGGCATATCACTATATTTTCAGTTTACCGATGGCAAATATACATATAAAATCTGAAAGCTCCACACTTCTTGAACCATTTTCGTTGAAAATTGTAGGTATTTTAGCACTTTTTCATATTTTCTCTGCTTTTATACGATGATATGCCTCCACCACCTCACGCATAGACATGATGTACATTTTAAGTCTCTTGCCGTCAAGAGGTGTGCGGTGACCGTCCATCCAGCTCAGTTCCTGAAAATGCATGCAGAACTCATCATATTCAATCTTGCCCTGTTGATACCAGAGCAGCGCATCAGCATATACAGAGAAGTACAGGTTGCAAAAAGGTTTGAAGAAGATGAAATGTTCCTCGTCTTCATAGACCGTCTTGCAGAACTGATCCGCGATGCTTGGTTCAAAATGCTCGTCGCTAAACTCTGCCACGAGTTGTTTGTATTCCTTGTAAACATCAATGGACTCATCCGCACTTTGTTCCTGAGTATGCAAGAAGTCCGTTGGTGACGAATGGAAGACGGTTATCTTGTTCATCATGTCAGCTGTTATCTCCGCTTGCTGGAAGGAAGTTTGTTCCTCGCTCATGGCCAACTGACGATGAAGCTTCATCAAGTGATACTTGCCATACGTCAATGTCAACTTACAGGCCAGCGTTATATCCAGCGAACGTAATTGATGTCTCAAAGACAAATTTCTTTGATGCCTTATATTACTAACCGTTTTTTCCGTGAAGTATGACATATATTGTAACCAAACAAAATATTAGTCCTCATACGAAACCACACATTCAACAACTAATTGAGCGACCAAACCATGATAATCTTTTCTAAATAATTCAGCCTTATTTATTTCCATAATCAGATTCTTTTGTTATACACTTATCTATTATCATGCTGCCACACTTACGCCTAATGAACTTAACATCTTGAAATCTTATTCGTTTATCTGCTGTTTTTAATCCATCAATCCCTTTGAGATATAGGTAACGTGAATCTGTACTGCCAGAGATAAATGTTCTTATTCCGTTCCATTCTACATAATCATATTTTTGCAATCTTGACTTACCTATCCAGTGTGAACCAACTTGACTCTTTCGATTGCCACCTATTGCAGGCTTAAAGACATGTAGAGATCGTGTGTGTCGCTGAAGCAGTCTCATTAGATAAAACCATGACAGGCGTCTTGCGTGTACATATCCAGCTATGCAGAACGCGTCAGCGCAATGAGTTTTTTCAACTTCATTAATAATACGTGTATGCTTTGTTTGGTAGCCATATGTAAGACTTACATTTGAAAATTCCGCCTTAGCACGATTATATGTTTCCCAACGCATACTTGACATAACAGCTGCGTCTCGCAGGCTATGTCCTCGTTTAACTTTCAACTCTATTTTACCAAGGTGATAGGCTTTGTGACAAGTTTCACAGAGGGTAATAAGGTTGTTGGGAGCATTACCACCTGTTTTCCGACTTTCGATGTGATGAACATTCAAAACAGGATCTTTTGATTTCCCCTTGCAATGCTGACAAGTATGTTTATCTCGCGATAGAACATATTCTCTGACATTCCAAAAGCCAAGTTGATCACCCTGCTGATATTCAATTCCAGAAATTTTGTCATTCTGTATCTTTTGCATGTCAAATTGAGCAACTTCAATCGTAGTCTTGCTTATTGGCAATATCGAATTAACCAAACGTATAATACGTAAATGTGACGAAACTCTATTTTCGATACTTGGTGCTAACCATCCTTTTTTACGCCGCCTATTATCAAACCGAGCTGCACGATGTCTCAATTTGCGATTTCGTCGCGTTCTACGTGCTTCCCGGCGAGAAGCAATCAACTTCACGATATCATCACGTTCTTCAACTTGCACGGCTAACAACTCTCTATCTTTCGTTGTTGCCGAAACACCGATGTGTTTACTACCTGCATCAATACCGAGAGATACCTCTTGTACCTTTTCATCTGAATTGTAGTCAAGTTGTATGGTAAAAGGCATAAGGCGAACAACGTGTGCTTTGCCGTCGCGTAGCATACGTCTTACTTTTCCATGTCGTGCAGTTGGCATGAGCGGCTTGCCATTTTTACTTAATACATAAACCATTCCTTTTATAAAATAAAAAACTGTAAGTCAGGTTTGCACCTGTAATGCGCCCATCGCCAATGTTATGGGGTGGTTTCAAATATCAGTGACACCGTTGCTTTCGCTCCTTTTAATCACTGACCAACCAGAGCTTGGAACTTGGGCGACTATTCCAAGGTGCCTATACATTCACCCCTAACGTAGCCATCTAAAGGCTTAGGCTAATTGGCTTACCTTTATTATACCCATCTCAAGTTCAATGTTTTATCAACATCGTCATGTTTGATGTAGCATTTTTGAGGGTAAACACAATATACTGTTATTTGTTGGTGATAAAACATTCCATGTTTGATGTAGCATTTTTGAGGGTAAACACAATAGTGTCATCATTTCCTTTTGTTATGTTTGTCATGTTTGATGTAGCATTTTTGAGGGTAAACACAATGGGTTCTCAATCTTATACTTGCGACCGTCGCATGTTTGATGTAGCATTTTTGAGGGTAAACACAATTCTCGTAATCTTGTAGTCCATAATCTTGACATATTTGATGTGGCTTTTTTAAGGGTAATACATCTTCTATTAATTTGATTCTTTATTAAAGCGTTGTCTTATCCGATAATGTACTAGTTCCAAAAGATAACCTGACCATTCTTCTATACTATAGGACCTTGCCGAACATGTTTCATTCAAATCGTCATTCTTGTACGAGTAATTAATACTTATGCGTTTCAGTATATTCCTTTCTTCATCAGAGAGTTCATCTAATGTCATTGCTGCACCTTGCCCAATACCTTCAACAAGTCTATCATCATCAAAGTCCAATGGAAGGGCGAAATCAGCAAATGACTTTACATCAAACACACCTTTAATCAATCCATGCTTAATAATGTTGTCAATACAGCGACTGACATAAGCATCCAAAATCATTTCATCATTCTTTTTTATATCCATAAATCTCTTTTATTGAGGGTTACTATTTTGAGTGCAAAGATACAATTTTCTGTGAATATTAAATACAATATACTTTGTTTTTAATGATTTTTAGCGTTTTATTGCTTTCTTCTATACATATCTATTTGATAACCCTCTCCATCATAACTTTCATCCTTTCTATCTGTTTGTCACGCTTACATAGTGGACATCCATTACCAAGAATGTGTGATTGTGCACGCTGATAGAAGTCACCATGGCGAGGGCATATAATATGAACCTTTGAGTGCATATCCTTATATTCCGTCTTGGAGTAGTCATATTTATCTCCATGAACTTCCTTTGCTCTGGCAATAAATACTTCTTGGTCTATTATCTTATGTGTCTTTTTCTTGCTACATTTGGGGCAGCTATGTCCAGCAAGATGGCTTGATGGTTCCTGAAAAAACACAAGTCCACATTGGCCGCACATGATTTTCACCGGCGTATGAGTATTGACATATTCCACCTCAGAATAATCAAACCTGTCGCCATGCACCTGTTGTGCCTCTTCTATAAATTCTTGTTTGGTCTTTCTTGCCATAACTCAAATTTTTCCGCAAAAATACGAATAATATTCGAATCTACAAAATCTGCCAATCTTTTTGGGTTGAAATTTGTAAGTTCCAAAACTATTTTGTATTTTTGCAGCAAACATTCACACTAATAGTTATGGATAAGAATGAGTTAAGAGAGTATCTGATTGATATCATTGTAAAGAAACTATATGAAGAAGGCCGCGCCGTTGATGAGAGTTCCGTGATATACCGTATCGCTCAGCAAGAGTATCAAGCCAACGGAGGCGAAGTCAGGACCTGGAATGTTTTCTACGATTCTCTACGCGATGACATGCTGTCAGAGAAGAATGAGACGATACTTATCAGACATGGCAAAAATCTTGGTCTTACTGACTTAGGACGCGAAATGGGAGCAGCTGGTGGCTATATAAAATTTAAAGCGACAGAAAGAATGAAAAAATTGTTAGATAAGGGGATACTTTACACCTATTACCTGATAGCAATAGTTGGCACATTGGTAACTGCTGGTTTTGTACATTTCTCTAAAACTTATGAAGTACCTGTCCCGCCATTGTGGATGATCTTTCTGCTTCTCGTCATTGGCGGACTTGTCAGAGACGCAATCCCACGTGTCTCAAAACTGATGACACGAATGACTAAATAAGAATCAGTATGCAGTTAAATATCATCATAATGCCGTGGGGACAGATTCTGTGTTAATCTCCAAATAAAAGGAAAGAAAAATAGAACAATTTAACAATTGAGGTTTCTATTTGCTTTTGAAACGTACCTTCCATGTCCTGCTTCATATATGAATTGTGGAGCAGGACATATAATGTGCGATATGTTTTTAGCTTATTCCTTTGTTGTTTCGCAAAAATTTGTTACCTTTGCAGCCACTTAGGGAAGTCGCTGGTATATGCCAGCTCTGTACTATCCCGTGTGGCTGTAGCTTCGAGGCGCAGCCACTTTTGATAGAAAGGCGGCTCGTCATTCTCATCCACCGCATCCCAGTCTACTGGTTCGTTATCTATTCTTCCTATGCAGTCCTCCGATCCCGTATTCAGGCTCAGGTTCCTTCTTCCTTGGTGTATGCGTCGTGTCACGTGTCTCATCGTATTCCTCTCCGTTCTTCCATAATGTGTAGATAAGCAACAGCAGACGGCGCATAGCAGCTGTGACACCTATCATCTTCTCGTTGGGATGTTTCTGGCAGATTCTGCCATATGCAGCCTTGATTTGTCTATTGTAGCGGACTGCGACAAGTGCAGGCATATAGAGTGCTGCGCGTATATGGGCGTTGCCCTTCTTTGATATACAATGCCTGGGATCATCCTTGCCGGATTGTTTTGCCTTCACGTCAAGACCTGCATAACCTACGAGCTGCTTGCGGTTCTCAATATAGTGGAAGCCTTCTGTCTCGGCAATGACGCATACTATGGTCGGCTCTCTGAGTCCCTTGGCAGTGGCTATGCGCTTCACCCTTGCCAGGAGTTCCTTGTCCTCCGCGACTTTCTTCATGATAGCCTTGCCGTTCTTTTCCATCAGCGTGTCGATCTCCTGAAGCAGTTTCTCGCAGTTCTTATGGACGGACTTAGCGATGCCCTCCATGTGGTCGAGTGCCTCCATACGGTTTGCGACGGATGTCCTGACCTCGCAGAGGTCTGCATGGAAACGCGTCATCTGGCGCAGTTCTCGATAGATCGCTGCAGGTGGTGACCACGGCTTTAGTTTACGGCTGACGCACCCCATTAGTGCCAGGCAGCGGGCATCCATCGCGTCCGTCTTGGTCTTGATTCCCTCTGACTCGCAGAACTTGCGGGCCTTGTTGGGCAGCACCACATAGACTGTCTGGCCGATCTTGTGCAGGTGATAGGCCAGATGCTCGTAATAGACGCCTGTAGGCTCCATGAGGTAGGTTAGAGGATGGCTCTTTACGGCTTCCTTGCGGCTCCACCTGACCATTTGGTTAAAACCTGACTTCGTGTTGGCGAAGTCGATACTTTTAGTGCAACAGCCCACGTCGCTTGCCCTGTCATACATGTAAAGGCAGGCGGTGAACTTGT
>JAEEGG010015825.1_pt1 | contig 15775 bp, 17 predicted proteins | sample 9134161 | NCBI WGS metagenome assembly JAEEGG01 (sample SAMN16246543, study PRJNA631951) | gut metagenome | biome: gut microbiome; feature: rumen; material: CR-attached | host: Bos | place: Iran: Karaj | collected 2018-10
GGACCTAGCGGGAAAAAGAGTGTCGGTGATGTTGATTGCTATTACTATGATGAGCGGGGCAATATGGTGTCACACCAAATGAAAAATGGTAAATCAGCCCAATGGATGAATTATCATATGTATGACAGCTTGGATAATATGATTTTCAATGGCCGTTGTACTGGCTACAAAGGTGAGAATACCACCTGTAAGTGCATAGGCTTTCATGCAAACCAAGGGTATGAATATGACGACCGGCATAATATGATCCGTAAATATTCCATCGGGGACTGGAGGCCCAGCGGATGGGACATTTATTACCAATATGACAGTGCAGGAAGAGAGATTGAGTGCAAGCATTATAGTGTTCGAGGTGAGCAACGCACTTTTGACAGTCATATACAAACCACCTATGATTCTGCCGGCAGAATCGTGAGAAAGGAGGCTTTGTTAGGGTCATTTCTGGTCAATGAAACCATTTTCCATTATACAAGAGAGGCCATTTTGGAAGAATGGGCGTATGACGAGTATGGCAATATGGAGCAGCATGTCGTTTATGATACAAAAGACAAACCCTTCAAGATTGTCCGCTGGCAATACACCTACGACCAACATGGAAATTGGGTGAAACGCGTGTGTTTTGAGGGAACTAGCGATGATTCAATGTCCGCGACGGAGGTTTTGGAGCGTAAGATTGAATATTACGAATAGTTGGCTTATGTTATGGTCATTGTGGTTTTGGTTGTTTGTCAATCACCCATTCTCCTGTTTTGCTTGAGCCTTCATAGCGCAAGCCATATTGCTCTTTCAGGATATGAAGCCTCGCGCACGTCCTTATGCTGATGTGTGTAGTCAGCCGTGAAAAGCCATATTTATTTTTTACGTTCAATTCTTCTCCGTTCTTTTTCTCTTCTCAACCGTTCCAATCCATCGTTCACAAAAGGCAGCATCTGCTCCGCTAAACGGAACATCTGGGTTGAAAACAAGGTAGGGAAGCCCTTTTCTTCAACATAGTTTTTCTTTGCATTGGCAATGTTCCGCTCAATGTTGAAGATGGCCTTTGTAGGCTTTAGCCCACCCATTATTTTAGTATTTGCCCAAGTTTTAAAGGCAGAGCTTATTTCCAATTTGTTTTGTGGAATAACAAAATCCAATGGGCGGTCTGATATTTCAGCATAATACAACCATACTTCAAAACAAGAATTACTGATAATCAAATCAATATTGTTTAACTCGCATTCTTGTCGCATTTCGGGCAGGAACTGTTCAAAATGGTCAACATCAGTAAGAAGGAAATATCTGTCAGAGTTTTCATCGCTTGCCGATTCCTGATATTCCTTTGTTTTCTCCGTTGCAAATCTGACAATCGACGGTTTGCCTCCTTCATCAAAACTGGGCTCAGCATGAAATGCTATTCTGATGAAAGGAAACAATTCTGTATTTTTTTCAATCAGACGGAAATAGTCTTTTTCCCTTTCCGTACCACCAGAATAGATGACGAACAACGCATTGGGGATTATTATTGCTTCCGGTTTGGTATACTTTGGATTTGATGCAGACACACTTCCTTTATTGTTGAATGTTGCAACATTACTTTTTGTCACAACACTCTCCAACGTCTCAATTTCGGGGTTTCCCTTATGATATTGTCTGCCTGCTGCCATTTATTCAATGTATGATATTTGTGGTATACCACCATAACGACCTTCCTCATATCCTTTCCGGATATTCATCGTGTTGTGAATCTTGTAGTCGTTGAATGAAGTCATCACAGAATTACCGTTTTCCTTTTCAACCTTCCACAACTCGTCAGGACGAACCAACTCCTGCTGGTCCTGTAACAAGGTGAGATGTGTGGTACAGATAAGTTGCCCTTTCGATTCCCTATTGAAAAAGTATTTCAATAGTTTAAAAATGAGCATCGGATGCATGCTGTTTTCTATTTCATCGACAACAATCACACCTCCTTTGCTTGCATCAAAAAGAGCTGGAATCAGTGTCAGCAGCCTGACCGTTCCGTCCGACTGGCTTGTAATGTCCATTTTCTTTTTATAGCCATTGACACCAAGTTGCTCAAACATAAATTCCTGAACAATCTGTTCCCCATTTTTCACGGTAATATTGAAATTGTTGCGGTTATTTGAAAACTCAGATAATCCAGAATGGTCTGTTATAGATGCTCTTTGAAGGATTTGTTGCAAATCGTTCTTGTTCTTTTTGTCCGACATCCACTTGTCTATTGGTGTTTCTCCAACTTTTAGAGAATCTGTGATTTGCAATTTTGACAATAGTTTGTTGGCAAAGTCAAGCAGCTGCCTGTTCTTCGACATCATGTCAATCAAAAATGGGGTTTGACTGTTGATGGTTACAATTTTCAACTCATCTCGGAACCAATTATATACCTTTGAAAGATTATCATCGTTTATGACTGGAAATTGTTTGTTCAAACAAATTATTGAAGAGTTGGGATTTCTTTTCAAAAGTTCTTCAGACAGTTTGTTGTCAATGGTAGGAGAAACTTTATTGCCGTTTCTCTCAAATATCGTCTCGTCATCTTTTTCACCAATTCCAGATAAGCGAAGACATTCATTGATAGAGTTTTTTTGCAAATGCAAAATTTCAACACCGTAGATATAGTATTTACCATTAGTGAAAAATTCTATCTCAATCTTTATCGGTTCCTTATTAACACGAACCAACTGAAAAAAGAAATACTTCAAATCATTTTTATCAAGGAACTTGTCATCAACCACAAATGATTTCAGAAACTGTAAAACCTTTACAAAGTTTGATTTTCCGGCTCCATTGGCTCCATATATCAACGCATGTTTCAAAAGAGGTATTCGTCCATTTCTGTTTATATGTTGAGGAAATATTTCGCGTTTCGGATTCGGAAACATATCAAAATCCGTCCTCGTATAAAACGACAAAATGTTTTGGAATGAAACTCTTAGCAACATGACATCATATATTTGATTACGGTTGCAAAGGTACAACTTTTTTCATTACAAAACGTGAAAAAATCACGGAAAAAATTTCATTACATACAAGCATAAACATAAGCCATATTGCAACTATCATAAATTCAAGTTGTTTATTGGCTCATGCGCGTAAAGATGCGGCAACCGTAGTCACGCAATCACTCCCTTTTTCAATTCCGTTCGCAAAACGTCATTTCATATCTATTTTCCGACGGATGTTCTCGGCGAGGAAGGCGGCGACAGCCTCGGTGGAGAAGCTGCCCACATTGATGGTGATGTCGTAATTGCGTGCATCGTAACGGGATACACCGGCAAAATTTTTGGTAAAAATCTCACGGGCTTCATCGGTCTCGTCAATCTGCTTGGCTGCGGCTTTCTCATCTATACCGTCACGGAGTGCCACTTTCTTGATGCGGATATCGCGACTGGCGATAATGAACACCCTCATTGCATCGGGATTGTCTTTGAAGACATGGAAGGCCGAGCGACCAACGATGATGCACGATTCCTGCTGAGCCAGATTACGCATAATTTCTGCTTCGGAGTAGTAAAGTTCCCGCGAGGTAACCTTTTTGTCCTCCGGCTGATAGGCTTCACCGACGGCACTGAACTGGCGGTAGAACCGGCAGAAGTCATCCCAAAAATTCGTCCGCTTCGCTTTGATGCGTTCAATTTCATCGCGGTTGAGATTATATTTTTCCGACAGACATTCAAGGATGGTCTTGTCATAGACTTTCAAGCCGAGCATCTCGCCCAGACGGCAGGCCACTTCCCTGCCGCCGCTACCGCTCTCACGGTTGATGGTAATAATTATATTGCCCATTGTGTTGTAATTTATTTGTAATCTCTAATTATAAATTCTTTTCTCCTCATTGATAGTTCATAATATTGACACTATCAATTTTGTTTTATTTTGCAAAAGTAATCATTTATTGTAGACGGAAAACAAAAACTTTCGCAAAAGTGCGAAGTCTTTACGACAGCCATCGTCATGCTTTCAGTCCCTTTTTCCATTCCGTTCGCAAAATGTCACATGCACTGTGTCGCCGAAGTTTTTGCCAATCTGCCTGCGGATATCCTTCCGAATGCCGATGACATGGCAGGGTGTCCCCATCTTTACAATCTGACCGTCGTAGGGGACACCGTCAAACGTGGCATGGACGGACAGCCGGCCCTTGCCGAAAAGCGCCTTTATGTCAAAAGGAACCTCCACGTAGGCGGCGTCCATGTTTTCGTTCTGCAGGATGACTGCATCAAATTCCAAAAGTTCAGACATTTCGTTCAGGTGTGTGTGGTATGACAGTTATCCTGTTCATTTCCTGTCAATATCCACCATGTGATATTTTCTGCTGCCGAGGCCTATCTTCTCCGCCCATTCGATGGTGTGGACACCGTGCTGCTTGTCGATGCGGCCGATCAGGTCGGTCGGGTCGTTTTCGGCGGTCACCTTCTGCTGGTTGATTATGTCCACGCAGGCCTGGTCGAGGGCCACGGGATCGGTGCTGGCGAGGATGCCGTAGTCCTTGAGTTTGACGGGCTCCGGATGGTCCACACAGTCGCAGTCGATGCTCATGTTGTTCATCACACTGATATAGATGATGCCATCCTTCTTCTGGAAGTAGTCGGTCACCGCCTGCGCGGCGGCAGCCATGCTCTCAAGGAAACCGTCCTGGTCGCCGATGTATTCGGGTGTCCAGAGTTTCGCCATATCAAGCACCTCCATCTTTCCGGCAGAATGGATGTAGGCCTTGCCGTTGCTGCTGGCGCATCCGATGCTGAGGTTCTTCAGCGCGCCGCCGTAGCCGCCCATCGGATGACCCTTGAAATGGTTGAGCGCAATCATGAAATCGTAGTTGGCCATGTGGCTGCCCACGATGTCATACTTGAGGTGCGTGGTGTCGGTGACGGGAATCCTCATCTCACCCTCCTCGTCCATGATGTCCACCTTGAACAGTGGCGTGAACCCATGCCTCTCGATAACCTTCCAATGGTTGGCGGAAGTGTTGCGTTCGTCCTGTTTGTCTTCAGGGGCGTTGCCGTAGGCGGTGTTGCACTCCACGATGGTGCCATTGACCGCTTCAACAAGCAGCCGGATAAGTTCCGGTTTCAGGTAGTTGGGGTTGCTCCCCTCCCCTGTCGAAATCTTTACGGCCACGCGGCCTTTGGCCTCCACTCCGAGTGCCTTGTATATGCGCACAAGTGCCTCCGGACTGATTTCCCTGGTAAGATACACTGCGGCCCCATCCTGGGGCTCCTGAGCCTGCACAGGCTCGCTTTTCGGTTTGCAGCCCGCCATCATCAGGCAGCAGGCTGCAAGGATAAAGATGATATGTTTCATGCTCAAATAGGTTTTATGAGTTTTAATTCGAAAATGTCTGCAAACAAATGTTATAGGATCTGCGCCGTGTGGTTCTTGGTGTCCACCTTGCCGATGGCGTCGATGATTATTCCATTTTCGTCAATGACGTAGGTGGTGCGGAGTGTTCCTTCTGTCACCTTGCCGTACATCTTTTTTCCGGCGAAATCGCCCAGCCGGACAAGGTTTCCGTTTTCGTCATGCCCTTCAAAATAAGGGGCTTTTGTTCCTTTCTGCAACATGGTCAAAATGGTTTTATTGGTCTATAACGTTAGTGTTTGAGGGTTTATTGCATTTTCAGCGGAAAAATCCAAACAAATGCCACCACACCGGTCTCGGAGCCGAACGCCGAAATTAACGCATATAATCCATGAATATTATGTGCCGCAGGACTTCATGATGGCATAATACCCGACAAAGATGCCGTTGTGTCCTAAAAATCATCATTTTTAGCGATGTGCCGATTGCGGGAAGGTGTGTACTTTTGCAGCAAAATTCAAAAACTGCTTCAATATGGATAAAAAACTTACTTTCAGAAATGTGGCCATTCTCGGTATGCGTCTGGCGGAACGCATATTGAGAAAACGTGCGGAGGGATTGGAATAAAAATAGTGTATATGGACAAAAAAGAGAAAATCCTTCCACGCCTTCTGGCATATGCCGGAAAGAGAAAGGTGCTGACCTACCTTTCCATGGTGATTGCGGGTATCAGCCAGTTGCTGGCACTTGCCCCCTTCATTTACATTTGGACAATTCTCCGCGATGTGATAGCTGGCGACTATAGCTGTATTGCCCATTATGGATGGATGGCCGTAATCTTTGCCATTGCTTCCATCGTGGTCTATTTCGGCGGCCTGATGTGCTCACACCTTGCAGCCTTCCGCATCGCCGCCAACATGCGAAAAAAACTGATGCAACATATCATGACCCTGCCCATCGGTTTTTTGGACAGTTTGGGTAGCGGCAAGGTGCGCAAATGGGTTCAAGAATCAACGCAATCCACGGAGACTTACCTTGCCCACCAGCTTCCCGACAAGGCTGGCATGTACGCCACCATGATAGGACTTGCGGTGCTGATGTTCCTTTTCGACTGGCGGATGGGACTACTATGTTTGGGAACAGTACTGTTGGCCATCATCGTTATGGTGACCTTGATGACAGGCCCCACACTGAAAAGGAAATTGGGAGAGTACAACAAGGCTCTGGATGCAATGTCAAATGAGGCGGTAGAATATGTGCGGGGCATTCCTGTGGTGAAGACATTCGGACAGTCGGTCTTTTCCTTCAAACGCTTCAAAGATTCTATCGACCAGTACCGTAAATGGGTAATTGCCTACACAATTGACCTACGTATGCCAATGACCCTCTACACCACGCTGGTTAACGCCTCATTCGCCGTGCTCATCGGCCTGACACTGGTGATGGCAAAAGGAGGAAATGCTGACGGGGAATTCCTAATGAACCTTCTGTATTATGTAATCATCACCCCTGCCATTGCCGTCACGCTCAACCGCATCATGTTCGCCAGCGAGAACGAGATGATTGTGGCCGAAGCGCTGGAAAAGACCGGCCGCATTTTAGCTATCGATCCGCTGGATGATCCGGAAGATGCAAAGCTGCCACATGAGAATGAGATGGAACTGAGGGATGTCCGATTCCGCTATCCGGAAACTTCCAGATTTGCCGTTGACGGCATTTCACTGGACATAAAGCCCGGGCAAAAGATTGCCTTTGTGGGTCCTTCAGGCGGTGGGAAGACCACCACAGCCAGCCTGATGGCCCGCTTCTTCGATGTCACATCAGGCTCCATCACCTTAGGAGGTGTGGACATACGCCATATACGGAAAGAGGATTTGATGAACCGAATCTCCTTCGTGTTCCAGGACAGCCGCCTGCTGAAGACGAGCATCCTCGAAAACGTCCGCCTAGGCAGGCCGGAAGCCACACGGGAAGAGGTGCTGGAAGCCCTGCACCGTGCCCAGTGCGATGACATCATAGCCAAACTCCCTCAGGGTATCGACACCGTCATCGGCACAAAAGGCACCTACCTCTCGGGCGGCGAGCAGCAGCGGGTGGCCATCGCCCGCGTGATGCTCAAGAATACGCCCATCGTCATTCTGGATGAAGCGACAGCCTTCGCCGACCCCGACAACGAGACACGTGTCCAGCAGGCCTTCTCACGGATGGCCGAAAGCGGCAAGACCATCGTGATGGTGGCACACCGCCTCTCTTCCGTCACCAGTGCCGACTGCATCTATGTACTGGAAGAGGGACGCATCACCGAACAGGGGACGCACAACGAGTTGCTTGCCAAAGATGGCAAGTACGCCACCATGTGGAAACAATATGTGGAATCAGTAAAATGGAACATCAAATGAGCATCATCGGTACACTACGTCATAAATACGCCCTTACGCAGCAGGGCGCGCGCGACCTCGTGAAATCCTGCCTGGCCAGCGCGGGAATGGATATTGTCCTCATGCTGCCCGTCGGACTTCTCTTCTTTTTGGTGAAAGACCTTATGGAAGGTAACACGCTGGACACATGGGGTTACGTGTGGAAAATCGCACTATGCCTCGTGGCAATAGCGGCCATGGAATTCTTCAAATACAACAAGCAGTTCACCTCCGTCTATCTCGAGAGCGGCCGTCGCCGTATCGCGCTGGCCGAAAAACTGCGCCGTTTACCGTTGTCATTCTTCGGTAAGAAAGATTTGGCCGACCTCACCAGCACCATTATGGCTGATGCCGCCACCATCGAGACGGGCACGTCGCACTGGGTGCCGGAACTAATCGGTTCGATGATTTCCACCACCCTTATCGGAATCAGCCTCTTTTTCTTTGACTGGCGCATGGCTCTCGCTGCCGTCTGGGTGATTCCTATAGCCATCTCCATCGTCCTGTTTTCCGCCAAAGTCCAGAACCGCTACAACCGCCGCAGCGTGCAGGCGAAGGTGGAGCTGGCCGGCCATATCCAGGAAGGTCTTGAAGCCTTCCAGGACATCCGGGCGAACGAAGCGGAAGGAAAATACCTGAAAGAACTCTGGCCCCGGATAGACCTGGTGGAGAAACGGGCCGTCCAGGCGGAGCTGGGCGTGGCCTGTTTCGTCGTCAGCGGGCAGATGGTTCTGAAGCTGGGTATTGCGACGGTGGCCCTTGCCGGAGCCTGGCTTCTTTCCCATGGCAGCTTGGACGCACTGACTTTCTTCATGTTCCTGCTGGTGGCATCCCGTCTTTACAATCCCATGTCAGGTTCCCTGATCAATCTGGGAGCCGTGGTCTCGCTGGGCGTTCAGTGTGAGCGGATGGACGAGATTTTGAACCATGAAGAACAAAGAGGAACCGAAACACTTACCAACAAAGGATATGATGTGGAATTCAAGGATGTCCGTTTCGCATACGACACATCGGAGACAGTGCTGGACGGCATCTCCTTCACGGCTCGTCAGGGAGAGGTGACGGCACTCATCGGCCCTTCCGGATCTGGCAAAACCACCGTCTCCCGACTGGCTTCCCGATTCTGGGACATCCCCTCGGGCACCATCTCCGTGGGTGGAATGGACATCTCCAAAATTGACCCCGAAACTCTGATGAGCCTCTACTCCATCGTATTCCAGGATGTGACACTCTTCAACAACACCGTAATGGAGAACATCCGCATCGGCCGCAAAAATGCAACAGACGAGGAGGTCATCGCCGCTGCACGGCTGGCGCACGTCGATGTCTTTGCCAATAAACTGCCCGATGGCTGGAACAGCCTTATCGGCGAGAACGGCAGCGAACTTTCCGGAGGGGAACGCCAGCGTATCTCCATTGCCCGTGCCTTCCTGAAGGACGCTCCCATCATCCTGCTCGACGAAGCCACCGCCTCACTCGACGTGGAGAACGAGACCTTCATCCAGGAGTCGTTGTCGCGCCTGGTCAAAGACAAAACCGTCATCATCATCGCCCACCGAATGCGCACCATCGCCGGTGCCGACAAGATTGTGGTGCTGAAGGACGGCCGCGTGGCGGAATGCGGCACCCCTGCCGACCTCACCGCTTCGGGAGGCTTCTACAAGAAGATGCAGGACCTGCAGCAAAGTGCCATGGGATGGAATCTGTAAATCTATTATTTAGTAAAAAATTATGAAAACCAACTACAAAAACTGGATGCCCAAGGGCATGATTTATGGAACGGCGGCAGGATGCGCCGTATGCATTGTACTGTTCCTTGTTTTCGGCGTGAGCGGCCTGCTTGCGGCAGGAACACTGAAAACCATACTGACGGTTATATTCCTTACCGGAACCGTCGTTTTGCTGTTGGCCGCCGTGTGGATGTGGCTCTTGCACCGCGCCTTCTCCTACGATGGCAAGCGTCAGATGTCGCGACAGATAATCGACGGCGTGGCCGCGAGGGTAGTGCTGCCCGAAGGTGGCCGATGTCTTGACGTTGGCTGTGGCAGCGGCGCACTAACCATCGCCGTGGCCAAACGAAACCCCAAAGCCGAAATGGTCGGCATCGACCGATGGGGCGCAGAATACGCCTCCTACAACCAGACGCTTTGCGAGGAAAACGCAAGAGCCGAGGGGGTGGATGACCGCACTTCTTTCGCCAAAGGCAATGCGCTGAAACTGGATTTCCCGGACGAGACTTTTGACGCGGTGACCAGCAACTATGTCTATCACAACATCCCCAGCCGCAACCGTCAGTCCATCCTGTTGGAAACACTGCGTGTGCTTAAGAAAGGCGGCTCCTTCGCCATCCACGACATATTTTCGAAGTACAAATACGGCGACATGCAGGCTTTTGTGCAACAGCTGAAAAAAATGGGCTACGAAGAGGTGGAACTCATCGACACCACCCACGGCATGTTCATGTCCCCGTGGGAGGCCACATGGATGGCATTGAAAGGTTCTGCCATACTCGCGGGCAAGAAATAGCCAACAGTGTGCCAATATATTTATTGTTCAAATAAAAAAAATATATGAAACCTTCGTTTTTAATTCTGTTTTTGGGCATCTGCATCTGCCACTCGTATGCCCAGAGATTTACAGGTACAATGACTGTGGGAGGATACACCCGTGAAAACGTGGTTGTGAAACTGAAAACAACCTCCGCGCAGGATGTTTACGCCATAACAATGTTCAATGTGAAATTCGCCCGCATGATGCCTGTGACACTTGATGTAACGATTAATCCTGTCACAAAGAAAAACGGACTCCTGACCGGCGACAACATCATACCGTCCGGCAACGGGAAACGGTATGAAAAATATGTTGTCAGGCAGCTGAAAGGCAATGTCGGCAGCGACAATCTGCACTTCTCCTGCACGATGGGCGACAAAAAAGTGACCTACAGCGGACGCAAGGAATGAGCGGAAGGCGGCAGTTGTTGATCAATCCGATTCTTACATCTGCTCCGGCAGCAGGAACTCATGGAAGTTGTCGGGCGTGATGACTTTGTCTTTCCTGCAAGTTCAAACTACAATATTTTTCAATCAATTCCGAAAAATACAATTAAATGAAACGATGTCGTACAAAAACGGCAATTTTCCTGCTGGCAGTCTATCTGCCGATGTGGCTGCTGTCATCGCTTCATCCCCCTGAACTCAAAGCCGGCCTTTTCCACAGCTTTGCGCACATCGTCGGCAGAAGCGGTGCCGGTTACGACGAGGGTTTTGGCGGCGGGGGTGGCCTCGCAGGATGTCACCCCTTTCAGGTTGCCCACGGCATTCTCCACGGCTGCCTTGCAGTGGTTGCAGTGCATGCCCTCAACGGTGTAAACCACGGTGCCCTCCACGACATCCTGTTTCTTGAATTTGCTGAAAAATTTCATACTCAAAGCAATTATGATGAATAAAACTAAAAGTGTCGAGCAGACGATTTGGAACGGATTTGCCGAAACCGCCTCCGCATGACAGCAGGCGCTGTGCATGCCGCAATTTTCGTAAACACCTGTCATGTTGATGCCGACAGCGTTTATCAGCACACCGAAAAGGACGGAAAACCCGACAATAGTAAGCAGGTAAATCCACGTGAAACGGTTCCCCATCGACTTGCGCACCACAAGTATGGAGGCGATGTTGACCGCAGGACCGGCCATCAGCATCACCAGCGCGGCTCCGGGCGAGAGGCCTTTCATCATCAGCGCTGCCGCCACGGGGATACTTCCGGTGGAGCAGATGTACATCGGCACCGCCACCACGAGGATGACCAGCATCTGGAGCAACGGCTGTTTGCCGAAAGAGAGGAAAAACTCGTCGGGAACGGCCACATTGATAAGGGCGGCCACCAACAGACCGATGGCTAACCGCAGGCCAATATCCTGAATCATATCGAAATAGGCATACTTGAAGACGCGCCAGATGCGGTTGCCGCTTTCTACCTTGCAAGATGCATCCGCAACGTATTCCCCTTCGTTGTCTTTCACCAAACGGTTTACGAGAAATCCGCCACAAACACCCGTAACCAGTGCAGCCACAGGGCGCGTGATGGCGAAACCGAGGCCCATCAGCGAGAAGGTTGCGAGGATGGAATCGATGCCCGTCTGTGGCGTGGCGATAAGGAACGAGGCCACTGCCCCTTTCGACGCACCCTCGTTTTTCAGCCCCACGGCGGTGGGTATTACACCGCACGAGCAGAGCGGCAACGGCACTCCTAAAAGGGCGGCCCACAGCACCGACAACTTGTTGTCACGCGAGAGATATTTGGCGTAAAACGTTTTCGGCACAAACACGTGCAGTATCCCTGCAATGAGGAATCCCAGCAGCAGGTAGGGGCTCATCGCATTGATGACTGCCAGCAGAGCGTTGAAAAATTCTCCTATGGTCATATTTATTGTTGCTTATTTCAGTAACTCTTTTATGCGTTTCTTGTCACATGTGGTCATGCAGCGCATACATTTCATCACTGTATAAGTAGAAGCTCGCTCCTGATTTTCGGGATTGTCACGATACTGGCGGCAGCGGTCGGCATCGTAGCCGTCATCGGTGAGCGGCCCCACATCGGCGATGCCGCAAAGATCCCAGTCCTCATCCTCCACCGGCTTCAGCAGCCTATCGGTAAGGTCTTGGTCCTGCTCCCACGGGTGGGGGTATTGTGTGGTGTCCATGGTATCGTTTATCGTCTTGAAAGAATCTGCAAAAGTACAAAAAATATTTGATTGGCGAAAAAACTAACTTTAAATATTTCTACCCATCTCGTACGCCTCCTGCAGCTTGGCTTTTCCGACGGCTTTCGCGCCTTCGGCAAATGCTTTACTTGAACATGTTGTAGCTCACATTCTCCGGCTTCCACTTGTCTTTGGGCTGGGGATTCTCGTTGGGATAGCCCATCACGATGACACAGAGTGGCACAATGGTTTCGGGCAGGCCGAGAACTTCGCTGACGGCAGCCACACGCTCTTCAATCGGATGGCAGCCCGTCCACACGGCACCAAGGCCGAGGGCATGAGCGGCCAGCAGGATGTTTTCGGTAGCGGCTGAGCAGTCCTGAATCCAGAAAGCCTGACCTGGACCTTGCATGGCCTTTTCCATATTGCCGCATACCACAATAGCCAAAGGCGCCTGACGCAACATGTCGCTGTGGCGGTTGGTGCCAGCCAACTCATCCAGTTTGGCACGTTCATTAACCACCACGAAATGCCAAGGTTGAGCATTGACGGCGGTGGGAGCGGCCATGCCCGCACGGAGGAGCATCTCAACGGTGTCGGCTGACACAGCGCGGTCGGTGTAAGACCGGATGCTGGTGCGTGTCATGATGGTTTCGATGGCGGCATTTTTGTTGTCGGCATCGTTTGTCGTTTGGCTGTTGCCGTTGCAGCCTGTCATTAAGGCGGCTGCCAGGAGCGCCATAGCAAGCGCTCGCATTGATTTTTTGTTGTTCTTCATTTTGCTGTTTATTTAATGCTGCATTAAACTTACAAATGCAACTTTGTTAGACATTATTTTTTGCAAAAGTACTAAAAAAATACTCATACGGGGTTAAAAATCCCATTTTTTTTCGAGGTCTGTTGTTTGATTTTTCCTTTATCATCTCGGCGATAAAAAAGGTTTTTACGGCTGCCGCCGGCTGTTGACCGTGCCGACGTGCGCATCGAATCGCCCGACCCCGCCAACGTTGTTGGCGAGATTCAGGCCAAAGGCGACAACATATGCATAGGCTATTACAAAAACGAGACGGCCACAAAGGCTGCCTTCACCGACGACGGCTACCTGCATACCGGCGACCTCGGCCTCATGGACCGCAAAGGCAACATCTACATCAAAGGGCGCAGCAAGTGCATGATACTCTCCGCCAACGGACAGAACATCTACCCTGAGGAGATTGAGGCCATACTGAACAACGAGGAGTATGTGGGCGAGTCGATTGTGGTGGAACGCGAGTCGAACCGGCTGTATGCCCTCGTCTATTTCGACCCTGACAAGATGAAAAGCGACGGCCTGACGGCTGCTGACCTTCCCGAGATGGAAAGCCGCCTGCTCCGTGACGCCAACAAACGTCTGCCCAACTACAGTCAGCTGTATAAGATAGAGCACCGCGACACTCCCTTCGAGAAAACCCCGAAGATGAGCATCAAGCGCTACCTTTACAAATAGACCTTAAATTTCTTGTTTTTCTACCTTTTCGATGTTCGTGCATATTGCAAAAGGCCGCACAATTAATTTGTTGAATTATAGTGTATTATTTACATCAGCTCCTCTGACCAGCCATGGCCGAGATCCCAGTGGTAGTCTGTCACAAACTCAAAGTCAACGGGCAGGTTGAATTCATCCTCCAGCAGTTCGTGCAGTTTTTCCGCATCAATTTTGTGCCCGCCAATGCCTTCTTCAATCCATTTGCCGACACATACGTAGAAATGGCCGGTGGCCTCTTCAAGGAAGACTCTTCCACGAGGAATAAGCGTGTAGTTGTGCTCCTGATAAAAAATGGAACGGGTGTCTCCCTTTGCCACTGCGCGGTGATGCTGTTTCTGCCAGTAGGTTTTATGCAGCTTGGCGATTGTGGCACGACCGTTGACGAAGGTGGCCATTTCGGCATCCGTCTTCTCAACGCCGAAAAGCGACTGGTTGGCCACATCGTACCAAAAAATGCCGAGTTTGGGCTTTCCGTTATCAATAAACGGAGCCATTGAGTCAATCAAACTGCTATGCTCATCCCCGTCGGTATGGTTTATTCCATTGTTGTCTTTGGTCATATTGATGAAAACACTTGAAATTACACATCTCCTAACGTCCCAACCCGAAAAATATTGCCCTCATGCCAAAAGGATTTGTCAATTCTTACATCTGCTCCGGCAGCAGGAACTCATACAAGTTGTCGGGCGTAATGACTTTGAACTCCGCATCGGGGTAGGCCTCGGCAAAGCTGTTAGGCTGTTTGGTCTTTTTGCGTGTGTTCCACTTGAACTCGTAGGCATGGAGCTTGCCGTCAAATTCTTCAATATAGTCAATTTCCTGCTGTGTGCGGGTGCGCCAGAAATATCGGTTGCAGTAGTGGGAATAATATTCGTTGTGCTTCATGCGTTCGGCAAGATTGAAATTTTCGCATAGTATGCCCATATCACCACGTTCCTCAACAGGATTGAAGGAATTGATAAGCGCATTTCGCACGCCATTGTCGTAAAAATATACTTTTCTACTGTGTTTAAGTTCGTTACGTTGATTACGGCTAAACGATGGAAGCCGAAAAATAATGTAAGCCTGTTCCAGTACATCAATATATGCCTCCACCGTTTTAGAATCAATGCCAACCGTTCCGGCAAGTTCAGAATAACTCACCTGTGATCCGACCTGGTATGACAAGGCCTTGAGCAACGTTACCAATTTGTCTGATTTTTTAACTAATCCGAGCGTGAAAATGTCCTTGTATAGATAACTTTCAGTAAGTTGCTGCAACACTTTATTTTCCGATCCTTCAGAAGTGACAACTTCAGGATAGTAGCCGTAAATCAGGCGGTGCCTGAGTAGCCGCATCTCATCCCAAAGTCCATGATGTGCCACCATTTCACCGAATGAGAGCGGGTATAGCTTGTGTTCCCATTTGCGGCCTGTAAGAGGTTCATTAAGACGGTTCGCCAGCTCAAATGCCGAACTGCCGGTGGCAACCAGCTGCACCTCCTTGATATAGTCCGTCACCAGTTTCATTCTCAATCCTATATCTTTGACACGCTGCGCTTCATCAATAACCAAAATCTTTATGCCTTTAAGAAATTGTCTGAACATGGGGGTGGTCATGTTCTCCAGTCTTGACTGGTCACCGATGTCATCGCCCCTCATCCACAATGTCTCCTCATTTTCGGGAAACATTTCCATCAAAATGGTGGTCTTGCCAGTCTGCCGGCTGCCCATCAAAATAATAACCTATCCTTTAAAAAGCTCTTTATCCATCAGTTATTTAAGAATACGCTCAAGCATAAATGCTGTATTTTAATATAGCAAAGATACAATATTTTTCAATAAATTCCGAAACAATCAGAC
>JAEEGG010015827.1_pt1 | contig 15774 bp, 5 predicted proteins | sample 9134161 | NCBI WGS metagenome assembly JAEEGG01 (sample SAMN16246543, study PRJNA631951) | gut metagenome | biome: gut microbiome; feature: rumen; material: CR-attached | host: Bos | place: Iran: Karaj | collected 2018-10
AGTACGCTCTATACAGCCAACGAACCATATATGGCGTACAGCCTTATTGTCGGTCCCGAAAATTCATACGTGAATGTTAGCTCTCGTGCTAGGGGACTTCTTGTGCGGGCAGTATGTCGATAGGATAATTATAACCAGATTATATGTAAGCGTTCGGGCTATGCTCGGACGTTTTTTTTGTGTTAACAGATACATCTATGTACAAATATGTATATATAGTCTAACGATTGGGGTTTTGGTTTACTTGTGCTGCTTTGTTGCGGTAGTATGTTATTTCATCTAATAATTGAATGTGTTTATATAATATATTCTGCGCGACCGATTTTGCTTTTGGTATTATTTTTATATTTGTAGCAAGTTTTATTTTATTAAAATTAAGGTTTGTATTATGAGGTCATTATCAGTAAAATATGGCGAGAAGTACCATTATATAGCACATTTGGATGTTCCTATGGGTTGCAAAACCTATGGCATGATGACAAAGAATGATGATAATTTTATACCATTCATTATTAAAAAATCGACATTCCAGAGCGAAAACATAAAAACTAAGTTCGTAGGGCTTACAGCAACAGTATTGTTGTTTGTTTTTTGTTTGCTGTTGGGAGGAAAGGCATTTGGGCAAAATGCATTTACAATAGGTTCTGGTACGTCAACTTATTATACTCCATTGCCTGGCTGGTATGGATGGCAATATGATGTATATTTATATACACCTAGTGATGCCGCTGAATTAAATAACGATATAATACTGACGAGTATAGCATATGATATTACTAATATTAATTCTAGTACTAGTGTTGCAGAGTGGAATATATGGATAAAAGATGTAGATGCAAGTTATACTTTGTCCAGCACAACTACATTTTCAACATTTAAATCAGGAGCACAATTAGTTTATAGTAGTACTACTGAAACAATAACTACTACAGGATGGAAAACATTAAATTTTTCATCTGGGTTTAATCATGAAGCAGGGAAAGCCATACTTGTAATGGTATTTGGAAAAGGATGTACAACTAGTGGAGGATGTGCTAGACAGTGTAGGTATACTGAAGTACAAAATTCAATGTGGAGAAACAATGTGGATAGTTCAACCGACCCGGGAACGGAAAGAACTGGTACTTTAGATAGATATCGGGCAAATGTTAAGTTCACCTACACTCCTCCCACTGTCTGCGAGGACTTCAATAGCACAAGTGGCTCAGGAAGCTATAGCACTGGCGGTGTGCTTCCATCGGGATGGAACCGCATATATGCTGGCACGGTATATGGCAATACAGAAACATCACCTGCCAACATGCCCCATGTGACTACTTCAAGTAACACTACTCCTGGAGCCCCCAACTCAAGCAATTATATTTGCTTTTATTCCAGCGGAAGCGCTAGCGAATACAGCTACGCCATCATGCCCGCTGTCCCTGCGGGCAAAGCGGTTTCCCATCTTTCTTTCAGATACAATTTTGAAAGTGCAGCATATGGTACTCTTACCTATGGTGTTATCAATGGCACTGATGCAAATTCGTATCAGGTGATAGGAACTGTTTCTAATCCTAGTACTAATCCTGGTCATATTGATATAGACCTTGCCGTTGGTGCGACTACTGGCAAGCGCATCGCCTTCCGTTGGTACAAAACCAGCACCTGGTACACCTGCGGCATCGATGATGTATGTATATCGACTGTTTCTGTAGCTCCTACCAATTATACTGTCAGTGTTTCTGCCAATCCTTCGGCAGGCGGTACCGTCTCGGGAGGAGGCACTTTTAGTAGTGGTGCTAGCTGTACTGTTTCGGCTACTACCAATACATGCTATACTTTCAGCGGATGGTATGAGAACGGCAGCAGGGTAAGCACTAGTGCCAGCTACACCTTTACCGTTTCTGGAAACCGAACCCTGGAGGCTCGTTACACGCAGAATACCCATACGGTCAGTGTCTCAGCAAATCCTAGTGCTGGAGGTTCTGTTAGTGGCGGTGGTACCAAAAACTGCGGGACTTCAACAACTGTAACGGCAACTACTAATACTTGCTATACCTTTGACGGATGGTATGAGAACGGCAGCAGGGTAAGCACTAATGCCAGCTACACCTTTACCGTTTCCAGTAACCGAACCCTGGAGGCTCGTTACACGCAGAATACTCATACGGTCAGCGTCTCAGCAAATCCGAGTGCTGGTGGTACTGTTAGTGGAGGTGGTACTTTCAACTGTGGTACATCGCCAACTGTAACGGCTACACCCAATAGTGGCTATCATTTTGTCAATTGGACAGAAGGTGGCTCTCAGGTTTCTACTAGTGCAAGTTACACAATAAGCAGCATATCTGCAAACCATACACTCGTGGCTAACTTTGAGGCAAATAGCAGCGGCGGTGATTGCGCGGAAGTGCAGATAGGAAGCGGAACTGCTGTTCACAATTATTTGCCAACCTATATTTTCTATAATTATTCATTAACTCAGCAAATATATACAGATGATGAAATTGGAAATGAGGCAGGAGATATTGTTTCTGTTTCATTCTATGCAAAAGCGGCTATGACCCGTAATTTGAATGTGTATATGGTAGCCACCAACAAAGAGTCATTTACTGGTACAAACGACTGGATTAATGTATCTGCCAGTGACCTTGTTTTTAGCGGTAGCGTGACTTTCGATGCTGACGCATGGACAACTATTGCGCTTGACAATCCTTTCTCATACGATGGAAGACAAAATGTTGCTCTCATTGTTGATGACAATACTGGTTCATATGTATCTTCAGTGAATTCACTAGTTTTTGATGGAACAAACCAGACAATTAGGATTTATAGCGATGGCACAAACTATGACCCAGAAAGTGCAACATCTTATACGGGAACTATCATGAACGTAAAGAATCAAATTAAATTCTGTATCGTTCCTGCCGTTTCTGTTCCCGATGATTTTTGTGTCGATTTTGAGTCTGGTTCTATGCCCGTTGGTTGGACTAGCGAGGGTAGTGGTAGTGCTTATTGGTCGGTAGGAATTGGAGATTCTAACACAAGTACTGGTGCTAACACGGGATCCTACAATGCTAGGATTACTCATAGCACATCAGGTAATGTAACATATCTGGTTAGTCCTGAAATGGATTTGAGCAATGTGTCATCGGCTTCTTTAACATTTTCGTATGTCAATAGAAGTTGGGCCGGGGACATAGATGAATTTGCTGTTTGTTATCGTGTAAACGGTGGGACATGGACAGAATTGTTCAGTACAGCCAGTGCTCATTCTTCGTGGACGGAGCAATCTGTAACTCTAACGGGATTTGCTGCTAATTACCAGATCGGATTCAAATACACAGATCGTTATGGTTATGGTGTTGGTCTTGATGATATATGCTTTAATTTTGAAGGAGGTGGTGCAGCCTCTTGTGGCATCATTGTCTATTACGACGACTTTGGTGGAAACGATGTACAGGACGAGAGGTATGCTGGTCCACACAAACTGGCGGATCCTGAGCATAACTATACTTCGGGTGGAGGCATAATACCTGCTGAATGGACACACGCAGGCGATTATACACGATGCAACTATATTAACCATTATCAATATACAAGCTCTCAGGACTTCGGCGATTGCCGTCATCATGGTAGTAGTAATTGTACGTCAAACTATACTAAGGTATATGCGATAAATAAAAATACATATCACGATGCTTCGAGCAATGGATGGATAATGAATAAATCGGATCACACATTTGCCGATGATGTTACTAGAGGCTATATGTTTCAGGGTGATGGAACGGGAGATTTCTATGTAAAGACTATTACTGATGTCCCAGCAGGCGATTATAGGCTTTCGGCTTGGTTCATGGATGTATCATCGGGGGGCAAGTGTTCTCTTTCTGTTAGTGGTACAACTGTCAGCGGTAGCCCGACATCTGGAGAACAATTATTGGGAAGTCAAGGTGAATGGGTGCAAAGGTATTGTGACTTTACCTTGACGGCACAAGGAAGCATTACAATTACATTGTACGGTAGCGACGATTTTGCTTGCGACGACATTCTTGTGGCATCTAGAAATAATGCCCCACCAACGATAAGCATGTCATTGGACCATGATTGTAATGAATATCCTATGGTTGAATGTTTGACTTATCATTATGGTACTGGAGATTATAATGATGGAGATGGCTTTTCTTTCACTGCCCAAAATGAAAATGGATGTGAAAATACTGTTGAACGTGATGCAACTTGGAGATATTACCATATATATTACGATTACGGAATTAATTGTAATGGAGAAAGCGATTACGAAGTACAAGATGTGCCAATGTGGAGTTGCAATCCTGCAACGGTAAACGTGCGTCCTCCTGTTGCATGTTCGAACAAATGTTTTATGAGATGGGCAACAAGAGCAAATGGCGGTGGCTCCAGTTACCTGCCAGGTGATGAAATAACAGTCGGTTCAAATATTTACCTGTATGCAATATATGACGTTTGCCCGAATCCATGTTCGGATGTTACTGTAATGACATGTGGACAGACATATTCGGGTACGTTGGGAAGAATTGGCGCCTGGGATAGTTATCCTAATGTAAGCGATTGGACATATGACGAAGTTGGAGAAGAAAAGGTTTATTCCTTTACGCCAGCAGTAACGGGTACCTATTCGTTTTATGGTACAACAAATGATGGTGATGCCGACTTCTTTTTGTTGTCATCTTGTGATAATGAAGGAACAGAAATAACACATTGGGATGATGCTGTATTTGATGATGTATCAGTTTCTCTTTCAGCCGAAACTACATACTATTTGATTGTCGATAATTATTATGGAACCTCAACTTCTGAATATGAAGTTTATGTTTCTTTGTCGTCAATCGCTAATGTTACGGCATCAGCATCTATTGTTTGCAATGGTTCCCAGGTTACACTGACAGCGCCTTCTGGAGGTACTACTTATACTTGGACTCCCAGTGGTTCTGGTTCATCTGCTGTTGTAACACCTACTGTTACAGCTAATACAACATATCGGGTGACAGTTTGGAGCGGTAGTAGCTGCTCGGCAAGCAGCAGCGTGCTGGTCAACGTCTACAACACAATCACGGCCACAGCATCAGCCAGCCGTGCAAATTACTGCCAGAGCGAGACACCGAGCCTGACAGCCAGCGTTACCTCAAGCAACAATAATAGTCCAGTTACATACCAGTGGTACACGGCTGCCAACGCAGGCAACGCAATCAGCGGAGCAACCTCAGCTACCTATACAGGCGGCAGCAGGACAGCAGGCAGCCATACCTACTATGTAAGGGTAAGCGACGGCTGCACGACTACGGATTTTATACGTGTCGACTACAACGTTTACAACACCATCACTGCAACAGCATCTCCTAGCCGAGCAAACTACTGCCAGAGCGAGACGCCGAGCCTGACAGCCAGCGTTACCTCAAGCAACAACAACAGTCCAGTTACATACCAGTGGTACACGGCGGCCAACGCGGGCAGCGCAATCAGCGGAGCAACCTCAGCTACCTATACGGGCGGCAGCAGGACAGCAGGCAACCATACCTACTATGTAAGGGTAAGCGACGGCTGTACGACTACGGATTTTATACGTGTCGACTACAACGTCTACAACACCATCACTGCAACAGCATCAGCCAGCCGAGCGAACTACTGCCAGAGCGAGACACCTAGTCTTACTGCCAGCGTTACCTCAAGCAACAACAACAGTCCTGTCACCTACCAGTGGTACACGGCTGCCAACGCAGGCAACGCAATCAGCGGCGCAACCTCGGCAACCTATACGGGCGGCAGCAGAACTGCCGGTAGCCATACCTACTATGTAAGGGTAAGCGACGGCTGTACGACTACGGACTTCATCCGAGTTGACTACAGCGTCTACGGTGATCTCGTATCATCCGCAATCGCAAATGCCAACGACTACTGCCTTAACGCTACGGCTACCGCTCTTTCGACAACTCCATCTAGTGGAAGTGGTTCGTACAACTACCAGTGGCAGTATTCCACTAACGGCTCAACTTGGAATAACACAGGCTCCAACAGTAGTTCGTTTACGCCACCTACGACATCAACAGGAACAATATACTACAGAGTTATTGTTTCCGACAACTGCTCAAGTGTAACGATGTCGTCTGTGCAGATAACCGTCAACGACAAGCCTGCCGTTTCTGCAATATCTGCACCTGATGCTATTTGTGTAGGAGAGTCTCTTGACCTTACGGCACCAACAGTAATTCAAAATGGTTCAAGTATCTTAGCGGAAGGTTGGGAAATAAGTCCTTCGCAGAACGGAACTTATACTCCATTTACCAACAGCAACATTCAGCAAGAATTGGATGGATATTATATAAGATACTCTGCAACAAATGGTTGTGGAACAACTGCCAATGCAGGAGTGCAGATTACTGTCAACCATCCGGACATATCAATCACATCTACATGCGACTATGTATGGAGAGGCGGAACATCAAACTGGAACATCGCATCAAACTGGTATGAGTATAATAACGGCACTTATTCTATTGCGTCTGAATTGCCATCCGAAGCAAAGAACTATTATATAGCTATAGGTGGTTCTGGCACTTGCTTGCAGGATGTTCAGCAGGCATATATGAATTCCGATGCAACCGTGAATAACATAGAGATAGCGCCAGGTGCCGAATTGCATATAATGGAGAATGTAACACTTAGACTTGCTGGCTCAATAATCAATAACGGAACTTTCGTAGCCGATAATACTAGTATAATAGAATTGAACGGTGCTAACGATCAAACCTTGAGTAGTGCAATGGAATTTGGAAATGTAACATTTGCCCAGGTTGTAGATGGTAAGAAGATTTTCGCTCCGCATGGTATAACTGTCAATGGCGTAGCAACATTCACAAAGGGTGTTATCGTAGGTGATATGAATTTTGTATCTGGAGCAACGGCAAGCGAAGCTTCTCTTCTTAGCCATGTCGATGGTGCTGTAACTAAGGCGTTTGGTTCGTCTGCCTTCACATTCCCGACTGGTAACGGACACACCCTTGGAACGATAGCTGTTCCTGCAACTCGTAGCGGAGGCTCGGCTACAGTACGCTATCGTAATGTGGCTGGTACTAATGACCTTCCGTCTGACTATCCACGATGGTGGAATGCAAACGATAATTGTGATGGCAATGATCCTCAGTTTGATCACGTGAGCAATATTGAGTTCTGGAATGTTTCTTCCAATGTAGCATTGAATAATGTCACATTGATGGTTTCGTCAGCAGAAGTTACCGACCATTTTGGTGCGGGTGCTACATCATACGATGACGAGGATATTTTCGGAGCAATGTGGCTAGGCTCTTGCTGGAAAAACATTGGCGGTCCAGGAACTGTAGAAAACGGCAATACAAAGATAAGTGTAAATGTTTCTATACGTGCAACAAGGAGTTCAAGTAACCATTATGTGTCTCTTGGATCAAAGACTCCGTCAACATTGTTGCCAATAGAGCTTGTTTCATTCAATGCAATTTGTGACGGAAAGTCAGTTCTTGTTGACTGGGCAACCGCTACCGAGCGTAATAACGACTACTTTGTAATTGAGCGTTCTGATGATGCAATCAACTTCACCGAAATCGCTCGCGTAGCAGGCGCAGGAAATTCGATTGAGCCTATTGACTACTCATACACCGACTATGGTTTCCATGGTGGTGACAATTATTACCGCTTAGTTCAGGTTGACTATGATGGCTCGCGTACCGTTTCGGAAATTATAGTTGCAACATGCGAAGAACCGGAAGTCGGTGAACCAGACGTTCAGGCTTACCCGAACCCATTTAACGGCGAGCTTACGCTTGTCCTCGACAACTTCGAAAACCGTCCAGCTCGCATTGAGGTGTATGATATGCTTGGCAAGCTGATTATGTTTGAAAAGGTAGATGCACCACAAAATAGCTATGAGACAATATTGAATCTTTACAATCTTCCGCCAGCTGCTTATAATGTAAGGGTAAGCACAACTGATTTTGTGATAAATAGTCAGGTGGTGAAGAATTAATGATTCCCCACGGGATCACCATGAATTAAACAATAATCTGTAGCCTCGCAATTCATTGTGAGGCTACAATTTTAAACATGCAATAACGCAAAATTTTGCGTCTCCACAATTCATCGGCGGAATGTATACCGCTCCTTATTCATTATTACTAAACAACTTATATAAGTGGTGAAATTTTTTCGCAATCTAGGATAATTTTTTTTACTATATTTGCGTTTCTTTAAACGAAAATGGAAGACAAATATAACATATTGATTTCCAAACTTGATAAGTTTATCAGGAAGTACTATCTGAACAAGATGGTAAAGGGTGTTATACTTGCACTTGCCATTTCGGGATTGTGGTATCTGATTGTAATCATTGCGGAATATTACGGCAGGTTTTCTTCTGCATTCCGTACGGCATTGTTTATCAGTTCGATAACTTTGTATGCCATTATATTCGTCACAATGATTCTGTGGCCGTTGCTAAAGCTTATGAAAATCGGCAAGCGTATTTCGTATGCCGAAGCAAGCCGTATTTTGGGAAAGCATTTCCCCGAGGTGTCGGATAAGTTGCAGAATACATTGGAACTAAATTCATTGCTTGATGAGAATCCGGAAACTCGCGACCTTATTTATGCAAGTATCTCGCAGAGAATTGAGAAACTTTCGCCAATTCCTTTCCTTTCGGCAATCAAGATAAAGAAAAATGTCAAGTATCTTGTGTATTTGGCTCCGGTTGTACTTGTGTTTGTGCTGATAATTTCGTTCAAGCCGGCGATTGTCACCGAGGGGACGGAAAGAATAGTGAAGTACGATGAGCATTTTGAGATGCCAGCACCGTTTTCGTTCATACTCGAAAACGACACCTTGCAGGTTAGGCAGGGCGATGATTTCACCGTGAATTTGCGTGTGGAAGGTCAATATGTTCCCGAGCATGTGATGATAAATTTCGGTGGCAATTCGTTCTATATGGAAAAGCAGTCGGCTTCAACCTTCAAGTACGATTTCAAGACATTGAACAATTCCTTCAAGTTCTATTTTACGGCTCAGGATGTAGAGTCGAAGGACTATGAGGTGAGTGTTATGCCAGCACCGATAATCCTTGATTTTAAGATAAATATAACTCCGATGGCATACACGGGCTTGGAGGCAATCGAGGTTAAGAATTCTGGCGATATTGAAGTGCCAATTGGCTCGAATGTAAAGTGGACTTTCGGTACGGCAAACCTTGATTCTCTGGTAATTGTACTCGACAGTACCGTATTGCCTACGACGAAGGAGAAAAACGAATACACGGTTTCGAAGCGAATAACATCAGGAAGCGACTATATGCTTTTTGTCTCCAACGAATATTTCAGCGAAATGGTCGACATAAAGTATCGTATTCGCGTGGTTCCCGACTTGTATCCGACCATTGTGGTTAGCGAGGCCAAGGACAGCGCCAATCCTGCAATAATTTATTTCAAGGGGGCAATCGATGATGATTATGGCTTTACGAGGCTGACATTCCGTTGCTTTGATGGCGAAACTGAAATACAGAAGTCGCCAGTGCAGTTCTCTCAGAGGCTAAATTCGCAGGATTTTTACTATGCTGTTGATTTTTCTACTATCGAGCATACAGGCAATAAGCTTACCTATTATTTTGAGGTTGCCGACAATGATGGTTACAGCGGGCCTAAGACGGCGAAGTCGAAGGTTATGGAGTTCAATATTCCATCGGCTCAGGACTTGCAGGACATGAGCGACGAGACCAATACCGAAACCGAAAACAAGATTGATGAAGCCAAGAAAATCAGCGAGGACATAAAGAAAAGCATTGATGAACTGAAGCGTAAACTCGTCAACGAGAATCTTTCGCCATACGACCGTTCGCAGATTATGCAGGACATTCTCGATAAGGAAGACCAGCTCGAAAGCCTGATGGAGCAGATAAAGGAAGAGCAGAACCAGCTTCAGCAGTACAAGGAACAATTCTCAAAGAGCGAGGATTTATTGAAGAAGCAGGCCGAAATCAACAGCCTTTTGGAAAATCTCATGACTGATGAAATGCGTCAGATGATTGAGGAGATGAAGAAACTCATGGAGGATTTCAATAAGGACGAATTTTTCAAGAAGTCGGAGGAGTTCAAGATGTCGGTAGAGGAGATGGAGCAGAACATGGACAACACCCTCGAATTGCTTAAGCGTTCAGAAGTCGAGGAGCGCGTAAAGAGCATTGCCGACCAGATGGAAAACCTTGCCGACAAGGAAAAGAAACTTGCTGAGGAAACAAAGGATAAGAGTAAGTCGCAGGAAGAACTCAAGAAGGAGCAAAGCGAACTGAATGAGCAATTCGACAAGCTAAAGGAAGAGTACGAAAAAACTTTGGAGAAAAATTCCGACCTGAAGGAACCTATGCCTTTGCAGGATTTCAAGAATGAGATGAATGACATTTCGAACGAAATGCAGAAGGCTAATGAGGACTTGAACGACAACAAGAACAACAAGGCTTCGGACAAGCAGAAAAACAGTTCGCAGAAGATGCAGGAGCTTTCGCAGAAAATGGATTCGATGATGGCTCAGATGGAGATGGAGGAAAACGGTGAGAACATGGACGATGTAAAGCAGTTGCTCGAGAATGTGTTGACTTTCTCGTTTGACCAGGAGGATGTCTTGTCGGGCATGAAACCGCTTTCGTACAAGTCTCCGCAGTTCAAGGAATATGTTGTGCGCCAGAAGAACCTTACCGACAATTTCTCGGTAATAAGGGATTCGTTGAATGCGTTGGCAGCGCGCGTACCAGGACTTTCGTCGATGGTTTCGCCCGAAGTGATGAATATTCGCAAGGAACTCGCATCAGTTATGGATCATCTGGGCAATTCGCAGAAATATCAGGCGCAGACTTCTCAGCAGAAGGTGCTTACATCGGCAAACAACCTTGCACTTTTGCTTTCGGAAGTTCTCGACCAGATGCAACAGCAACAGATGCAGATGCAAAACAATTCCAATTCAAGTTCTAGTTGCAACAAGTGCAAGAACAAAGGTCAGGGACAGTCGCAGCAGAAGCAGATGGGGCAGGTGCGCGACATGCAGCAGCAGTTGAAACAGCAAATGCAACAAATGCTCGACCAGATGAAGAAGAATGGTCAGCAAGGGCAGAGTGGCGAGCAGTTGGCAAAGATGCTCATGCAGCAGGAAATGATGCAGAAGATGATGAACGACATGATGAATGGCGAACTTAGTCCCGATGCAGCAAAGTATTTGAAGGAGGCCAACAAGATGATTGAGCAGAACATAAAGGATCTGGTCAACCGCAATATTACGCAGCAGACGGTAAACCGTCAGGAGCAGATAATTACGCGTTTGCTTCAGGCCGAAAACAGCCAGAATGAACGTGAAACTGAGCAGAAACGCAAGTCGACAGAAGCAAAGGAATACAAGCTCAGTAATCCCGACAAGGCTTTCGAGGAAAAAGAGAGCGAAATAAGGTTCAACGAACTGTTGCAGGTCTCCAATTTGAAGTTAAAGGATTATTATAAAAACAAGTACAAGGAATATTTAAAAAATTTAAAGGATAACTGATTATGGCAATTGAATTTTTTTGTGAAGATGTAGAGAAGCCGAGAGTAAAGTATATAGCTCTCAAGAAGTGGATTAAGGATGTTATTGAATCTCACAAGAAATCCGTAGGTAAGATAGCATACGTTTTTTGTTCCGACGAGCATTTGCTGAAGATGAACAATGAATTTCTGAAGCATGACTACTATACCGATGTGATTACCTTTGACAATAGCGAGGGAAACAAGATTTCGGGAGAAGTGTACATTAGTGTTGACAGAGTTGCGGAGAATGGCAAGGCATACGGAACCGAAGATACAGAAATTTTCAGGGTGATAATACATGCTGTCCTGCACATGCTTGGCTACGATGACAAGACACCAGATGCTCAGACCGAAATGCGGGCTATGGAGGACAAATGCTTGGCAATGCCTGGATTTGCTAATTGCAAGTGGCTGAAAGATACTAAGCAATAATAATTTTTGCCATCATTTTGTTATCAAAAGAATCTAAAAGAAGCAGTCATTCCGCAAATTAGAACAATAACGCGATACGGAACGGGGAGCGTAATATTGTTCAATTGTGCGGAATCTCCCCATGAAAACGCTTTCTTAAGATTTATATGAGAGGTCGTGGTTAATGCAAAAATATAGTCTTGTTTGTCTCATATTGCTGTTGTTCTTTGTAACGCCTGATGCATGGGCGCATCAGCGTGCAAAGTACAATGTAGTGATTGACACAGACTGCGGTATGGACGATTTTCGTGCCTTGACATATTTCATGGCATCGCGCGACTTCAATATAAATGCTGTGCAGTCGGTTGGTGGTGTGCTTGATGCCGAAAATTCTGCAAAATGTCTTTCTTCGCTGTTGGCTGAGTTCCACCACGAAGGCATAATGCTTGGTAAAGGTCAGAATCCCAAGTCGTACAAGAAGGATTGTGCCGATGCGATGGGGTTTTGGAAAAATCAGCTTCGCACAGGACACCAAATTAGGACCAATGCCCTTTACGATGCGATAGCCAATAGTCGCAAGCCTGTGATATATGTCGCTATGGGACCGCTTACCAACCTTGCCAACCTTGTGGAAAAGCATCCCGAGATTGTGTCGAAACTTACATACGTTGTATGGACATCGCGCACTAATGATAAACATTTTCCTTGCGGTTACAACTACAATCTTGACAAGTCGGCATTCGACAAGGTTGTGACTTCTGGACTGAAACTTAAAGTGCTTGATGCTGGGAATGTGCTGTATCCCGATGATTTTCTGTCACTTTTGCCCGAAATTGCCACTCCGTATGCACGGACTTTCGCAAGTTTTTATGAGGGGCAAAAGTTTTCCTCGGTTAGGTTCTGTGACGATTTGTTGCCATTTTACATACTTTACCCCGAATTGTTTGAGGAATCGGCTGGCGGACAGAACTTTTCGGTTTTGCGACCAAAGCAGGATGCCTATTTCGATGTTATTGCCACGCGGGTATTGAATGCTGTTGAAACCGAAAAAGGTGTGATAATTACCGAAATGCCACGAAGTGGCTCTCTGCTTTCGGCGGATGTGGCACCATTGGCGGAGCAAATTTTGTCAAAATACGGTTACACCGAATATAAATTGGTATTGCTGACATCCGAAATGCACTCGCACTTAGGCATTTATTCCATAATCGGAGCAAAAATGGGGCTTCGTATACTTGAATACTTGCATGTTGGACTCGATGAGGTTACAATTGTGTCGAATGCTGGTTCCGAGCCACCTATAAGTTGTCTTAACGATGGCTTGCAGATAGGGGCGGGGACAACCTTGGGCTATGGTGCAATAACAATTTCTGCTGATGGAGAAGTTTCTCCTTCTGCGATGGTTTCTTATAATGGACGCAAGTTGCTTTTCAAGGTAAAAGATGAAGTAAAGCGCGAAATTGCCTCCGATGTTATGGCGTTGATACAGAAGCATGGTTTGGAATCGGATGTCTATTGGAGTGAGATTCGCCGTCTGGCAATAGAAAAGTACTGGAAGGAAAAGAGCAGGTTTGAGATATTTGAAGTGGATGAGAAGTAATTATTAGTTGAAAGTTGAAAGTTGAGAGTTAACAGTTGGCGTAGAGTCGTTGCGAGCAACGACAAACGGAATAAAAGTAGAGTCGTTGCACGCAACGACTAATAAATTAAAAGTTAGCAGTTAAAAGTGGTAGTACCGACAAAAATTTTATCTATCTTTACATCTCAATTTCTAAAAACGATTTTACAATGAAAAAGATAGCATTGGTATCTGGCGCAACTGCTGGAATTGGCAAGGCAACTGCCGAAATATTAGCTAAAAACGGATATGATGTAATAATCACTGGTCGTCGCAACGAGAGACTTATGGAATTGAAGAAGGAAATCGAAAATACAACCGATTCTAAAGTTTATACGCTCAATTTCGACGTTCGCGACAACAAGCAAGTGTGCGAAGCAATTGATTCTCTACCTGCTGAGTGGAAAAACATAGATGTGTTGGTCAACAACGCAGGTCTGGCATCTGGTCTTGACCCGATTCAGAGCGGTGACATCGAGGATTGGGAAAAGATGATCGACACCAACGTGAAAGGTCTGCTTTACCTTACACGCAAGGTTTCGCCTATGATGATTGAACGCAAGTCGGGACATATCATTAACATCGATTCCATTGCCGGCAAGGAAGTTTATGCAAACGGAAATGTATATTGCGCTACAAAGCACGCAGTTGACGCGCTTACGAAGGGAATGCGCATCGATATGCTTCCGTACGGAGTGAAGGTTTCGCAGGTTTCGCCAGGAATGGTCAATACCGAATTTTCCACAGTTCGCTTCCACGGTGACAAGGAACGCGCCGACCATACCTACGACGGACTTACTCCGCTATATGCCGAGGACATTGCCGACTTTATCCTCTACATCGTTACCCGTCCTGCCCACGTTTGCATCAACGATATGATTGTGATGCCGGCTGCTCAGGCAAACTCAACAGTGAACTTCCGTAAAAAATAATAATATGGATAAAGTCATTCCGCAAGTTAGAACAATAACGCGATACGGAACGGGGAGCGTAATAAGCCGCTCACTGAGCGTGTCGAAGTGCGGCAATATGCAAGGAGATTGCTCACTTCGTTTCGCGAGGCTGCAAGCAGCGTTCCGTATAGACAGGCTCACAAGCAACGTCCCTTATGCTGTTCGCTTTGTCTTACGGAATGACAATGAGAGAATAATGTTTAATTATAGTCAAAAACAATTGTTATGATTACCTTTTTTATAGCCATTGCGGTGCTGATTGTCGGTTATTTCCTTTACGGAAAGCTTGCCGAACGTATTTTCGGCATCGACAAGAACCGCGTAACGCCAGCCGTCAGTATGGCCGATGGCGTTGACTACATTCCAATGAAGCCATGGAGAATCTTTATGATTCAGTTCCTTAACATTGCTGGTGTTGGACCAATTTGCGGTGCCATCATGGGTGCAAAGTTCGGAACGGCTTCCTTCCTGTGGATTGTGTTGGGAAGCATTTTCGCTGGTGCGGTACACGATTTCTTTGCAGGAATGATTTCGTTGCGCAACAAGGGTTGCAGTCTGCCCGAAATACACGGCGACTACCTCGGCAACGGTGTTAAGCAATTTATGCGCGGCTTCATGGTCATACTGATGATTCTAGTTGGTGTTGTCTTTGTAAATACGCCTGCAACTCTGCTCAATACGCACTTTACACCAAATTGGAACATCTACATCTGGGTAGGGATAATTTTGTTCTACTACCTGATTGCTACATTGTTACCAATCGACAAGGTCATCGGACGCATATATCCGATTTTTGGCATTCTGTTGCTCGGAATGGCTGTGGCTATTGTTGTGGCGTTCATTTGCTATCAGCCTGCAATTCCCGAATTGTGGGACGGACTTGAGAATCGTCACCCAGCTGCCGAAACAAATCCGATTTTCCCAATGATGTTTATCTCTATCGCCTGCGGTGCAATTTCGGGATTTCATGCTACGCAGTCGCCTTTGATGGCACGTTGCATGGTAAACGAGAAGCAAGGTCGTCCAATTTTCTACGGAGCAATGATAACTGAAGGTATTGTAGCTCTCATTTGGGCTGCTGCCGCTGCCTATTTCTTCTCGCCCGAAAGCGGAATCGACACTGCTGGCAAGAGCGGTCCTGCTATGGTCGGACTTATTGCCGAGACTTGGTTCGCACCGGTGATTGCTGTGATTACAATTCTTGGCGTTATTAGTG
>JAEEGG010015828.1_pt1 | contig 15773 bp, 20 predicted proteins | sample 9134161 | NCBI WGS metagenome assembly JAEEGG01 (sample SAMN16246543, study PRJNA631951) | gut metagenome | biome: gut microbiome; feature: rumen; material: CR-attached | host: Bos | place: Iran: Karaj | collected 2018-10
GGTGCTTGTCAACAAGTTGAGACAGTCAAGAAAAGAAACTCCAAGAGAAAAAGCCAAGAATGACAAAAAGCCCTGACCAACAATGGTGGCTTCGGTCTTTAAATAGTGAACTGAATACCCAAAATGGGATTAAAATGTTAAAAACGACACTTTATCAGAAGTACATAAACATATCTCGTATTTATTTTGTATATTTGTACCCACATTAGATATAATGTGCTTATAACAGGATAGAATTCTATACTCTGTAAATGCGTTAGCAATACAAACGAGAAATCATTAATATATTAATAACTATTTTACGATGGATAAAACTATTGATTTTAAGCCTTTTGTATTCGAATCAGATGTTCATCTTCGATATGAAAGCGGGCTTCCTGTAATGGGGGTACAGAAATGCAAGCGTACTATAATAGTTGAGCAAAACATCAAGGGATGTGAAGGATATCGTTTGGAACCTAATAAAGGTTACATTGTGAAGATATATAATAATGATGAAGATAAACCTGTCATGGCTGATAAACCAATGAAAATTGGTATGCAAGGGAGTAACGTCGTGAAATTTGAAGGCTATGAAGTTGAAGCGATGACTCCATTTGGTTGGCAACAGTTTGATTTAAGCGATTATGGCTTGACTGTTTATTATGATGATAATGGTAATGTAAGGAGCTGTATATTAAACATGTATGACCGAGAAACAGCTATAGAGTATCGTTCTCTTTCATCAACAGATCTATCTTCATTTGGTGTTATTCCAGAGATTCCTGAAGATAAAGAATTAGACAGATGCACAGGCCATCCTGCCCGTCCAAATGAGATACCAATAGCAAGAGAAAATCAGAGAATTTACTTTGGTGCGTATTACCGATGTCCTGATTACCAATACAAGATAAAACATCATGATCCACTTATAGGGAAGAATCCATTTGTATCTATGGCTCAACAATGCAAACAAGACTGCCTATTCCCTACATGTCCATTCTACAGTTCATGGGGAGTAAACGCAAGATTTAATCCTTTTGAGTTACATCTTCATGAATACGACTTGTGGGTTGTACAAGCCTATATAGATACATTTGGAAAATAACCTACAACAAATTTGGGAAACGAGTAAAGCGGACGTCTTTTGATATAAGTACGTCCACTTTATGATTGAATTAAAATCTCAACCATCTCATAGTACGATTAGTACTCGCTGTCACTTTCATCCTCCTCCATCTTGCAGATTTGTCGAGTCTCTTTCCTTGCATCCTTCCAACGGGGGAAGAACTTATCCATTAGTGCATGGAAACGGGCATTGTGACTGGGTTCAAGCAGATGGCACAGCTCATGAACCACCACATGTTCGACGCACCATTCCGGCAATAGTAGTAGGTAGGCCGAGAAGCAGATGGACTTATCCTTGACGTTGCAAACACCCCATCGGGAAATCATCGCCTTGTAATAGACTGCTGACGGCTTCACACCCATCTCCTTGGCGTGGCTCTCCACCATCGGCTCTATCAGGGCTTTCAGTCGTCGTAGGGCATCGTCAGCCTGTTCCCTCGTCTTTAGCGGCAGCTGATTATAAAAGTCTGCCCTGCGCTTCTGGCTCTCGTAGGTTTTCTTACGTGCCTCGGCTATCCACTCGCGGTGTTCCTCAATGAACCGTTCTACCTCTTTCTTAGGCATGCCAATGGGTGCCGACACATGCACATCGCCATTCTTCACTATACGCATCGACAGCCTCCTGGTTCTCCTGTATGTTACCTGTATTGCCATTTCAATTTGTCATTAGAATAATCACACCACTTATGGCTATATAGGCATAGACGATGTATCGGAAGATGCGATTGGGAATGCGCTTGAAGACGTAGGCTCCAAGGGTTGTGCCGATGACGACTCCACCAAGTCCGAAACAGTAGTCTGTCAAGACGGTCGTGGTAAAGAAGCCATTATAGGCACGAACAAAAGTCATCATCACATTGCCAATCAGAAAATAAGTCTGCGTCATCGCCATGTAATGTTCCTTCGAAGGCTCACTCTGGATGAAATAAAGCACAGCTGGCGGGCCTTGCATGCCAAAGAAGCCTCCCATCAGTCCGCTGAGTGTACCAGCACCAACCTGTACTCGTTTGGTTGTCGGCAACTTGATCTTCTGGCTAAACAAGGCGAAATAGATACTGATGACTATCAATGCAACACCGAGAATCCGCCTCAATATGTGGTCTTCAATGTGGGTCAAGGCAAAAATGGCTACTGTCGATATAACAATAAACGTCAGCAGTATCGGCCAAAGCCGTTTCCAAGTGACATAACTTCTCATTCGCCAAACGATGACAGCCGAGGTGGTAATGGCCAGAAGTCCTGAAAGGGTTGTGGCCTCGCCGTATGTAGGCAGGAAGAACGGCAGCATCGTCATGATGAAGATGCCAAAGCCGAAGCCCGTGGTGCGTTGCACGAAACTGGCTCCGATGCTCAGCAGGAATATGGCTATAACAAGGCTACTCATCTTCTTTCCATTCTCCCCATACTTTCAGGTGGCTGATAATTGTTGCCTCTACCCTACCCGTCCATTGTTCAGAAACACCGTATTTCGTAGCAATGGTACGGAACTGTTTCAGGGACGCAACAACATCACGGATGATGGCATCAGGCCGACGAATGCCGTTATCACGGGCAAACTGGATGGCATCCTCACGAGTGATTCCACGGAGCTTGGCCCTGATGTAGAGGCAGTGATCCTCGTTAGGCAGGAAGCCACCATTATCAATGATATAGGTGATATCATAGGCAGGTGACAGTCGCCAACTGCCATCTTCTTCCATGATGAACGAGAAGTTCTTGTTATGGTCATCGGTGTTGTTGGCCAGAATATTGAATACCATCCTGCGGAACACCTCCTGGCAGTCGGATTCAGGCAGATGCAGCTTACGGCAAACGGCTATCAGCTGCTCATAGCTGTCAGCATCAGGACTAATGGCAGCCAAAGTCTGCGTATAAATCTTCCTCTCACCATCGCGGTCGAAACGCTTGGTGATAAAATGGTTGTTACCGTCAACGGTATATAGTTCCGACGGCATCATGCGGATTCCTGCCATCGTAGCCAGTTCATAGTAGGCCATCTCCAGTTCAGCCGAACTGTACTGCGTATTGCCGAACTTCAGCAGACAGTAGTCATAGTTCTTCAAGCCGGATATCTGACCACTACGAATCTCACCCGTCTTTCGGTTGATGGCAATGATGGCCTTCGGCTGACGGCCACCTGCAGATGTGCCGACAGTCAACAATGACTGCATGGTGATATTTTCATCAGGCATGATACGAGCCTGTTCCCTCTCTGTGTAGATACGTTCTGCCAAGTCAGCCAACGATTTCATGTCAATCTTCTGAGCCTTTTGTTCACGGGCGTATTCTGGCTGGAACTCCAAGGCTCCCATGCCACGTTTGCCAATGAACGAGAGTTTGTCCAAAGGCGTGATGTCGGCATTGGCCAGATGGTTCTGTTGTCGCCACAGGTCGAAAAGCTGATTGCCCCAGGCATCAGGCAACGAATCCGCAACGAATGCGGGTAGTTTCTGGTAGATCCTGGCATCCTCGCCCCAAACTGGCGTAAGACTCCGTGCTCCATCGATGGGTGCAACCAAGGGAGAAATATTCAGTCCTCGCTTGATCCACTCAGGGTTGTACATGAAATAAGCCAGCCGTCTGCGATTATCCCATGCCAAACGGCCTATCTCTTCTCCCCAAAGGATTACTTTCAATGAACTTGTCATAACAGCCTACTTCTTATTTGTGTGACGTATTCTCTGTGCCTTCTTCTCTTCCCTGCGAACAAGGTAAGGTGACTCAGGCAGCTCTGGCAGCACATCGTCCAAAGCATTCACCTGACCAACCACCCTGAGAAGCAAGATGAAGGTGGACAAAGACAAACTGTTTGCCGTACCATTCTCAAACTTGTGGATGGTGGTCAAACCGATGCCTGACTGCTCTGCCACCTCCTTCTGGGTGAGGTTGCAGCGCATCCTGTATTCCTTGAACCGTGAACCAAGCAATCGAACCAGTTCTGGCGTAGAATATTCATAAAAGTCTGCCATAATTAATATATTTATTATTCAATAAACTGATATTTATATATCTATTTTGTTATTTATCTTCACATTTTTGATATTTAACGCTGCAAAATTAAGCAATATTTTCCAATCAAACAAACTTTTTCGGGTAAATATGCGATTCTGGAGACCACTTTTAACAATCAACGTCGTAAGACAGGATTTCGGTCAAGAAAAAAATCAGGTTTAAGGTTTAGGTTTAACCATGTATATATACATGCCTTCATAACCTCAATCAAACGTACCTGAATCACACGACGGGTTTAGTTTACCCTTATATGTATATAAGCCTCTCTAAACTTAAACCTAAACCCCCTTGGCACTACCAGGGACGATTTTTTCTTTTGACCGAAAAAAAAGTACAAAGATGATGTCCTTTGAAAAAAAGTTGTACCTTTGCAGCATACAAAGGCGAAGGTATGAGACCGATGAGAGTCAAAACTGGAAAACGGCTAGTTAAACTTGTTTAAATCTGAAATTTGCGAGTTCAGGCCACTATCTGTAAAAAAATATGGACAAACAGACAAAAGCCACATCTACCCGTCATTATGAGGCAATCGTAAGTGCCTCAAAAACAAATTTTTAGAAATGGTCTATCCTACTTCTACCTTCGCGTTGTAACTATCTGATTTTCAAGCATTTGCAATTCCTGCGTGGGAAAATAACATGTCTTATTGTTTTTCTGGCTTCCTTCCAACGGGGGAAGAACTTGTCCATCAGTGCATGGAAACGGGCATTATGGCTTGGCTCCAACAGATGACATAGTTCATGAACCACTACGTGCTCAACACACCATTCCGGCAACAGCAGCAGATAGACAGAGAAGCGGATGGACTTGTCCTTGACATTGCAGACACCCCAACGTGAAAACATCGCCTTGTAATAGACTGCGGACGGTTTCACGCCCATCTCCTTTGAGTGACAATCAACCATCGGCTCTATCAAGGCTTTTAATCGTTGCAGGGCAATGTCAGCCTGTTCTTTCGTTTTTAGCGGCAGCTTGTTATAAAAGTCAGCCCTACGCTTTTGGCTCTCGTAGGTTTTCTTACGTGCCTCAGCTATCCACTCGCGATGTTCATCAATAAACCGCTCCACCTCTTTCTTAGGCATACCGATAGGTGCCGACACATGTACATCACCATTCTTCACGATGCGCATTGACAGCCTCCTAGTTCTCCTGTATGTCACCTGTATAGCCATATCAATTAAGAGAAAAAAGATCTATTCTCTATACTTCAGCTATGACTTCTATTTCCACTATTATTTCAGTTCTTATTAATGAATCCCTTGGCCTTCAACCAGTGAATCATCTGGCAACTCCATGTCTCAGTAGTTGTCTCGCCCGTCTGTGGCATCAACTCGTATGGGCCTTTACCGTCACCATACATGTGGAGTTCAGCATTGGCTCCAGCCTTTTTCCACTCCATGAAGAGAGCCACAAGCCCCGCAGCCACATTGGGATGGTCGGCACGAGTCATAATGAGCAAGGGAGGAGCATTCTGCGGTACAGTGACTGGTATAAGCGAGGGGCCGAAATTGGTACAGAGGAAGTCAGGACGTTCCATACTATCAGCATACATTGTGGCAGCGATAGCCACACCGCCACCAGCCGAGAAACCGAGGTAGCCGATCTCGTCTTTGTTGATATGCCACTCGTCAGCATGTTCCCTCACCATGCGGATGGCAGCCTTAGCATCCAGCGCTGCGAGTTGGATAATGGAGTCACCGCTGGTATTATGCATCGGATTAGCATCGGCCTGCGGAAATGCTTCAGGATGTGTTACGTCCACCATCGGCGGCATCTTCATGCCCTGTGGCATCTGTCCTTTATTGAGATGGTAGCGCAGTCCGATGGCAGCAATGCCGTGCTCGTTCAGAAACGAGGCCATCTTCACCACGTCGCTCTCCCACGATAGCCACCTCATGGCACCGCCAGGACAGAGTACGACAGCACATCCGTTGGGTTGTTGGGGCAGATAGACCTCAATCATTGGCCTGTCCTTTTCCTCGATTCCCGCTGTCGCGCCTACCCGTTGCCCTTCAAAGGGGGTAGCCGTTGGAAGGAAATACTGCTTTTGCGCCGCTAAAGCCAGAGGAAGGAAAAGCATACAGAATAAAGCAAGTTTTCTCAATTCTACCTTCTTCCCTTCAATCTTGTTAACCGTCAATTCACTCGTATGTTTCAGTCCGATTTCAGCCATTTCTTCTTAAAGTATTGTAAACTTGGGCACAAAGATACGAATAATCAAGGAAAAATGACTACCTTTGCCTATTGATTTAATAAGATTTGTGAAATGACGGAGCAGCGAGAGCCATCTGAGCTTGCTCGAAAGGCTATAGGTAGGCAAGCTGTGGAGATACTTAAAAAGATGACATAACCAATATGGAGATAATAAAAAACAGGCCAAATCCCGACGAGGCTTTCCCGAATCCGAACCTCCCAAGACTATGCTTCATCAAGAATGTGGTGAAGAATCCACGTATCATTATCGGGGACTACACCTACTATGACGATGTGGATGGTGCTGACCAGTTTGAGAAGCACGTCACGCATTTCTACGACTTCATCGGCGACAAGCTGATTATCGGTAAGTTCTGTGCAATTGCCAAAGGCGTGGAGTTTGTGATGAACGGTGCCAATCACAGGATGGATTGCGCAACGACATATCCGTTTTATATCATGGGCGGTGATTGGGGAAGTGCCATTGCACCAGTGAAAGACAAATTGCCGCTGAAAGGAGATACCATCATAGGCAATGATGTCTGGATTGGTCAGAACGTAACCGTAATGCCTGGCGTCCATATCGGCGACGGAGCCATTATAGGAACAAACTCGGTGGTAGCAAAGAATATTCCTCCTTATGCTATTGCTGTTGGGAATCCCTGTCAAGTCATCAAAAAACGCTTTGATGACGAACTGATAGAATTGTTGCTTAAACTCAGATGGTGGGACAAAAGCATCGAGGAAATAGAAGACCTCATGCCGTTATTATCTTGTAGTGATCTTGAAAAGGTAAAGGCAGAACTAAAGGCAAGACTATGATTATTTGTGAAAAGGAAATAAATGAATAAACTACATATTTTCGGATATCTACTGGGGCTGCTCATCTTTGTGATTGGCATTCCGGCTTTGATGTGGCTGGTGTCTGGACGGCCCTGGCCATACGCGTCTGATTCTACAGTATTGTGCGTTGTAAGTTTGATTCTTGCCGTCTTCGGACTGGCACTCAGCATCTATAGTATCGTCTATATGCGCATCGTCGGTAAGGGGAATCCTTTTGATGCCTACGGCCATGAAGTGGCTCCGCGAACAAAGCATCTGATGACCAGCGGCCCATATCGTCTGTGCCGCAATCCGATGCTCGTAGGCATCTATATCTATGATGCGGGTGTTCTTGTTTGGCTCTGGTCATTCATGCCTCTACTGATTGTTTTGGCAGAAGTAATCCTACTTACACTGCAAGTCCGTAGTGAGGAAAAGCGTCTGGCCCAGGATTTCGGGCAGGAATATCTTGATTATAAGAAAAGAGTCGGGAGGTATTTCCCCTGGTAACAAATAGATATATCCCAGTTTTTAGGGGAGGAATAAGATTATGAAATGGACTGTATTATCAGATAACCGAAGCAGTGATAGCCATCTTTCCATAGAACATGGGCTGTCAGTACTTCTACAAACGGAGCGGTACAAAATCCTGCTGGATACAGGAGCAAGTGAAGTTTTTATAAGAAATGCAGAATTATTGGGCATCGATCTAAGTGGAGTGGACTATGTTTTCGTCTCCCACGGACATAGTGACCATGCAGGTGGCTTGCGATATTTGCTTGAACAAAATCAAAAGGCAAAAGTTATTGTCTCTCCCCATGCCATGGGCGGAAAGTTCTTTTCTAAGCGAGGGAATCTACATAGCATTTCTACGGAGTGGCCGGATATCAATGAAGACAGAATCATTCTGATAGACCAGACCTGTGAGATAGCAGACAGTATCCATGTAATTGCCCATATCCCTCAGAATCATCCAATGCCCAAGGGGAATCAAAATCTCTATGTGCAGGATGCTAATGGAGATTATATCCACGACGATTTTCGTCATGAACTGGCCCTGCATATCGATGGTATGCTATTTACCGGCTGTGCTCATAGTGGTCTTGAGAATATTCTGTCATCATGTCCTTGGCCCATTTATACTATAGTAGGTGGTTTCCACTTACTTGATGGACAAGAGACGAATGAAGAAATAAAAGCATTGGCTCAAAGGCTGAAAAGAAATTATCCAGAAACGCAGTTCTACACCAGCCATTGTACAGGTGATAATGTATTTGATGTAATGAAGGGTGTGATGGACGAACAAATGCAGTCATTTAAATGTGGAACAATTATAGAATAAAATGATATGAAAGTCATAGACGAACAGTTAATGAACGGACTGGCCGAGGAAGCCAGGAAGTCGCCAAGGCTGAGGAAGAACTACAACTTCCATCAAAGCCTTCAAGATAAGTGCCACCGGTTCCTTAATGCCTTGGAACCAGGCACATTCATCCCTGTACATCACCATCCCGACAAGGGCGAGACCTTTGTGATACTGAAGGGAAAAGTCAGAGTGACTACTTACAATGATGAGGGCGAGATTGTAGAATCCTGTGTCATCAGCCAGGAAAACGGCCGCTTTGGTGTAGATATTCCCAAGAACGTCTGGCATGGGCTGGAGTGCCTGGAGCCGAGTGTCTTGCTGGAATGTAAAGCAGGGCCATTCGTCGAACATGAAGTGGACGGGATCCTAGAGACAAAGCCCACGAAAGACATTTACCTTGCCGGTGGATGCTTCTGGGGAACGGAGCATTACTTCAAGCAGATTGAGGGTGTGGTCATAACGGAAGTAGGATTCGCCAACGGACATACGGAGAATCCTACGTATAAGGAAGTATATACCGACCAAACAGGTTTTGCAGAGACGGTATTTGTACGATTCTATCCCGATGTGGTAAGCCTTGAATTCCTGTTACAGATGTTCTTTAAGGCCATCGACCCGACAAGTCTCAACAAGCAGGGGCATGACGAGGGTACACGCTATCGCACGGGTGTCTACTATACTGACCCAGCGGATTTGCCTGTCATCGAGAAGGTGTTTGTAGAAGAGCAGAAGAACTATGAGCAGCCCTTGGCCGTTGAGAAGTTGCCACTGCTAAACTTCTACACGGCAGAAGAGTATCATCAGGACTATCTCGACAAAAATCCCGATGGTTATTGCCACCTGCCTCTATCGCTATTCGAGTTTGCAAGGAAAGCTAAGGCTGCAAGTAAGTGAGTGAAAAGTCAAGCTTGCTTGGACTCTTCCGAGTGTAAGCAGGCCCGACCGAAGGTCAAGGAAAAGAAATGAGCAGGATTATCAGGGAAGCAAGGCCGGCGGATGTGGCTGATATTATGCAGGTCATGGATGCTGCAAAAGTGATTATGCGGCAGTCTGGCAATATGCACCAATGGGGAGAAGGCTACCCGTCGGAGGCGGTCATTACGGCTGACATGGAACGAAGTGGCGGTTTCGTCATTGAGGATAGTGGCCGCTTGCTACCAAAGGAACGCAAGAAGGTCGTTGGCTACTTTGCTTTCCTACCATCCCCAGAACCGACATACGCAAAAATCTATGATGGCGAGTGGATAGACGATATTCAGCCGTATCATGTAGTCCATCGAATAGCCAGCTATCCCGATGTTCACGGCATCTTCAGTAGCATCATGGAGTTCTGCCTTTCACATGACACGAATATCCGCATTGATACTCACCGCGACAACAAGATCATGCAGCACAACATCCTAAGACACGGGTTCACCTATTGTGGTATCATCTATCTGATGACAGGCGATGAGAGGTTGGCTTATCAGAAGATAGTCATCTGACTGTGTAAACTTGTTCATGTATGCCATAACTCAATCATTATTTCAATCCCCATTCGTAATTTTGCCAAGTTATCTGCTTTATCTGATAAAATTGGTTCTTAAAGGATTCTCCAGTTCTGGATGACCATCCTTACTGACATTCAGTTTGCGAATCATCCAGGCCATGTTACGGCCAAGCGTCCGCATGGTCTGCATTCCCTCTTCGTCTTGTGCTACCTGTCCAGGAGTTTGGCCATACGCCATATTCCAATACTGCGAGCTGACAATGGGCATGTTCAGAATCGTGAAGTACTTGTTCAGACGGTCAAAAGCTGCCGAAGCGCCACCTCTACGACAGACTACCACACTGGCACCTGGTTTGAAACGCAGGTCATTGCCAAGAGAATAAAACACTCGGTCGAGCAAGGCACACAGCGAACCATTCGGGCCACCATAATATACGGGCGAGCCAACAATGAGTCCGTCGATGCCATCCTTCACAGCCCGCATCACCCGGAAATAGAGGTCATCGCGGAACGTACATTTGCCCTCACGTCCACACATGCCACAAGCGATACAACCTTGAACGGCTTGTTTGCCGATACTAATGATCTCAGTCTCTATACCCTCTTCGTTCAGGGTCTTTGCCACCTCGCTCAGAGCCGTAAACGTGTTTCCGTTCGCTTTGGGGCTTCCGTTAATCAATAAAACCTTCATTACTGATATATTCTCACAATTCTCTGCCATAATCTTCTTAAAGTATTGTAAAGTTGGATGCAAAGATACGAATAATAAAGTAAAAATGTGTACCTTTGCCATCTAATTTAAATGATTTTAGGCATTATCGTAAAAAGAGCTATGGTAGGAACAATTGTCAATACAACCACCATTATCGCAGGTAGCATCATAGGCAGTATGCTTCATCGTGGTGTGAAAGAGAAATATAAAGAGGTACTATATACCGGATTGGGACTGGCATCGCTGGCCATAGGACTGAATGCCACCATCAGTCACTTTCCCCAATCGCAGTACCCCGTGCTCTTCATCATCTCACTGGCCATAGGAGGAGTCATCGGCACTGCACTTGACATCGACGGAAGGTTCAAGCGGCTCGTTGACAAGTTGCAGCACGGAAAGAAGAAAGACGGGAACCGACTCGCCGAAGGTTTGTCAACAGCCATTCTGCTCTATTGCATCGGCCCGTTGTCGATGCTCGGACCTGTCATCTCTGCCTTGAAGGGCGATCACACCTTTCTTTTCACCAATGCTACGCTCGACTTCGTGTCATCGATGGTATTTGCCTCTACTTATGGTATTGGCATGGTCTTGGCGGCACCTGTGCTGTTCTGCTGGCAAAGCATGTTCTGGATTGTTGCTCATATCAGCAGTACCGCCATCAGCGATGCGCTCATGGCTGAGTTGCTAATCATTGGAGGGTTGCTTATCACAGGCAGTGGACTATCGCTGTTGAACCTGAAGGACTGCAAGACGCTTAATCTTCTGCCTGCTCTTCTGGTGCCTATCATATGGTTCTTGATACGTACCATCGTATGAGCCTATAGGAAATCCGAAAGACGAATGAGGAAGGTGAGCCGTCAAATGGATGCCACTTTCGCATTGGAGGTATTGGATAAGGCTCCGTACGTGACAGTCAGTATGACCAGACCTAATGGGAATCCATACGGATTACCATTGTCGTTGGCTCGGACTATTGGCAAGCGTAAGCAGTATGATAAAGAAGGAGAAGAACTAAAATGGGGACGAATGGAATGACCTACTACAGAAGACTTAAAAGAGATAATTTGAAGAAAAACAATATGAAGAAGATTATGATTACAACGATGCTGGTCATCGCAGCGATTTCAGCATCGGCACAAAGGCTACAAGTAGGCGAGCTTGGCTCGAGTAACCGCGAAGCACTTGCTACCGACAGGGACACAAGAATGACAAAAAAGCAGCTGTTTGACTTCGGCTGGCAGTTTACTCACAACGGGAAGACAGAAAACGTTGACTTGCCGCATGACTGGGACATCTTCGAAGGTCCAAATTCTGGCCAAGGCACTACGGGCACGGGCGGTGGATGGTTCGAGGCTGGCAAGGGCGAGTATCGGAAGACATTCAAATCGCCTGATTCCGAAATCGTCAGGATGCACTTCGAGGGAGTCTATCAGAAAGCAGAAGTTTTCATTAATGGTCAGAAAGCCGGTCAACACCATTATGGCTATACGCCATTCACCGTTGATGTGACAAAATATTTGTATAAGGATAAGAAGCAGGCAAACGAGGTTGTGGTGAAGGTAGACAACAGCCAGCAGCCCAACTGTCGCTGGTACAGTGGATCTGGCATTTATCGCCATGTGTGGCTGGAGACTATGCCCGCGCTACATATTGTTGGGCTGGTCTGTGAAGTAGACATTACCCTTTGCATCGGTCGCAGGTCCCTCGGTAAAGCTATACGAATCAGCGATTTTTATAGGGTTTTCCCCTTCTGCAACAATATCGTTTGAGAGATTCTGAGAACATGCACTCAGCCAAAGCAGAAGAGCGAGGATGAGAAAATAGTTTTTGTAAGTCATAGCGATAGTCGTTTTAATAATCAAACCATTTCAAAATTATTCTTAAATCTATTGGCAAAAATAAGCATAATTCCCGAATTATTACTATAATTGCCATAAGTTTTAAGAAGAATTTTGAATAAACAACAACTACGGACCAATGAAATAGTAGATATCTACGCCTTATGATTGTAATACCTGATGAGCAGGGCAACACCTATGATAGCCAGGACAAATTCGAGGGCAACAATAAAGATATACTGCATAATGGAAGGTTTTATAAGTTAGGTGAAATGGTGCAAATCCAATTATTGAGGTTGCACTTGGGAGAATCTATATAGAGATAGTCACCAACGATGTGGGCTCCATTCTCCCTAAGTTCAGTACAGAAAGCATCAGCATAGATGCCATTGTCGTGCCTATTGCCCAAGGCCACCAAGACGGCAAGTTTCTTGCCACTTAGACTGGAGCCACGGAGCAACTGACTGGCGTACTGCCAATGCGGTGACAGCAGCCCATCTGACTGAAATTCAACGGCAAGAACGAGACTCTGGCTGTTCTCAATCTGCCTAACGTTCATACTCTGGACGCTGACGGTTTCCGCGCCCAATTTGTCGGCTATCTCCTCAGCAATAGCCTGACAACTGTCGTAAACTACGACGATTGATTCATGTTTCATAATCCCACAAAAATATTAGTTGCGCCTCACACCCTTACATCGAGGGCAGTTTAGCATGTTACCGAAAAAGGCTGGTCTTCAGACTTTCCTCCACTCCCAAGCGCCTTCTCACCCAAACGGGCAATGGCGCGAACGCTATCAAGCAAAACTTAATGGCGTTTATGCTTAGGAGCCATAACGGAGTTCACTGCTGCGGGACAGTCGGGGATTCACACCCCAGTTCCCAATTAATCGCGGCTAAGCGAACCTTTACGGGCGAAGGTCGAGGCTATGCCTCTACTTTCACATTGACTCTTTTCAGAATTGCGCTACAAAGGTACATAGTTTTTTTGAAATAAAAAACATATTATATATAAATTCTTCATTCTATAAGAAAAAAACGAAGAATCCATAATTATTCGCAATTCTACATCCGGATTTAACTATATCAACTCGATCCTTGCTTAATCGCAGCCTTTACTTGTGACATATTGCTGCGCGAGACGGGGAGCGACTCGTGGCAGTGCTTAATGAGCAACTGGGTGGAGCCAGAATGTGAAACAAACTGTTCAACCTGGCCAAGATTAACCAGGAAAGCGCGATGGCAGCGGACTATCATCGGATAGTCCTGCAACGTTTCTTCCATCTGTTTCATGGTGGCGCGAAGCATGTCGGCATGCACCTGCCCATTGCACAGATGGCAGACCTTTACGTAGTTGCCAACGGCTTCAATAAATAATAGGTGAGAAATCTGAAGCGTCACCGATTCGTTGGTTGTGCCAGTGAGGGTTAATTCCTGTTGGAGGGGATTTGAAATCCCCGATTCAGGAGTTTCGGATTTCATATCCGCAACAACACGATCTTTTTGTACCTTCTTCAACTCCTCATTCAGTAGTCGCGTTTCTTCCAGTTCCATCGACAGATACTTGCTGCGGAACTTGAAGCGCCAGTAGAGTCCGATGGCGAAAGAGAGGAATGCAATAATCGCCAGCGTCTCCAGATAGTTGCCGAGCGACAGTCTGTTGCCCTCTACCAGCTCGCTCATCGCGAAGTGGCGATAGAGACAGATGAGTAGCGACACCAGCGGCGTGTTGATGCATTGGAAGCGGAGATTGCGGCTGATGATATAGCTGACGCCACGTTCGTAGGAGCGGGGCATGCGGATAATGTATCGCAGAATGACTTCCGTCAGGAAACAACTGAACAGTCCCAATGCGAACAGTGCCAGCAGATGAACAGAGGCCTGCCACTGCCACATTTCGAGTCCGAAGGGCTTGAAGATGGCTAGTGCCAGCACCATGAAGGCGGTGCTGATGAGACGTGTGCTGATGGTTTCTTTGTGACTTTTGTTCATACAAGCCGCAAAAGTAATACAATTCTGTTAAATCACCAAATCATTTGTCACTTTTCAGTCATTTCATCACACATTTGACCCCATTTATCACAAAACGATGCAGAATATCCCTAAAATTTGGATTATATGGTCATTTTATGTATTTTTGCACCGTCAAAAACATTAAAGAGTATAGTATGAAACAGAAATTTTGTCAGAGCTGCGGAATGCCGCTTACAGAGGAAGTCCTCGGCACGAATGCCGACGGAAGTAAGAATGAAGATTACTGCATGTATTGCTATAAGGACGGCAAGTTCTTGCAGGATTGTACGATGGAAGAGATGATTGAGCATTGTGCTCAGTTTGTGAATGCTGTAAATGAAGGGTTAGAAAAGCCTATTACCAAAGAAGAATACATCGGCATGATGAAATCGTATTTTCCCCAGCTTAAGCGTTGGCGCCAAACGCTGGATGTGAATAACGATGAAGCAATGAATGCCAACCCCGCTTTAGCAGGCATTAAAGAACTCATTGCTCAGATGGCCGACAAACAGCCCATTGCTTACATCTCGTCAGTTGACCAAGAAGGTTTTCCTTGGACCAAGGCCATGCTGAAGCCACGTAAACGCGAGGGTATTAAAACCTTCTACTTTACAACCAACACATTCTCAATACGTGTGGCTCAATACAAGGCTAACCCAAAGGCCAGTATCTATTTCTGTAATACTAAAGGTTTCAAAGGCATGATGCTGCGTGGAACGATGGAGGTTCTGACGGATGCTGCCTCGAAGGAGATGATTTGGCGCAACGGCGACGAGCAGTACTATCCCGGTGGTGTGACCGACCCGAACTACTGCGTTCTGAAGTTCACCGCCACCGATGGTCGTTTCTACAGTGATTTCTATCCACGTAGTTTCGTGATTGAGTAAATGATGACACTTAGACCTTTTAGCATTAATGATGCAGAAACCATTCTGAACTGGTGCAAGGATAAACATGCCTTCCGGCTTTGGAGTGCTGACAGGTATAAGGATTACCCTGCTCAACCTTCGGATATGATAGCACAATACGAAGGCTGCAACCTCTTCCCAATGACAATGGTTGATGGAGAAGAGATCGTCGGACACATTCTGCTGCGTTATCCGAGTGCAGGTAAATCCATCATCCGTTTCGGCTTCATCATTGTTGATGACACAAAGCGAGGCATGGGATATGGCAAGCGACTTCTCCAACTTGCCATCGATCATGCATGTAATCAGATGGG
>JAEEGG010015829.1_pt1 | contig 15773 bp, 13 predicted proteins | sample 9134161 | NCBI WGS metagenome assembly JAEEGG01 (sample SAMN16246543, study PRJNA631951) | gut metagenome | biome: gut microbiome; feature: rumen; material: CR-attached | host: Bos | place: Iran: Karaj | collected 2018-10
CCCAGACCGACACCGTCTATGCGCCGAAGGAGAACCTGCTGCAGACCTATCAGGAAGGCGACCTCCGGCTCTACGACTCCTATCGCACACAGGTGGTCAACCAGGACCAGAACTCGCGCTACGCCGCCAACCGCCAGACGCTCTCGAAGCTCAACCAGAAGGGACTGACGCTCTACCGCCGCCAGGTGGTCTACCTCCACTTCGCCGAGGCCCTCAACCGCGCCGGTTATCCGCAGTCGGCCTTCGCCGTGCTGAAGTACGGTCTCTACGACCAGACCATCCGCGAGCGCATCGACGGCATCGAGCGCCAGCAGGCTGCCGGACTCCTCGCGTTCGAGACCAACACCTTCACCCAGCAGAACACCCTGGGCATCCACTCTCGCGGCTGTGGCGACGCCGATGCCGACACGCTCTACGTGCTGCCCCAGCCGACGGCTCCACTGGCCTCGCGTCAGGACACCGTGGCCTTCCAGCAGCCGCTCGTCGAGGACTACATCGTGCGTGAGCTGGCACTTGAGACTGCCTTCGAGGGCCAGCGCTACTACGACCTCATGCGCGTAGCCCTGCGCCGTGGCGATGCCACCTATCTGGCCGACCCCGTCAGCCGCCGCAACGGCACCCGCGACGAGGCTCTCTTCGCCCGCCTCTCTGACAAGGCCAACTGGTACTTGAAGAAGTAGTGCCCCACGTGCGCGCCCGCGCGCCCGTTGATAGCGAATCATACTATTTATCCTACACTTCCGACACTCCCTACACCGGAAGCCGTCAACACAGAAAACCGCCACGCCTTCTCCAAGACGTGGCGGTTTTCATTCATAACCCGCCGCCTTTTTCGCAAAACCCGCCGCCTTTTGCCCATAAACCCCCGCTTTACGATTGTTCCACGGCGTGGAATAATTCCGCAGCATCATCCTTAGGTGTAGGAAGTGTTGGAAGTGTAGGATAAAAAGTGTGATTCACAATCAACGGACGCGCGCGCGAAAGCAAAGCTTCCCCCTCCTTACAAGGGGAGGGGGAAGGGGTGTGGTCTGTAATATCAGTTAAGGCTTCTGCAGGTTATAATCCTCAATCAGCTTCGCAATGGCTGCATTTATATGGCTTGATATGATATCAAGCAGCATATTCAGCTGATAATCTTGAACGAGTTTGTTAGCGCTTGTGTTGATGGCTTTTTCCCAAGAAATCCTATCGGCCGCAGCCTGAGCAGCGATTGCCGACATGACTCTTTCATATAGTTCGTCGTCCTTAGAAGTGGCAGTAGTTACTGCATTACTTTGAGCACTTTGAATCTTTTCTTCCAAAGTATTCAGCTGATAGGACTGAACAAGGGTCGCAATAGCAAAATTGATAGCAGCCTCCCAGGCCTCCTTATCCTGCTGGGACTGACTCACAATCTGATTGTCAGCATACTGCTGAGCAGCTAATTGAGCAGCATCACCTTTTTCTTTAGCTTTATTGTCTGCGTAAGCTTTTAGTGTTTTATCGAGTTCTGGAAGCTGATTTTGGAGATTTTGGATCTTTGTATCATGTTCACCTATCACTACAGCATTCTGTGCTACATCACTTTGAATAGTGTTATTGATTTTGTCCTGTAAGTTCTTGTTGTTCTGGACTTCTTGAGCCAAAGAAATAATTGCAGATTGGTTTGTTACAATTTGACTACTGACTTCTGCTTTCACCTGATTGGTATACGCTTTAGCTTCGTTCACAGCATTGTTAACAAGCGTCTCGATGGTTTCACCACTCACGGTCAGTTCGCCGTTCTTGAAGGAGACGTTCTTCACTTCGTTCGGTCCGATGGTCAGTTTGGTACCATTCTGCATTTCTATCACCATTGAATAAGTGTTCGTCTGTGCGCTGACAGTCAGCGTCAGCATCGCTAATAGCGATAAAAGGAATAATTTCTTCATAGTTGTTAGGGTTATTGTTGTCGACTTGTTTACTGAATTCCTGTGACGAGGTCAATAATTCGCGTGACGTCGATAATGGTCACCGCCCCGTCACCGTCTACGTCGGCAGCCTCACTCTCAAACTGCGGGTTTGGCTTGCCGAGAATAAAGTTGTTGATAGAGAAGGCGTCGCTGATGTCTATCTTGCCGTCGGTGTTGACATCGTGTACCATGACGTTAGCAACTGAGAATGTCCACTTCTGCACGTTTTGCAGAGGGGTGGTCACCGTCCCGCTTTTGGTCTGGATAATCATCTGATCGTTAGCAAACGTGATTGTTAGTGCGTCAGCCAAAGAATAGCTGACGGGGCTATGATCAGAGGTCACGTTCAGGAACTGTACGTTGTCCTGTCCGCGGGCATGCTGACCGTGCAGCAAGAGTGTTAGAGTAAGAAAGAAAAACAGTCTCTTCATAACCGAAAAATCAACTGCGTCAGGCAGACACCCGGAACCCGACAGTTCAACATATATGTTACGGCTATACATAAAAAGCGGCGTGGGGTCTAAGCATCAAGATAACGCCTTTTCCTATATATAGGCCCGCCTGCCCAACTACAGTCCCCTGCAGGTCTGCAGTCTGCCCCTTACAGGGCATCGGCAGAAAGGACGGGGACAAAGATACGGAGAAAATCCGAATAAAGCAAGCTTTTCGGGCAAAAAACAGCAAAAAGTTTGGAGGTTTGACGAATAATTACTATTTTTGCAGTCTAAAAGAAGCAAGATTATGATAGTAGCCAACCCGATTTACGACATTGTCTTTAAATACCTGATGGAGGACGAGCGAATAGCCCGTACCATTCTGTCGGCTCTGCTGAAGAAGGATGTGATAGAGGTTCATACCCGTCGCAATGAGTACACCGACCAGCAGCGCGACAACCTCTCGATATTCCGCATCGACTTTGGCGCCACCATCCGTAATGTTGACGGTACAGAGCAGCTCATATTGATAGAGGTGCAGAAGACGTGGGTAGAGACTGAGACACTACGGTTCCGCCAGTATCTTGGGGCACAATATGCCAGCAAGGGCAACATCGTGGGCCACGGCCGGCAAGAGCATGCCCTGCCTATGGTGGCTGTCTACCTGTTAGGCCATAAGGTCGGCGACATCGAGGAGCCGGTCATCTATGTGAACCACAGTGTTTGCGACTACTACGAGCAGCCTGTTGAGAAGGGGATTCCTGATCCGTTTGTCGACAGTCTGACCCACAACAGCATAATCGTGCAGATTCCGCGTCTCCACGGGCGTATTAACAATAAACTCGACAAGGTGCTGAGCATCTTCGACCAGACTCATGCGGACCGTAACAATATGCAAACGCTGAACATCGATGAAGAGGTATATGCCGGCGATGCCGATATGCAGCCCATTATTCACCGATTGGTTAGTGCTGCTGCTGACACGGAAATGCGGCATAAGATGAATGTTGAGGATGAATTCTTCTCTGTTCTGGAAAGACGTGAGACCGAGCTGATGATGATGGACAAGCAGCTGGCAGAGACTAAAGTGGTCTTGGAGGAGAAGTCGGCTGCGCTGAAGGAGAAGTCGGCGGCGCTGGAGGAGAAGTCGGCTGCACTGAAGGAGAAGTCGGCGGCGCTGGAGGAGAAGTCGGCTGCGCTGGAGGAGACTAAAGTGGTCTTGGAGGAGAAGTCGGCTGCGCTGAAGGAGAAATCGGCAGCGCTGGAGGAAGCCGAAGATGCTTTACGTAAATCGATAAAGGCACTTTTGAAGTTTAATTTGCCGCCAGAGGCAATTGCATCGACGCTCGGCATAAGCATGGAAGATGTTCAGCGGTTAGCAGATTAGCTCAGAGCCAGGATAGTAGATGACGTTACTTATAGTTTATAAAAATGTCTCATTGTAGATTTATGAAACATTTTTGACGGTTGACTTTAATAAGAATTTAGTAATTTTGCGGAAAAGAATGTTGGACGATGAGAACAATGAGACTTTTCCTAAGCATGCTGTTGTGCGCTTTTGCTATTCTTGGAGCGAAGGCCGCCGACGTATTTGTTGACTTCCAGAAAGGCGACTGGCAGCTGAACGAAGGCCGCCGCGTGACCATCTACGTCAGTCCGACGGAGGAACGGGGCGTCATGCTCGCTGCCCGTAACCTGAAGACCGACCTTGAGAAAGTCTGCGGGGCCGAGGTCACATTCGTCGACCGTGCCGCCGATGCCCGCATCGTGGCCGGAACAGCAACGACACTGAAGCAGCACCAAAAGGAGCTGAAGGGCAAGACCGAGCAGTACATTCTCGACGCCCAGCAGGGGCAGCTCACGATTGTGGGCAGCGACCGTCGAGGCGCCATCTTCGGCATCTACGAGCTGAGCCGCCAGATAGGTGTATCGCCGTGGTACTACTGGGCCGACGCACCCATCGACCAACACGAAGCTATTTATATAATAAATGGTACGCGCACGGACGGCGAACCCGCCGTTCGCTGGCGCGGTCTGTTCCTCAACGACGAGGCCCCCTGTCTGACGACGTGGGTAAAGAACACCTTCGGCACCGACTACGGCGACCACCACTTCTACGAGAAAGTCTTCGAACTGATACTGCGCCTGAAGGGTAACATGCTCTGGCCGGCCATGTGGGGCTGGGCCTTCTACGCCGACGACCCTGAGAACTCGAAGGTGGCCGACGAGATGGGTGTCATCATGAGCACGTCGCACCACGAGCCGATGGCCCGCAACCACCAAGAGTACGCCCGCAACCGCCGCGAGTGGGGCGCCTGGAACTACCAGACGAACAATGAGAAGCTCGACCAATTCTTCCGCGAAGGCATCGAGCGCATGAAGGGTACCGACGACATCGTGACCATCGGTATGCGCGGCGACGGCGACGAGGCCATGAGCAAGGAGACAGACACGAAACTGATGGAAAGCATCGTCGCTGGTCAGCGCAAGATCATACAGCAGGTGACGGGCCGCCCCGCCAAGGAGACGCCCCAGGTGTGGGCTCTGTATAAAGAGGTGCAGGACTACTACGACGCCGGCTTCCGCGTGCCCGACGACGTGACGATGCTCGTCAGCGACGACAACTGGGGCGACATCCGCCGCGTGCCGAAGAACGACGAGGAGCGCCGCCGCAAGGGTGGCTGGGGCATCTACTACCACGTCGACTACGTCGGTGCGCCCCGCAACTCGAAGTGGCTGAACATCACGCAGACGCAGCAGATGTTTGAGCAGCTCTCGCTGGCCTACGACTTCGGCATCGAGAAGCTCTGGATCCTGAACGTCGGCGACCTGAAGCCGATGGAATATCCCATCCAGCTCTTCATGGACATAGCCTGGGCTCCCAAGCAGTACACCCAGCAGACCGTCACCGACCATACCCGCCGTTTCTTCGCCAGTGTGCTCGACGGTCCTACAGCCGAGGAGGCTGCCGCCATCTATAACCAGAACTGCCAGTACATGGGTCGCGTCACGCCTGAGATGCTCGATGCCAAGACCTACAACGTAGCAACCGGCGAATGGCGCCGCGTGGCCGACGACTACCAGCGGCTCGAGACCCGCGCCCTGCGCCTCTTCCTCGACATCCCTGAGAGCCGCCGCGACTTCTACCGCCAGCTGGTGCTCTTCCCCGTGCAGGCGATGGCCAACCTCTACGATATGTACTACGCCCAGGCGATGAACCAGCATCTGGCTGCACAGAACAACCCCGACGCCAACCAGTGGGCCGCACGCGTGGCCGACTGTTTCCGTCGCGACTCGCTGCTCTGTCTCGGCTATAACCGCGACATCGCCGGCGGGAAGTGGAACGGCATGATGATCCAGAAGCACATCGGCTACCGCTCGTGGAACGACAACTTCCCCAAGGACATGCTGCCCCGAACAGCCACCGTGCCCGTCGGTTCTTCGCAGAGCGAAGCGTCCCAAGGGCCGAGCGCTCCGACAGGCTACACCTTCCCCGCCGCCCCCGGCTACCTTGCCATCGAGGCTGAGCACTACTACCGCGCCACAGCCCCCGAGGGCACGCAGTGGACCGTCTATCCCGACTACGGCCGCACCCGCAGCGCCGTGGCGCTGACGCCCTATACTCGCCCGACCGGCGACGCCGCCCTCACCTACCGCTTCCAGCTGCCCGGGCAGACGGCGAAGGTGAAGGTACTCGTCGTGGTGAAGTCGACGCTCGACTTCCTCGATCTCGGCGGCCATGAATATACCGTCAGCCTCGACAACTCGGAGCCCCAGACGGTGAACTTCAACAAGACGCTGGTCGACCGCCAGCCCTATCAGTACTCGGTGTTCTACCCGACGATTGCCCGCCGCGTAGTGGAGTCGGAGGTCGAACTGCCCGTAACGGCTGCCGACTGGCACGAGCTGACGCTCCGTCCGCGCCATCCCGGCATTGTGTTTGAGAAATTGGTTATTGACTACGGCGGTTACAAGCCGCAGTACCTTTTCGGCGAAGAGTCGCCGCTGAAGGTTGTCACAGAATAATAATGTTGTTATTAAGTTAGTAATTTTAATAGGTAAAAAGTAGTTAGTTTTCTTTTGTCGGCTGCTCGTATGCGAATATAGGCAGCCGGCAAACTTTTTTTTGGTCGTTTCAGATAAATTCGCTACCTTTGCACCGTCGACTGAATAGACAAACTGAAAACTGACGACTTTTACGAAAATGGAACGACTACTTACACTGATATTACTACTGGGTATCTATGGCCTGAAGGTCACGGCACAGACCGGACATCTCTTCGCCAGCGACAAGCTGTCGAGCACCAACATTACAAGCATCTGCCAGGACCAGATGGGCTACATCTGGATAGGCACCGAGTTCGGACTGAACCGCTTCGACGGCTACCGCTTCACCTCCTACCTGAACAACCCGCAGGACTCCACCTCGCTGGGTTTCAACACCGTGGCTTCGCTGCTTTGCGATTATGATGGCCGCCTCTGGGTGGGCACCACGCAGGGCCTGCAGCGCTACGACCCGGCCACCGACCGCTTCGTCAACTACCACTTCCCCGACAGCCTGCGCCCGCGAGCCTCGGCCATTCTGCAGCTGCGCGACGGCAAGCTGCTGGTGGGAACGTCGGGCTACGGCATCTACGAGGTGAACCCCTCGTCGCCTCAGCTGAAGCGTCGCAACGACTATCAGAGCGACCCCGGCGACGTGTTCTTCAACTGCATTTTCGAAGACGGCAACGGCGGCTTCTGGAAGGGCGGTGCCAACCGCTTCGGCTACAAGCCTGTGGGCAAGGAGGTACAGATGTCGTCGACGCCCTTCGGCGTGCCGACGGCCTTCTTCGACTGGGAGGGGCGCACGATGGTGGTCTGCCGTGACAGGTTTCTCGCCTACGAGCACGGCCAGCCCGTCGACAGCCCCATCGACCTGGGCGACGCGCAGGCCCTGGGCGGATTCCGCACGGCCATCAAGGACCACCTCGGCAACGTCTACGTGGGCACCCGCGGCAACGGACTCTTCTGGATTCCTGCCGGCACGCGCCGGCTGCAGCGCTTCACGACCACGGCCCCCGGCTTCGACATGAACACCGCCACAATATGGGCACTGCATGAGGACTGGCTGGGCAACATCTGGGTGGGCTGTCAGCAGAAAGGCCTCTTCCTGATTCCCAACCGCAAGGCACAGTTCACGTCGTGGAGCTTCTCAGCCCAGAAGCAGGACATCGGCTCGTGCGTGTCGTCGGTCTGCGAGGGCGACGACGGCATGACCTGGAGTACGGTGCAGAACAAGGGTGTCTACGGCTTCGACCGCCAGGGCCGCATCGTGGCCCACCCGCAGTCGCCTGCCAGTGTAGAGTTCATCTACCGCGATACTGAAAAGGCCTACTGGCTGGGCACCACCCACGGACTGTATGCCTACGACCCGCTGACAGGGCGCTCGCAGCTGTTCTCCGACTTCGAGTGCGACAAGTTCAACACGATGGTCGACGACGGCCACGGCCACCTCTTTATCTCCGCCTACGCGAAGGGTATGCTGCGCTACGACCGCGCCACCCGCCAGTTCCGCCTCATCACGATGACGCGCACGGTAGACGAGAAGCGGGGCACACTCTGCAACGACTGGATTCTGTCGATGATGGCCGACCGCGACGGCCGCGTCTGGGTAGGCACCGCCGACGGCGTGACCTGCTACGACCCGCAGGGCGACACGTTCAAGCCTTTCGGCTGGACCAGCCTCCTGCACAAGTCGGTCAACACGCTGATGGAGACCCGCGACGGCGACATCAGCATCGGTACGGAGCAGGGACCCTACATGTGGTTCCGCAACACCAACCGGATAATGGAGCTGCCCGAGTCGGAACCGCTGAAGAACCTGTCGGTGTGCTACGTCGTGCAGGACAATGCCGGCGACTACTGGTGCTCGACCACGATGGGCATCTGGCACTTCCTGATGGACGAGCAGAAGTGGGTGAGCTACATCAGCGGATCGGGACTGGCCGGGCGCGAGTATGTGGCGAGTGCCGGTCTGCATACCTCTGACGACCGCATCTTCTTCGCCACCGGCGACGGACTGACCACCTTCACGCCCCAGCAGGTGCGCAGCGTGCAGGTGCAGCCCGGAAAGCTCCAGCTGACAGGCTTCTACATCGGCGGGCGCGCCGTCTCGACGCTGACCGAGTCGAACGGCACGCAGGTCACAGAACGGCCAGTGGCTGAGAGCGACCACTTCACCGTGAGCTATCTTGACAACACCTTCACCCTGGAATTCTCGCTGCTCAACTACGTCGGCGCAGCCAACGTCATCTTCGAGCACCGCCTGAACGGCGGCGAATGGATCGGGGGCGAAATAGGCCGCAACATGATAACGATGAACCACCTGCCCAGCGGCACCTACCAGCTCGAGGTGCGCGCCGTCGACAACGGCGTAGCCTCGGAGCCATGCACCTATACCATCGTGGTCAAGGCCCCGTGGTACCGCTCCCGTCTGGCCTACGCCCTCTACATCTTAGGTCTGCTGGGTATTGCCGGACTGCTGGGCTGGACTTACCGCCGCCGCATGCGCCAGCGCCTGGACGAGGACAAGATGAAGTTCCTCATCAACGCTACCCACGACATACGCTCGCCGCTGACGCTAATTCTGGGACCGCTTGAGAAGCTGCGCCGCCGGGGCCTCGACGACGAGTCGAAGCAGGACCTGAGCGTCATCGACCGCAACGCCCAGCGCATCCTCTCGCTGGTAAACCAGATTCTCGACGTGCGCAAGATTGACAAGCAGCAGATGCACCTGCACTGCCGCGAGACCAACATGCACGACTTCATAGCCACCATCTACAAAATCTATGAGTACAATGCCCGCGAGCGCGGCATCAACTTCACGTTCACCGGCGACGAGGACATCACGGCATGGGTTGACCGCACGCAGTTCGACAAGGTGGTGTCGAACCTGCTGTCGAACGCCTTCAAGTACAGCTACGACCGTGGCGACATCAGTATGGTGCTCTCGCAGGGCCATGACGACAATGCGCGCGGTCCGCTCAGCGACTACGTCGAGCTGACCGTCACCGACACGGGAACGGGTATGCGCGAGGACACGATGCAGCACCTCTTCGACCGTTTCTACCAGGGTAAGTCCGACAAGTCGGCCCACATACAGGGAACGGGCATCGGCCTGAACCTGTGCAAGATGATTGTCGACATGCACCACGGCTCCATCAGCGGGCGCAACCGCACCGACGGCGTAAAGGGCTCCGTCTTCACCGTCAGGCTGCCACAAGGCAGCAGCCACTTCACCGAGGAAGAGCTCGACACCACGGCCGAGCGGCCGCAGAGCGTCCGCCTGTCGGGGCGCCGCCAGCCCAGTTCGACGTTCCACGTGCTGGTGGTCGACGACGACGAAGAGATAGCACGCTTCATCGGTCAGGAGCTTGCCGACTACTACTACTTCACCGCCTGCCACAATGGCAAGGACGGACTGAAGGAGCTGCTGACAAACCACTACGACCTCGTCATCAGCGACGTGATGATGCCCGAGATGGACGGCTTCACCATGCTCCGCATGATCCGCACGAACGTCAACATCTCGCACCTGCCCGTCATCATGCTGACGTCGAAGACCGACATCGGCAACCGCCTCGAAGGACTGGAGAAGGGTGCCGACGCCTACCTGACCAAGCCCTTCAACGTCGACGAGCTGCACGCCACCATCGACAACCTCATCAGCACCCGCCTGCGCCTGCGCGGCAAGTTCTCGGGCTCGCAGCAGCCCGTCGAGAAAGTGCAGCAGATAGAGGTGAAGGGCAACGACGAGCAGCTGATGGAGCGCATCATCAAGAGCATCAACGACCACATCGGCGACAGCGAGTTCGGCGTCGACGACATCTGCAGCGATGCTGGCATCAGCCGTGCCCATCTGCACCGCAAGATGAAGGAGATGACGGGCATTCCCGTCTCGGAGTTCATACGCAACATCCGCATGGAGCAGGCCGCCCGTCTGCTGAAGGAGCAGAAGCTGAACATCACGCAGGTGGCCTACACCGTGGGCTACTCGTCGCTGCCCTACTTCTCATCGGTCTTCCGCAAGCACTTCGGACAGTCGCCCCGCGAGTTCATCGACAAGTCACAATCAGACACATAATAACACACAGAACTTATGAAGATACAGATTATCAACGGCCCCAACCTTAACCTTCTGGGCCAGCGCGAACCGGGCATCTACGGCAGCGAGTCGTTCGACGCCTATCTGGAACAGCTCCGCGCCAAATACCCCGACATGACGATTGACTATTATCAAAGTAACGTCGAGGGCGAGCTGATCGACAAGATGCAGCAGGCAGGATTCTTCGAGCCCTGCGACGGCATCGTGCTCAACGCCGGCGCCTACACCCACACCAGCGTGGCCCTGCACGACTGCATCCGCTCGCTGCGCTGTCCCGTCATCGAGGTACACATCTCGAACGTCCACCAGCGCGAGCCGTTCCGTCACCACTCGTTCCTGTCGGCCGCCTGCAAGGGCGTCATCTGCGGCTTCGGTCTCGACAGCTACCGACTGGCCATTGAGGCATTACTGAAATGACGCTCGACGACTATATCCTTGACCACACGTCGCCAGAGCCTGACTACCTGTACCGCCTCTGGCGCGCCACCAACGTGAAGACTCTGCACGGACGGATGGCCAGCGGCCACCTGCAGGGGCGGCTGCTGAAGATGCTCGTCGAGATGATTCGCCCGCAGAACGTGCTCGAGGTGGGAACGTTCAGCGGCTATTCGGCCATCTCTATGGCCGAGGGACTGACTAAAGGCGGGCGGCTCTACACGTTCGAGGTGAACGACGAGATGGAGGACTTCACGCGGCCGTGGATAGAGCAGTCGGCGGTGGCCGACAAGATTACCTTTATCATCGGCGATGCGCTGGATGGTGCTCCCCGTTTGGGCGTTGAGTTCGACATGGTGTTCATCGACGGCGACAAGCGGGCCTACTGCGACTATTACGACATGGCGCTCTCCGTGCTGCGGCCTGGCGGCTTCATCGTGGCCGACAACACGCTATGGGACGGTCACGTCACCGACCCCGCCTACGACCACGACCAGCAGACGCAGGGCATACGCCGCTTCAACGACTACGTCGCCGGCGACCTTCGCTCGGAGCAGGTCATCCTGCCCATGCGGGATGGCCTCACCTTAATCAAAAAGAAATGATACGCTATACTAAGAAAGAGGAAATCTGGAACTCGGCATCCCACGGCGGCGGCATCCTGCTTGGTGTCGTCTTTGGCATCATCTTCCTCGTCTGGTGCTTCCAGGCCGACAACAACTGGGCACGCGTAGGCGTCATACTCTATCTCTTCGGCATGCTCGGCAGTTATGTCGCTTCAACGCTCTACCACTCGATGAAGCACCACTCGAAGTGGAAGGAGCGGCTACGGCGCTGGGACCACGCCGCCATCTACTGGCACATTGCCGGCTCTTACTCACCGCTGACGCTCGTCGCCCTGCGCCAGCAGGGCTACTGGGGATGGAGCCTCTTTACCTTCGTCTGGCTCTGCGCCATTGCCGGCACCATCGTCAGCTTCATCCGCCTGAAGGAGCACTCCAACCTCGAGACCCTCTGCTTCATCGGCATGGGCCTCAGCATCCTTGTCGCCTTCAAACCGCTGATAGATTCCGTCTCCACCGCTGCCGTCGTCTGGATTATCGCCGAGGGCGTCTGCTACATCACCGGTGCCCTGTTCTACTCTCTCAACAAGCGGAAGTACATGCACTCCATCTTCCACTTTTTTGTGCTGGCGGGTAGCGTCTGCCACATCATCGCCGTCTGGGACGTGCTCATGGAATACCTTTGAAAGGTAAAAAAGTGTAATATGTGGAGCGTAAGTGAAAAATAATTAGTAACTTTGCACCGAAATTCGTAAACAACAAAGAAATATGGCTTATACGAAACTGACAGCTGCAGAGGCTGCAGCACTGATTAAGAACGGCGACCAGATCGCCATGAGTGGTTTTACGCCTGCCGGTGTGGCCAAGGCAACCACGAAAGAGTTAGCAAAGATTGCGCTGGCCGAGCACGAGGCCGGCCGCGAGTTCAAGGTGGCCATCTTCACCGGTGCCTCGACGGGACAGTCGACCGACGGCGACCTGGCCAACGCACAGGCCATCAAGTACCGTGCGCCCTACACGACGAACCCCGACTTCCGCAAGCATGTCAACGCCGGTGAGATTCCCTACAACGACCTGCACCTGAGCCACATGGCACAGGAGCTGCGCTACGGCTTCTACGGCGACCTCGACTGGGCCATCCTCGAGGTCTGCGACATTGAGGACTGCGGCGACGACTGGCACGTCTACCTGACAGCTGCAGGCGGCATCTCGCCCACGGCTGCCCGTCTGGCCAAGAAAGTGATTCTGGAGCTGAACTCGTTCCACAGCCCCGACGCCAAGTACATCCACGACGTCTACGAGCCGCTCGACCCGCCTTACCGCAAGCCCATCCCCATCTTCAACGTCAGCGACCGTATCGGCGTGCCCTACGTCTCGATACCCAAGTCGAAGGTGGTTGGTGTCGTGGAGTGCAACATCCCTGACGAGGCCCGTGCCTTCAAGGACAGCGACCCCGTGACCGACAAGATTGGTTACCTCGTGGCTGAGTTCCTGGTCGACGAGCTGCACAAGGGCCGTATCCCCAAGGAGTTCCTGCCCCTGCAGAGCGGCGTAGGCTCGACGGCCAACGCCATCTTGGGTGCTTTGGGCGAGGATAAGCACGTGCCCGACTTCAACATCTACACCGAGGTGCTGCAGGATGCCGTTGTCGGCATGATGATGAGCGGCCGCGTGAAGGATGCTTCGGCCTGCTCGCTGACCGTTTCGAACGAGTGCCTGAAACAGGTGTACGACAATATGGACTACTTCAAGAACCACCTGACGCTGCGCCAGAGCGAGATCTCGAACCACCCGGCTGTCATCCGCCGCCTCGGCGTCATCGCCATCAACACCGCCATCGAGGTCGACATCTACGGCAACGCCAACTCGACGCACATCAGCGGCACGAAGATGATGAACGGCATTGGAGGTTCGGGCGACTTCATCCGCAACGCTTACCTATCTATATTTACGTGCCCGTCGGTAGCCAAGGGCGGTCTCATCTCGAGCGTGGTGCCCTTCGTTACCCACCAGGACTCGTCGGAGCACGACGTGAACATCATCGTCACGGAGCAGGGCGTGGCCGACCTTCGCGGCAAGAGCCCCATGCAGCGCGCACAGACCATCATCGAGAACTGTGCCCACCCCGACTACAAGCAGTTGCTCTGGGACTACCTGAAGCTCGGCACTGGCGGACACACGCGCCACTGCCTCACCGCTGCCTTCGCCATGCACGACACGCTGGCCAGGAAGGGCGACATGAAGCTGACCGACTTCTCGGAGTACATCAAATAAAGTGATGTCTTTGTAAGCAAAAGAGGAGCCACCCTGCCGGGTGGCTCCTCTTCGATATGCCTTGTGGAAGGTGAGTCTTATTCCTTGGCGCGAGCCAGATAGCTACCGTCACGGGTGTCGACCTGAATGAGGTCGCCCTCGTTGATGAACAGGGGAACGCGAACCTCGACGCCGGTCTCCAGTGTGGCGGGCTTCAGTGTGTTGGTGGCGGTGTCGCCCTTGATGCCCGGCTCTGAGTGAGTGACGCGCAGCACGGTCTTTACCGGCATTTCAGCATAGAGGATGGTGCCGTCGGTTGTGTCGCTGACCACTGAAACGGTGTCGCCCTCTTTCATGAACTCATGGCCGATGACGAGGTCGTTGGCAATAGGAATCTGCTCGAAGGTCTCGTTGTTCATGAAGATGCGGCCCGACTGGTCCTCATAGAGGTACTGGTAGTCGCGGTGCTCGATGACGACATCCTCCAGTTTTTCGCCGATGTTGTAGCGGCGCTCCAGCACGCGACCGTCGCTGACGTTCTTAACCTTAATGTTCATGATGGTGTTACCCTTACCCGGCTTGCGGTGCTGAAAATCGATGCAAACCCAAATGCCGCCGTCCATGCGAATGGCGGTTCCTTTCTTGATGTCTTGTGAATTAATCATAAAATAAAATAATGTATATATGTTGGAATTTGGGTGCAAAGGTACGAAAAAAAGTGAAAAGTCAGAAGTGAAAAGTGAAAAATTTCTCTTTAAATTTGCGTAATTCAAAAGAAATGAGTACTTTTGCACCCCAAATCGATAATAAACAGTAAAAAATAAGGATTAAGAACAATGAAAAGAACGTTTCAGCCGCACAATCGCCGTCGCGTCAACAAGCACGGCTTCCGTGAGAGAATGGCCACGAAGAATGGTCGCCGCGTGTTGGCTTCACGCCGCGCAAAAGGCCGTAAGAAGTTAACTGTTTCTGACGAGCATCACGGAAAGTAAATAAGCCGTCTCGGAAAGAAAATGAAGGAAAAACAGAAAGAAGTAGAGAGAATTCTTTGCTTCTTTCTGTTTTTTCATTATCTTTGCAATCGAAAAGTGAATCGTCGATGAAAACAAAGGAATTCTTCGGTAAGTTTTTGAGTGCCTATCTGTGGTTAAACCTTCTGGCAATGGCACTTGTCGTCGTCGCCCTCTGTTTTGGGGTGAAGTATGGACTGGAGTTGTATACGCGCCACGGCAAGGATGTCACGGTTCCCAAGCTTGTCAACATGACGAGCAAAGATGCCTTTATGGTCGTCGAGCAGAACAAGCTCGGACTTGTCATCACTGATTCAGGCTTTAATAAGCGGCTGCCTGCGGGGAGCATCCTCACGCAGCTGCCTGCTCCCGGGGCGAAAGTGAAACCCGGACACATCATCTATGTTACCGTCAACTCCCCTTCGTCACCGACTTTTGCCATCCCCGACGTCATCGACAACAGCAGTTACCGTGAGGCAGAGGCCAAGCTGAGAGCTATGGGCTTCAGGCTCTTGCCGCCGAAGCGTATTGTGGGTGAGCGCGACTGGGTCTACGGCATTATGAGCCGCGGCCGCCGGGTGAGCACGGGCGAACGCGTGTCAATTGAGACACCGCTGACCTTGCTGATTGGCAACGGCCAATACGGCAACGAAGAGGAGATTAACTACACCGAGCCCGAGCAGTATTATCCTGATGAGGAGATGGACGAGGAGGACGAGCCCGACGAATTTGAAGAGGTAGAACAGACTCCTGTAGAGCAGCCGCAGGAAGAAGATGAAGGAGAGGTTGTAGAATAGGGCATGGATACCGAAGAGTTGATACTTGACGACCAGGAACTGGACGACGACGGCCAGCAGCTTTATGAGCACTTCCGCTTAGAGGTGGATCGTGGGCAGGAGCCGTTGCGCATTGACAAGTTCCTGACTGAGCATATGCAGCACACCACCCGCAACCGCATTCAGCAGGCTGCCGATGCGGGTTTCATCCACGTAAACGACCGC
>JAEEGG010015831.1_pt1 | contig 15771 bp, 15 predicted proteins | sample 9134161 | NCBI WGS metagenome assembly JAEEGG01 (sample SAMN16246543, study PRJNA631951) | gut metagenome | biome: gut microbiome; feature: rumen; material: CR-attached | host: Bos | place: Iran: Karaj | collected 2018-10
GGCATTTTATAGAGGTGAAATGCCTGCCCATATTTTATATTCTGGGCAAATAAATGACTCTAGGCGAAAAAGCGAGGTCCTTATGAATCTTTCGAGCGTGAAATTTGCGTGCGCGGCCGCGGCCCTGGCCGCCGCCCCGCTGATGGCACAGAACGTGTTGACGAACGGCGACATGTCCTATGGCGACGGCGGCTGGTACCTGTGGAACAACCCGGATGGCCCGGCGAAGGTGGACCTGCAGCTCGGTCAGATGGGTCTCGGTGTGGATGGCTCCGAGGGCGTGAAGATCACGGTGACCGAACTTCCGAACCCTTCCTGGGGCCTGCAGTTGCAGCCCCCCAAGTGGCTTGCCGATTCCGCCTACTACACGCTAAGGTTCAAGGCGAAGGGTAACATGCCTATCAACGCCATCGTGCAGGGTGGCCCTCCCGACTGGCGCCAGAAGGAAAGTGCCTCCTTCATGCTGACCAAGGACTGGAAGGAATATTCCATGGTGTTCCTTGCCGACCAGAAGGGCTACGGGCTCAACAACGTCACGTTCCATGTGGGCCTCGCCAAGGGCTGGATGCAGATGGACGATGTGGAAATCGAGAAGGTGGAAGGTCTCGATGACATGACCTGGTACAACAATTCCGCCGCCCGCATCGATAGCCTCCGCAAGAAGGACTTTACGCTCAAGGCTGCCCCCGGTGCACAGGTGAAGGTGGAACTCATGCGCCACGCGTTCCCGTTCGGAACGGCCCTCGCGCTTTACCCGAGCAAGGACAGTGTGGAGACCTGGTACAGGAAGACCGCAAACAAGTACTTCTGGTACGGCGTGCCCGAGAACCAGTTCAAGTGGCCGGATTACGAACCCAAGAAGGGCAAGATCCGTCGCGACGAATTCAAGCAGTACCTGGATTACGTGAACGACTACAAGTGGGGCTTCCGCGCGCATACGCTCGTATGGGGCCACCAGGGCTACGGCTTCGACAAGCACTTTAGTAACCAGGGCAGCTGCAAGGACATTTCGAACAAAATCAAGGCACGTATTGAGCGAGACGTCAAGGAATACAAGGGGCGCATCAAGGAATATGACGTGTGGAACGAGGCCTTCCACGAGCCGTTTATTTTCAACAAGTGTGGCTGGGATTTGCTTGACAGTGCCCACGTTTGGGCTCACCGCGCCGACCCGGATGCCCGCCTCTTCATCAACGAGTATAACGTGGTCTCCGCCGGCGAAACCGAGCGCCTCTACGACATCGTGAAGGGAATGCTCGACCGCAAGGTGCCCGTGCACGGCATTGGCGTGCAGTGCCACTTCGGTGACCGCCAGCTGAACCCGAACTTCATCAAGAAGCGCCTCGACAGGCTTGGTTCCCTCGGGCTGCCCATCAAGATTACCGAGCTTGACTTTGGCGACTGGCAGAAGGGCATGTACTTTGGCGAAGACGAACAGGCCAAGCGCTACGAGATGGTGCTCCGCATCTTCTTCAGCCACCCGTCCGTGGAAGGCATCTTGCTGTGGGGCTTCTGGGATGGCCGCCACTGGGTCAAGAACGGCGGTATCGTTGCCATGGATGGTCGCGAGAAGCCTGCCGGCAAGCTCATTTACGACTTGTGGCACAAGGTGTGGACCACCAACGGAACCTTCAAGGCCGACGAGAAGGGCGAAGTGAAGTTCCGCGGTTACCCCGGCAAGTACAAGGTGACCATCGACGGCAAGAGCGAGATGGTGGAACTGAAGTAACACGAAGGATCCAGACGAGAATTACCCCTGAGGATACTCAGGGGTTTCTTTTCTATATTTCTCTGTATGCGAAAAAATCTCCCGGGCATATTGCTGCTCGCCGCCATGCCATGTTCCGTACTTCTGTTCGTGAAGGTCCAGGAGTCTACCGGTTCCGACATCATTGCACTCCTGACGGCCCTGCTCCTGTATGTGGCCGTCATTGTCGTATGTGCGCTCGTGTTCAACAAGCCGGACCCGCGCAACGTGCCGATGGAGCACCCGATAGTGAAAGATGAAACGTCGGCCAAAGATGCCGTGACAAACGACGCCAGGAAGGAAAACTAAATGTCTATCGAAGATCGTTCTACGCTTGTTTTTGCGACCGGGGTAGGCCGCGTTAAAGAGGAAAAGCCCAAGGCGGAACGTCCGCAGGGTGACGGCGTTGTGCGCATAACGCTCAAGCGCCTCGGTGGTGGCAAGATGGCCAGCGTCGTCACGGGAGTCCCGCTTGATGAGGACGAACTCAAGGACTTGGCCCGTGCGCTCAAGCAGAAGTGTGGGGTAGGCGGCTCCGTAAAGGACTTCAATATCGAGATTCAGGGTGACAAACGTAATATTTTGAAAACAGAACTCGAGAAAAAGGGCTATACTGTTAAGCTCTCGGGCGGTTGATTGCGCCCTAAATGCACTTTGGTGCTCTTTTTTTTGAAAAGTTGTCTATATTTATTCCTGTAAAGGGATAGAAAATGACAAAGAACCTTTTTAAAGTTTGTATCGCTCTTGTTGCAACTGTGGCCGCGTCTACGCAGGCACAGGAATTCAGTTCCAAGTATTTTGACTGCTGGATGGAGAATGTCGCGCACGTGGACGCCTCCGAGATCCAGCGTCTGGGTATCAAGACCTACGGTGATGCCTGGATTTGTGGCTGCTTTAACGTCGAGGATACCGATGGCGAGGACTGGCAGGAAGGCGAAGTGCTCACGAAGGTGAACAAGGTCTGGGACCTGCCTCCGTTTGAGGTTTACCCCTGCCGCGCGAAGGACTGCAGCGACACGAGCGAGACCTACCAGAAGAGCCTCGACATGTGCGTGGACCACCTGAACAACAGCGGCTTTACGCTCTCTGACTTCAAGGACGGCGGCAAGGTGGCAGACGCCATCGCACAGAAGTTCCCCGAATCCAAGAAAAAGGCCAAGAAGGATGACGACTCCAACCTGACCGACTTCGGCAAGTACCTCGAAGACCGCAAGGCCCGCTCCGACAGCATCCTCTGCTTCTTCCAGTATCACGAACGTCCGGGTACGGAACGATTCCTGGACTGGGACAAGAAGGGCGTGTTCAGCATCTCCGGCCTGCCCGAGAAGCTTTTGCCCGAGTCCATCGGCAGCTTCCCTGACTATAGCGATGTGCGTTGCAAGGATGGGAACGAATGGTCGGGCTTCCTTGTGAACGGCTATATCGAGAACGTGATGCACGTGGATGCCGAAGGCAAGTTCCACGGTCACGAGGTTGGCTATGGTAACGACCTCACGCTGCCTGCCAAGCAGGGCAAGGATTTCGGCAAGGTACTCTACTCTGTCGACTACGTCCACGGGGTGAAGAACGGTACCGCCAAGTTCTACCGCTACAGCGCGATGGACAACATCGGCGTGACCGACAAGAAGGTTTTGAAGAAACTCGAGAAGTACTACTTCTTGCACTTGGAAGTGCCCTACCGCAAGGGTGCTGTGCACGGCGTGGTGAACATGTTCTCGCACAAGGGATTCCTCATGGCCGAAGTGCCGTACTGGGACAACACAATCCACGGTCGCGTGGTGGTGCACTACCCGTTCGTCGAGGACGTGAAGGCGATTGAAGCCGCCGACAAGAAGGAACTGAAGCGCATCTCCAAGATCAAGAAGAAGAAGGACAAGGAAGAGGCCATGGAAGCCTTCCAGAAGATGAAGGAAGAGCGCGAGAAGAACAAGCCCAAGGACAAGGTCACGATTGACTACAAGAAGGGCAAGCTCAACGGCCCGAACGACCTCGGTTACTCCTTCGGTAACTACCGCGATGGCAAGCTCGACGGCAAGTACATGACGTTTACCGTGAAGGAAACCTGCTATGACTGGATCCCCGTGAACGGTCAGGAAGGCTTGGATTCTACGACTACGAACAAGGTTTGCCTTACCGAGAAGCAGGATAAGAAGAGCTGGGGTACGTTCCGCAATGGCGAACTCCAGGGCCTGATTGAATGCGCGAACGGCATCAAGGGCAAGGAGAACGTGGACTGCGACCACGCTTACTAGGCACTGTAGCGCCTCGATGACAAATCGGGCGCTTTTAGTTATATTTGTCGCGAACTTGAAAGGCCGTAAGGCCTGAAGGTTGCATGCCTGGTTAGTTTAACAGGATAAAACGCGTCCCTCCTAAGGATGAGCTCCGCGTTCGAGTCGCGGACCGGGTATTACGCTGGCGAAGTAAATCGCCAGCGTTTCTTTTTTATATCGTCATCCTGAGTGGCAAAGCCGCGAAGGATCCAGGCCCGCGCTTTGCATCCACCTTGCATTTTTGTAACTTTACATCGTGAATAAAAAGTACATCGCAATTGTCGTCCTGTTCGGGATCTTGCTCCTGCTTCCGTTTACGGTGCAGGCGGTCGCGGACCTGCGTGGCGATAAACGGTTTGTCTCCCTCGACATCTTTAAGGACGTTGTCTATACCCCCTTTGTGCGTGAATCGAACCTCTCTGCAGGGGCGATGCGCCTGGATAGTGCCTGGCGTAGTGCGCGCGAGTCCATCGCCGCAGGTACAGAGGCGGGTGAGGCTCTGGAGCCTGTAATCGGTGCACTCTCGGATTTGGAGGCAGTCGCGCTGACCGTCAATGCGTATGCGCAGCTCGATACTGCGGAGGCGGGCTACAAGCTGCTCAAGCAGGCGGACACGTTGCTTGCGAGCCTCGAGGACGAGCCCGAGAACTTCAAGGCGGCTGATTCTACCCTGAAGGCGGTCGTGGGCGAGTTCGGGCAGTTCTCGCTGGTGCGCGCGTTCCTTTCGGTAAAGCATTACGGCGTATGGACGAGCCGCTACCTGCGGGCGTTCGAGAAGAAGGTGGAAGACGAGAATGCACTGGTGCTTGCGGTGCGCCCGCGCTACCAGCTTGCGGTATGGAACATCTTTAACGACCCGGGCGAGAAGGTTGTGCTCGGTGCGGGCGAGGGACGCTGGCTGTTCTACCGGCAGGACGTGGAATTCCTGGTGCAACCGTCCCCGCTGGATGTGCGTAGCGCGAAACTCGATAACCCGGTGCAGGCGATACTCCGGTTCCGCGACCAACTGAAGGCGAAGGGCGTGGAACTCCTTGTGGTGATTACTCCGGGCAAGCCGAGCGTGTATCCCGAAAGGCTGACGGGTTCGGCGCAAGTTTTAAACGGCGCGGCTGATGCGGGTGTATCTCTGGGCACGACTGCCGCCGGTCACGGCAAGGCGATTCTCGATTCGCTTGCATCGCTAGGGCTCAATACGGTGGATTTATACACGCCCTTGCTGGCCGCGAAGGCTGACGATGCGAAACTTGGACCGCTTTATCTGGACGATGACACGCACTGGACCCCGCGCGGAGCGGAACTTGCAGCCGATGTGATTGCGCATATGGTGCGCGAGATGGCGGATGCAGGCGTCGTGGATATCGGCGAAGAATCCATGACCTATGTTGCTTCTGATTCTGTGGCTGACCGCATGGGCGATATCGGCGAGATGAGTGGGCTCAACAAGTTTAATGTGTTCAAGGTGCAGAAGGTGACCGGGCACGTGGTGGCACAGCAAGAGGTCTCAGAACGTGCGCAAACTTCGGACAGCACGGAAACGCCCGCAGATTCGCTTGCCGATTCAGCGGCAGTGCAAGAAGCCGTCGCCTACGATACGGTCAGGACTCCTTTCAAGGACGATTTCCGCAAGGCGCAGATTTTGATTCTCGGTGACAGTTTCAGCCGCATTTACCAGACTGATTCGCCGGTGAACGCAGGCTGGATTGCGCATTTTGCTAAGGAGATGGGCCGGCCTGTCGCAAGCATCGTGAGCGACGGCGGCGCTTCGACATTGGTGCGCGAGAAACTCGCCCGCAAGGCAGGCGTGCTCAAGGGCAAGAAACTCCTGATTTGGGAATTTGTGGAACGTGACCTCCGCTTTGGTGCGGAAGGCTGGAAAGAGGTTGATTTCTAATGGCTAGGCATGGAACGCCCACTCCGGGGCAGGCTATTCTGGAAGGTATCGAGTGGCTCAAGATGGACAAGGCCGAATTTGCGCGCCGCATCGGTGTCCCGATGGAAACGCTCGAGGGTCTGATTGCGGGTACGGTCGAGATTACCCGCGAACTTGCCGAATCACTCGAATCTGTAACGGGAAGCCCTGCCGCCTACTGGCGCATGCTGGCTAGTAAGGCAAAGAAGGTTTGATATGAATATTATCGACGCAGTTTCTTGTATGTGTGACCTCGCGAAGGGCGAGGCGGAACAGTTTGACGTAATCGCCTCGAATTCCCATTCCGAGGGTCTCTCTGTTTTTCAGGGGCAGGTGCAGAATACCGAGATTTCTGATTCCGTTGGTCTAGGACTACGCGTCATCAAGGATGGCCATCCGGGCTATGCGCATACCGAACGCCTTACCAAGGAGGCGATTGCGCAGACCATCAAGGATGCGGTTTGCCACACGCAGTGGACCGAGAAAATAGATATTGAACTCCCTGGACCGGTCGATGTGCCTGCGGGGCAACCGAACTACAATCCCGAACTTAAGAGTCTCTCGCTTTCGCAGATAAAGGACTTCTGCATCGATCTCGAGAAGGCGACCTTCGCGAAGTCGAAGGAAATCGAGAATATCCCGTACCTGGGTGGCGATACCAATAGCGAGACTTTTGTTGTCGCGAACAGCAAGGGCGCGCTTTATACCGTCCAATCTAACTACGTGTCTGTCGGTGCGGGTGCGGTTGCAAGCCGTGACGGCGTGAAAAAACTTGGCAATTTCGTGAAGTCTGGCCGAGACTGGAAGGAATTTACCGTAGAGGAGATTGCCTCTCGTACGGCAGAATATTCTACCGAACTTTTTGGCGCGAAGAAGATTGAAGGCGGGAACATTCCCGTAATCTTCTCGGAACGTGTTGCCTCGAGGTTCCTCGCGATGTACCTCAATCCCTTTGTTGCAGAGGCGATGCAGAAGGGAATGTCGCGCCTTGTGGGCAAGGAAGGCACAAAGATTGCAAGCGATGCGTTCTCCATCTGGAGTGACCCGCAGGGCGAATTGTTCCAGCATGTGAACTACGTGGATTCCGAAGGCGTCCCTGCACAGCGCGTGAAGGTAGTGGATAACGGCATTTTCAGTTCTGCGCTCTACAACCTGGAAACGGCCTCCAAGGCGGGCCGCAAGTCTACCGGTAACGGAATTCGCGGCTTTGGTTCCAAGATGTCGACTGCGTTCTTCAACCTGCTGGTGCCCGCGGGCGATAAGACTACGGCGGAACTCCTCAAGTTGTTCCCCAAGTGCCTGCTGGTTGCCCGCCTAGAAGGCAATTCCGGCTGCAATGCGGTCTCGGGCGAACTGAGCATCGGTGCGCACGGATTCTGGTGCGAAAACGGGGTGATCCAGCATCCGGTCGATGGCGTGACGCTCTCCGGCAATTTCTTCGATATTATCCAGAATATTGTCGCCGTCGGAAACGAATACTACAGTGCGTTCTCGAACTACAAGGTGCCTGCGCTCGCGGTTTCAAATCTTGCTGTGAGTTGTTAAATGCGCCGGAAGGCGCCCACGCAAATAATCCGCACAGACCATATTTTTTAACCAGAATAGGGCGGATTATTAAGTGTCAGGAGGGTCTTAGGGAGGGTAAGCCCGTGGCGACCCTCCCTTGTCTCATTATTTTTTTTACCTAAATTTTTTTGTGTAAAATAAAAAGGAGAAGAGAATGAAACGTTTGTTGTTTATCGCCTTGGCTTGTTGCGCGTTTTTTACGGCCTGCTCCGACGACAATTCGGGAAATTTCCTTGCGAAAGACGAAACACCTGACCTGGGTGATGACTCGAGCAAGGGTACAAAATATATTCCTCCTTGCGCGGATGAATGTAATTATGGCGTGTTGGTAGATAAACGCGATGGTCACTCCTACAGGACGGTAAAGATAGGGAATCAGGTCTGGATGGCGGAAGACCTGGATTACCGAACCAGCGAAAAAATGTGGCACGAAGGTTATGGGGATTGTGTCGAGAACATCTACGGAGATTGCGTGCATCATGGATTGTATTATACGTGGATTGAAGCAATCGACAGCGCCGGTACTTATGATAAATACGGTATCAAGTGCGGTTATAATGACGAGTGCGAGCTTCCGGAACCGCATCAAGGAATTTGCCCCGAAGGGTGGCATTTACCTTCGTACGATGAATTTGATGAACTTTATTATGCCATGGGAGAAAATTATGCGGCCATGCAGGCGACAGGTTTCCCATCGTGGCAAAATGCTACGGATGCCTATGGCTTTTCTGCTTTACCGACAGGGTATATTTCTGCTGTTAATAGTGACCTTGATGGTCTCGGAAAAAATCTTGGATATTGGACAAGTACCGTAACCCTAGATAAAGGTATAGACAGCTGGTATGTGCATTCTGTCTCGTTTGGCCATACAATTGATAACAGATACCTTGGCTATATGGTCCGTTGCATCCAGGACTAGCCGTTTTTAACGGCCTTTTTCTGGCGGTAAATCAGCACAATCAGCCACACAAGGCCTGTGATAATCATCAGGCTGCAGAGCGTCTGCCCGCGGCTCATGCCGAACAGGTCGACGCGGCCCAGGTGGGCATCGGGCCTGCGGAAGAACTCGATGAAGAAGCGGAAGATTCCGTAGCCCATTAGGTAGAGGCAGGGCATCTTATCGCGCAGAATAGGAATGCGCCTCAGGTTGTAGAGAACTGCGAACAGGATGACGCCCTCGAAGCACATTTCGTAGAGCTGGCTCGGGTGGTGCAGAATCGGGTTCGTGATGGGGCTGTCGTGTGCCATCGGGAAGAACATGCCGATAGGGCTCGTTGTCACTTCACCGAAGAGTTCCCCGTTAATGAAGTTGCCGTAACGGCCCCAGGTATAGGCGAGCGGTGCAGCAAGGAAGCTCAGGTTGAGTGTCTTCCACACGTCCATCTTGTTACGCTTCATTCCGATAATCGCGAAGATTGTACCGAGAATCATGCCACCGTGGTAGCTCATGCCCGCAATACCCGTAAAGTGCCAGCCGAGGCCATCGTGGGTGAGGGGAATCAGAATTTCGAACGGGTTGGCAAGGTAGTAGCCCGGCTTGTAGAAGAAAACGTACCCGAGGCGTGCACCGATGAGGATGCCCGCGATGGCCCATACGAACAGGTTGTCGAACTGTTCCTTGGTGTAGCCCAGTTTTTCTTTCGAGTTGATTTTCCACATGGTAAAGTAGGCGGTGAAGAATGCGAAAATGTACATCACGCCGTACCAGTGCACCTGGAAATTTACGAACGGTATAGTGAATGCTATTCCGTCAAAGTAGGTCGGTATCAAGTTCCACCAGGATGGTTCCATATTGTCCTCCTCTTTTTACTTTGCCTGCCACAGGTTCTGGTGAGCCCAGTAGTTCATGATCATCGCCACCACCTGGCAGGCTGGCTGCGAGCGGTAGCCCTGCAGGTCGTGTACCTGCATAACTACGACGACAATCGCCTTCTTGGGGTCGTCCTTCGACTGCGCGAATCCCATGAACCATTCGTAGCGTCCATGCGGGTCCTCACCGTCGAGCGAACCTGTCTTGCCGCCAATGTTCAGGGCGTTGAAGTTCTTTCGGGCCATATTCTTGGTCGATATGTGCTTCCTTGCGGTTCCGTTCGTGACGGAGCGAAGCATGGCGGCGCGTAGCCCGTAGTACGTGTTCTCGCTGAACTTGCCTACGTCGAGAGCGATGCGCTGCTTGGGGGCGATGCCTTCGAGGTCTTTCGCCCACGGGATTTCGAGAGGTTTCTTGGCGAGTATGGAACGCACCTGCGCGGCCGCTAGGAGGGGAGAGAGGGTTGTCGACTGGATAAACCCGCAGCTCACTTCGGCAAGCCCGTATCCGGAATCGGGGGGAGCGTAGTTCGAGCGTCCGGGGTATCCGCCGGGGAAGTTCGTGTTGTAGCCGAGCATCTTTGCCGCGTCGCGCAGGCGCTTTGCCCCGACGTTCAGGCCGATGATGCCGAGCGGCGGGTTTGCGGATTTCGCGTAGGCATCCTGCAGTTCAATCGTAGGGCCGGTGTAGTTCTCGGGCACGCGCAGCTGGTTCTTGTACAGCGTATGGTGCGCGCCTCTGTCGGGAATCGGGGAATTGAGCGAATAGCGGTTGCTTTCCATTGCGGCGGCAATCGTGACGGTCTTTGCCAGCGATGCGGCGGGGAAGGTGTTCCTCGAAATGTAATCGGGTGCGTTCTGCACCTTGTAATCCTTGGTTTCACCCCAGGCGATAATCTCGTTGCTGTTTGGTTCCACCACAAGAATCGCGCTGTGCATGGGCTTGAAACGCCTGAGCATGTTGTCGATTTTTTCGGCGAGGAACACGTCCTTCTGGTTCTTGATATGCACGGAATCAACAATTTCTACCTCGGGCGGATTTTCCGGGGTGACCGCAGCGGTTACGGCTGCCTGCGTGTTCTCGAGGTTTTCATTTCTCTCGGATTCCTTAGTCGTTGCCTTTGTGTCACCTATTATCAAAGATTTGGCAGCGGATTCGGTTAATGTATCCTTCAGCTTGATTGCTCGGTGCGCTTCCTTGAGCGAATCGATGATGGAAGAATCCACACGGAGTGTGTCCTTGATCCATTCTTTGGATGTCGCCGTAGGAGCATTGCCGTTTACGACGAATCCTTTCGGTTGCGTCGCCTGTTCGCTGCTTTTGAATATGCATGAACCGATCAGGGCGCAGACTGCAACAAATATGGCAATAGCGATGCAACGGTTACGTAATCTCTTCTTGTAGGGGAGGCGATTCTGGGGGTCGTAGTAATATTTCATCGATTTACTTGAAAATAGTCTTGCGGTAGTAGGCGAGCTCGGCGATGCTCTCGCGGATGTCGTTCAGGGCCTCGTGACGCTTTTCCTTCTGGAATTCCGCGAGGTCCGGGTACCAGCGGAACGTAAGTTCCTTGATGGAACTCACGTCCACGTTTCTGTAGCACAGCCAGTTGGTAAGTTCGGGCATGTACTTGTACAAAAAGCGCCTGTCCTGAGTGATGGAGTTGCCACACAGTACGTTCTTTGCCTTTTCGGTAAAAGGCTTGATAAAGTCGAGCGTCACCTTTTCGGCGTCGGCGGTGGAGTACTGCGAATGCCTGCAGCGTTCTACAAGACCGCTCGCCGTATGGTGCTTGGTATTCCATTCGTCCATGGATTCAAAGACGTTCTCTCCCTGATGAATGGCTATGACGGGCCCTTCGGCTAGGATGTTGAGTTCCGCATCGGTAACGATGGTGGCAATCTCCAGGATAACGTCCTTTTCGGGGTCGAGCCCGGACATTTCCAAATCCATCCAGACCAGGTTTCTAGAACTTTTCTTTTTTGCCATATCGTTGTAAATTTAGTTTTTTGTACCGAAGTGTAAAATTGTCAAAATAATTTTAGACCTTTTGTCTGCCTATTTTTACGCTTTGTCAAACTTCAGTGCTGATGAGAAATAAAACACTTTATTGTAAGAAAATTATTTGCTATATTCGCCACGTTAATTTGTTACACACAGGAATACACTATGGAAGAAGTAGTAATTACCGGTATGGGCTGCGTTTCGGCCCTTGGAAATTCCCCCGACATCCTCTGGGACAACCTTTTGCAGGGCAAGTCCGGCGTCGCCAAGATTGATAGGTTCGATGTTTCTGCGCTGCCGGTCCAGATTGCGGCCGCTGTCAGGGAATTTGACGGTTCCGAGTTCTTTAGCACCCGCGACCAGTCCAGGTTCTCGAAGTGCATCCAGTATGCCGTCTATTCTGCCTTCCAGGCGTTGAAGAATGCCGGTGTTGACCCGAAGGCCGAAGATCCGTCCCGTTCCGGCGTGATTATCGGTGCCGGTATCGGTGGCATGAATACCTATACCGACAACGCAGTTACCTGGGGTACCCGTGGCCCGACCCGCGTTTCTCCGTTCTTTATCCCGATGTCCATTACGAACATGCCTGCAGGCGAAGTTTCCAACCGCACTGGCTGGATGGGCCCCTGCTTCGCAGTGGTCTCTGCCTGTGCGACATCGAACCATTCTATCGCGGCTGCATTTGATGCTATCCGCCTGGGTCGTGCTGACATCATGCTCGCCGGCGGTACCGACGAGACGGTGAACCCGCTCGCTCTCGCTGGCTTTACCAACATGCACGCCCTCTCCAAGCGCAACGATGACCCGGCCACTGCTTCCCGCCCGTTCGACAAGGACCGCGACGGATTCGTGATGGGCGAAGGTTCCGGCATTCTCGTGCTTGAAAGCCTCTCGCATGCAAAGAAGCGCGGCGCGAACATCCTTGCCCGCGTTGCTGCTGTCGGCATGAGCGCCGATGCGCACCACATGTCCGCCCCGCGTGAAGACGGCGAAGGCGTGCGTCTCGCCATCGAGATGGCGCTCCGCGATGCCGGCATTTCCCCGAAGGAAGTGGGCTACGTGAATACCCACGGTACGTCGACCCCGCTCGGCGACGTTGCTGAATGCTCCGCCCTCGAGAAGGTGTTCGGCGCATCTGACTCCCTGAAGATCAACTCCTCTAAGTGCATGATCGGCCACGCCCTCGGTGCTGCCGGTGCCCTTGAGGCCATCATCACGGTGAAGTCTCTGCAGAACCAGATGGTACACGCCACCACGAACGTGTTCAATCTGGATGAACGCATCCACCTCGATGTTTGCGCGAACAAGAACACGAGTCATAACTTCAAGTACGCCCTGTCCGACGGATTCGGCTTCGGCGGCCAGAACAGCGTGCTTCTGTTGGCCCGCGACTAGTTCGGGGCTATACGCAATATTCCGTGAAAACCCTGCCTTCGGGCGGGGTTTTCCTTTTCTATCTTTACAGGCGTGAAGTTTTCACTGTTAAAGAGCCTTGCTGTTTTCGTGTTCGCACTGGTTTGCCTTGTGCAGTCCACGCAGGCGGCTCCTTTTGATCCGCCGACATGGCGTGACTCCACGTGGGATTACCGCAGTGAGGATTCCGTCGATATTAAATCCGAGATTTCTTGGTGGAAGGTCGGGGGGCTTGGGGCGCTTACGCTTTCGTCATTCGGCGCGGCCTACGTTTTCGTGTTTGCAAAGGGGTGGTGGGACGACGAAAGGAGCCATTTCCATTTCGAAAATGATTTTGATTACTCGCTGAACCTGGATAAGTTCGGTCATTTTGCTGCGGGCGTGATGCTCGGTGAAATTTTCTACGAAGGATACCGCTGGGCTGGCCTTACCGAGTTCCAGTCCTATTTATTTGCGGGCCTTTCTGCGATGACGACGCATATTGCGATAGACGTAAAGGACGGTTATTCTCCTCGGTGGGGCTTCAGTATATTTGATGTCCTCTCGGGAACACTTGGTGGTTTTTTGCCGATGGCAGAACGTTATGTACCGGTGTTCAAGTACGTTGATCTCAAGTGGAGTTATTGGATAAATTCCGATGCCTATTACGGTAGAGCGTCTGGGCATACAGGTGACGCCGTATTTACGGACGATTACGTAAACCAGACATTCTGGGCTTCGTTTAAGCCTTATCGACTGCTACCAGCTGGCGCTCGGAAGTATTATCCTAGTTGGCTAGCCTTTGCGGCTGGCTTGAGCGTCAATGATATGACGATGATCCATGATGATGGACCGGGCAGGCACCGCGAACTCTATTTTGCACTTGATTATGACCTGGAAGCGTTCCGCCCGCAGAGCCGCATGGCCCGCACGCTTATCAAGTACTTGAATTACTTCAAGTTGCCGGCCCCTACCATACAAGTTTACCCGGAATTCCACTGGTACTTGCTTTACCCGATAAAGTTCTGATATGCACAAGATTCGTACTGCACTGCTTATTTCTGCCGTTATGACCGCGTCGGCACTTGCACTCCCGCAGACGGGTACGTTCCGCGATTCGCGTGACGGCAAGACCTATAGGACCGTCGTTATCGGGAGCCGCATATGGATGGCCGAGAACCTTTCGTACAAGAACGAAGGGAGTGCCTGCTATGCGAACAATCCCGAGAACTGCAAGAAGTATGGACGCCTCTACACGTTCGAGGCGGCGAACAAGGCTTGCCCTACGGGCTGGCACCTGCCCGAGAATGACGAATGGAAGCGTTTCCGCACGTTTATCGAGGATAGCGACGGCAAGGAAGCCGCCTGGATGAGCCTGAAGTCCCGCGACAAGTGGGATGGCAGCGACCGCTACGGGTTTGACGTCATACCTGCTGGCAAGGCGACCGATGACTTCCTGGAATTGGGAGTCTCCGCGCATTTCTGGAGTTCCACGACCGAGGACGGCGATGCCTACGGATGGCATCTTGAACCGCCGGGCGATTTCAAGATGGAATTCGATGTAAGCAGCAACATGTATTCCGTGCGCTGCCTCAAGGATTACTAGGGTTTTCTTTTAATTGAAAAGCGATAGGTAGGCCGTTAATCCCAGGCCTATCAGTATGCCTGCGTAAATCCCGCCGAGCAAATCGTCGGCCATGACTCCCCATGCACCGGGGAATTTTTCGAATTTATGGATTCCGAACGGCTTGAAGATGTCAAAGAACCGGAAAAATCCGAATGCAAGGAGAAGCAGCCAGGGGCAGTCTACAATAACGACGCTCGGGACGAATGCGAGTACTGTGAAAATTCCGCAGACCTCGTCAATCACGATCCAGCCGGGGTCTTTGGTGCCGGTATCCTTCATCGCCTTGTCCACGAATGGCAAGGAGACGAAAAAGACGAAAATTGCCGCAGCCAGGAAGGTTAGACTTATGAATATCGCGAATTCGTTGCCGCCGATGGCGACGGCTTCGTATTCTCCCAGGAGCGAGTCGGCGAATACAGCCATGGGGTAGGCGATAATCGCGGCAGCTAGGCTCCCCATGGTACCGGGTGCCTTCGGGCTCATTCCCGAGCCGAAGAATGTTACGACGAGCTTGGTAAACCAGTCCGTCTTGCGCCACTCATGCGGTACGCGCTTCTTTCCGTATTTTTCTTTCAGTTCTTCTTTGTTCATACTTCGTAAATCCCGGGTTCTCGCCAGTTTTCATCGCGATTGCTGTTCATACTCTTATCCGAAACGCTTTCAGCAGGGTGTAACGGCCATGGCGAATCTACGACTTCCTTGATTTTGACGGCTTGTACTTCACGCTTCTTTTTCCAGTTTTCAAGCTGTTCCTTGAATGCGTTACGGAGCTTCTCAATGCCGAGGTTCTCGCGGGCGCTCACGAGGATGGCGTCCGGGTAGTTTTCCTTCAGTTCTGTGCGGCGCGGTTCGTCGCAGATTTCCACCTTGTTGAACACGCGCAGGCGGGGAGTTTCCCTGCTGATAATGCCCTCGAGCGTCTTGTGGGTCACTTCCAGGTGGTCGCGGTAGTCCGGTGCACTCCCGTCGACAACTTCCAGAATGCAGTCCGCATGGGCTGCCACCCCGAGGGTGCTCTTGAAGGTCTCGATGAGGTTGTGGGGGAGCTTGCGGATAAACCCGACGGTATCGCTAAGGATGATGTTGTCGCCATCCAGGTAGAGCTTGCGGGTGGTACTGTCGAGGGTTGCGAACAGTTTGTCTTCCACGTACACGTCCGCGCCGGTCAGGCGGTTCGTGAGGGTCGACTTGCCCGCATTCGTGTAGCCCACGATGCCGATATGGAAAATGTCGTTCCTGTTTTCGGCCTGGCTCTCGCGGGCATCCTCGATCTTTTCGAGTTTCTTCTTGAGTTCCTGGATGCGCTTGCGGATCAGGCGGCGGTCCGTTTCCAGCTGCGTCTCACCCGGCCCCTTGGTGCCGATGCCGCCGTTGTGCTGGCGGCATAGGTGCGTCCACGCACCGGTGAGCCGCGGCATCATGTACTGCAACTGCGCGACTTCC
>JAEEGG010015835.1_pt1 | contig 15767 bp, 14 predicted proteins | sample 9134161 | NCBI WGS metagenome assembly JAEEGG01 (sample SAMN16246543, study PRJNA631951) | gut metagenome | biome: gut microbiome; feature: rumen; material: CR-attached | host: Bos | place: Iran: Karaj | collected 2018-10
TGGTTCCGCTTACAGCCGCGAGTGGGATTATGCCCGCATGCGCAAAATCGCCGACGAGGTGGGCGCACTCCTTATGATTGATATGGCGCATCCAGCAGGACTTATCGCTGCAGGACTGCTCGACAACCCGCTGAAATATGCACATATCGTCACTTCCACCACACACAAGACACTGCGTGGACCGCGTGGAGGTATCATCCTCTTGGGAAAAGACTTCGACAACCCATGGGGACTCACCACTCCGAAGGGAGAAATCAAGAAGATGTCGCAGATTCTCAACTCTGCAGTCTTCCCAGGACAGCAGGGCGGTCCGCTCGAGCATGTCATCGCAGCCAAGGCAGTGGCATTCGGAGAGGCGCTCCAGCCTGAGTTCGTGGAGTATCAGAAGCAGGTGAAGAAGAATGCCGCCACGCTCGCACAGGCACTCATCGACAGAGGATTCTTCATTTGCTCAGGAGGTACCGACAACCACTCCATGCTGGTGGACCTCCGCACAAAATATCCAAATCTTACCGGTAAGGTGGCGGAGAAAGCCCTCGTGGCAGCCGATATCACTGCCAACAAGAACATGGTGCCGTTCGACACCCGATCTGCATTCCAGACTTCGGGTATCCGCCTCGGTACACCAGCCATCACCACACGTGGCGCCAAGGAATATCTCATGCATGAGATTGCCGACATGATTGAGACCGTGCTCAACGACCCTGAGAACGACAAGGTGATCAGCAGCGTGAGAGAGAAGGTGAACCACATCATGGAGGAATATCCGATTTTCGCTTGGTAAACTGACATGGCGGATGCTTTCCGCTGAATAACTATAAAACCTGAAATGAACAGCACCATGTCCTGCAACATCAACGACAACGACATCCAGCAATTTGCCGTGACGCAAAAGCCGTCACTGCTCGGGATGACGGTGAAGGAGATGCAGGACATGGCGCTTTCGCTTTCTTTGCCCAAGTTCGTGGGTAAGCAGCTGGCGCAGTGGGTGTATGGAAAATGTGCCCGCTCGTTCGACGATATGACCAATGTCTCGCTGAAAAACAGGCAGATGCTCGGCGAAAACCTGACGATGGGGACCGCTGAACCACTCCAAACTCTGGTCAGTGTGGACGGAACAGAGAAATATCTTTTCCCCACCTGCTCCGGACAATTCATCGAGACGGTCTATATCCCCGACAAGGATAGGGGAACCTTGTGTGTTTCTACCCAAGTGGGCTGCAAGATGAACTGCCTCTTCTGCCAGACAGGCAAACAAGGATTCCACGGCAACCTCACCGCCACCGACATCCTGGCGCAGGTGCAGTGGGCAATCCGGGAGAAAGGCATCACCAACATCGTGTTCATGGGGCAGGGAGAACCGTTCGACAATCTGGACAACGTGATGCGCGCCATTGAGCTCCTCACGGCTGAGGATGCCTTCGCTTGGAGTCCCAAGCGGATTACGGTGTCAACTGTGGGGCTGAGGAAGAACCTCAGACGGTTCTTGGAGGAGTCGCAGTGCCACCTCGCCGTCAGCCTCCATTCGCCCATCCATGAACAACGCCTGCAACTGATGCCAGCGGAAAAGCAGTTTGAGGCGGCTGACATCATCCAGTTGCTCAGGCAATATGACTTCGCACATCAACGGAGGCTTTCGTTCGAGTACATTGTGTTCAAGGGGCTCAACGATTCCAAGCTCCATGCCGATGCGCTGTTGAAGCTGCTGAGGGGATTGGACTGTCGCGTGAACCTCATTCGTTTCCACAAAATACCGGATGTGGGGCTTGAAGGGACAGACGATGCTCACATGACGGCTTTCCGGGACTATCTCACCCACCATGGACTGTTCACCACTGTCCGTGCTTCACGCGGTGAGGACATCATGGCGGCTTGCGGACTGCTGTCCACAGCCCATCAAACTGAAAACAAAAACGGGTGAATCAACCCACCAACTCAAAGAAGGTCTGGAAAAAACATGAAGGACCACTTATTTTAGAATGATATGAAAAAGGCTCTTTTCTCAATGCTTATCGTGCTGCTGACCGTGGCTGCATCGTGTAACCGGAGGCAGAACACCAATAAACCTTTGCTTACCCCTTCTTCGTCGGGCAATCCCTACGAGGTCATGGTGGTGGCGGAGGACTCCATCTGGGACGGATATGCGGGACGTGCGCTGCGGCGTGTGCTCAACAAACCGGTGCCTATGCTTCCGCAGGACGAGCCGTCTTTTCATGTCACCCGAATACGGCCGAAAAACTACGACCGGATCATGAACCTGTTCAGAAACATCATCGTATTCAAAATCGACGATGACTTCCGACAGGGCAAAATCAAGTTCGAACGCAATGTGTTCGCCTATCCGCAAGCCATTGTCACTATTCATGCGCCCAACACAAGGGTGGCATCCTCCTATATCACGGAAAACACCACGTCCATCATCGACTTCTTCTACAACGAGGAACTCAATCGTCAGGTGGAAAGCCTGAATTTCAGCTATAATCCCATTTTCAGCGATTCGCTGAAGAAGGTGCTGGGATGCGACATGCTCATCCCGCCCGACATCGCCAAGATGAAAATTGGAAAAGACTTCATCTGGGCATCGAACGACGGACTGCAGACTGTGCAGAACATCGTGGTCTATGCCTATCCGTACTCCACTCAGAAAGTGTTCGACAAACACAGCTTCATCGCGCTGCGCGACACTTTTATGGGCCGGAACATCCCAGGCTATAACCCAGGAAGTGTGATGCAAACGAATCCAGAATGCGTGGATGTGAGAAACTACACGCAGAACGGGCAATTCATTCAGGAAGCGCGTGGACTTTGGGAAATGTCGGGCGACGCCATGGGCGGCCCATTCGTTTCGCAGTCGCGTGTGGATTCTGTGAACAACCGGGTAATCGTGACGGAGGCATTTGTCTATGCGCCGAGCAAGATGAAGCGTTCCATGATTCGCAGACTCGAGGCGTCGCTTTATACATTGAGAATGAACGTAAAAGAAAAATAACATATAGATTGTCGCCTCAAGCGACATTCAGAAATTAAAGAAAAATATTGAAATTATGCAAAAAATAAAGGTGGGTATCTCACAAGGTGACATCAACGGAGTGGGGTATGAGGTGATTCTCAAGACATTTGCAAGCGAGGAGATGCTCTCGCTCTGCACACCGGTGATTTTCGGCTCTCCGAAAGTGGCGGTATATTACAGGAAATCGGTTGAGAACGCACCAAACTTCAATGTGGTGGATCGTCCGGAAAAGGCACGCGATGGACAGTTGAACATCGTGGACTGCCTGGGCGATACGGAAGTGAAGATTGAACCGGGAACTCCGACTCCTGAAGCCGGTTCAGCCGCTTTTAAGGCATTGGAAGCTGCTGTGAGCGCACTCGATAACCAGCTCATCGACGTGCTGGTGACAGCGCCTATCAACAAGAATACCATACAGAACGATAAGTTCCATTTCCCTGGACACACCGAATACATTGAGCAAAAGGCTGGTGGCGGACAGCGTGCGCTTATGATCCTGATGAACGAGAGCTTGCGTGTGGCGCTGGTCACAACTCATGTGCCAGTGTCGAAAATCGCACAGAAAATCACCAAGCAGAACATAGAGGCGAAACTGAACATCCTGGACGACACGCTCAAGCGCGACTTCGCCATCGATAATCCTCGCATTGCCGTCCTTTCGCTCAATCCCCACTGCGGCGACAACGGCGTGATTGGCAACGAGGAGCAGGATGTAATCATACCAGCTATACAGGATTCCTTCAAGAAAGGCATCCGATGCTTCGGACCATACGCTGCCGACGGTTTTTTCGGTTCTGGAAACTATGCCCGCTTCGATGCCATCCTCGCCATGTATCACGACCAGGGGCTGGCTCCGTTCAAGGCACTTGCCATGGATGACGGCGTGAACTACACGGCTGGCCTGCCCGTTATCCGCACATCGCCGGCACACGGAACGGCATACGATATCGCAGGAAAGGGAGTGGCAGACGAGAATTCTTTCCGCCAGGCTGTCTATACCGCTATCGACATCTTCAGAAACCGGAGCCGCTATGAGGAAGCATACGCGCATCCACTCAAAAAGCAGTATTACGAGAAACGTGACGACAGCGATAAGCTGAAACTCGATCAGGTGACAGAAGACGACCAAATCTGATGAAAAATAAGACCAGAAACATATTCTTTTTGGTAGGACTGGTGTTCGTGGTGCTGATGATTCTCACTTTCAAGGTGAGTTTCCGTGAGCTGTGGCAGCAGATTTGCCATGCTGGCTACTGGCTGGTGGCCATCATCGGAATGTGGGTGCCGCTCTACATCATGAACACGTTCACCTGGAGAACCATATTGCTGGGCAGTGGAGAATGCAACATCCCTTTCTGGAAACTACTCAAAGTGACCATTTCCGGATTTGCACTCAACTATGCCACGCCGGTGGGACTGATGGGAGGTGAACCTTATAAAATCATGGAAATCAAACCTTACGTGGGGGTGCAGAGAGCATCCTCATCGACGGTGCTGTTCGCCATGATGCATATCTTCTCCCATTTTTGGTATTGGGTCACAGCATTGGTGCTCTACCTGATTTTCATGCCGGTCAACATGTTGATGGGAATCCTGTTGTCCATCGTGGCACTCTTTTGCATCGCAGGCATCTATTTCTTTGTGAAAGGCTATAAGAACGGAATGGTGGTGAAACTCATCCGTTTCGTGTCACGAATTCCGGGATGCAGGAAATGGGGAAAGAAGTTTTCGGAAAAATATGCCGACGACCTCAAGAAAATCGATGGACAGATTGCCGACCTCCACAAGCAGAATAAGAAGTATTTCTTCATCTCTTTCTTTTTGGAATACATCGGACGCATTCTCCAGTCGTTCGAGATTTTCTTCATGCTCATGCTCTTTGCCGACCAAGAGCCTGGGGTGATGCTTTTCGTGCAGTCGCTCATTATTCTGGCTTTCACTTCGCTCTTTGCCAACCTGCTGTTTTTCATTCCGTTGCAGCTGGGCGGACGTGAGGGCGGTTTCGCCATGGTGGTGTCAAATCTGGGTATGACCATTCAGGTGAGCATGTCGATCTCCATCATCTCCCGTGTCAGGGAAATTTTCTGGACCTCCCTCGGTCTGCTCCTGATGAAAGTGGGGAACAAGAGCGTGGAAGTTCCTCAGCATGAGGAATATACTGATTCATGACTTTTATTTAAAAAGGAACTATAAATCAATGGTATTTGCAATATTGGCAGCGGGTGAAGGCTCACGGTTAGCCCAAGAGGGGGTGGAAGTGCCGAAACCGCTGGTGAAAATCAATGGGGTTCCGATGATAGACCGCCTGCTGGGCGTGTTTGGAAGAGCAGGAGCGGAGAAAGTTGTCATTATCGCCAACAACCTCCATCCTGCAACACAGCAACATCTGCAACAGCTGAAAGCGGATGGCATGCCGATTGAGCTGGTGGTGAAGACCACCCCCAGTTCCATGCACAGCTTTTATGAGTTGAAGCCTCACATCGGAGAGGGTAAATTCTGTCTCACCACGGTTGACACCATTTTCAGGGAGGAAGAATTTCTTCCTTATATTCAGGCGTTTCAGAAGTCGGAAGACGACGGACTGATGGCGGTCACCGATTATATCGACGACGAAAAGCCGCTCTATATATCCTGCGATGCACATGATTACATTACTGGTTTCCACGACTCGCTCGAAGATTTCGAAAAAAGCGGGCTGGCAGAGCGATGCTGTTCGCGCTGCGATGTGATCTCTGGTGGCATCTACTGCCTCGACAGCAAAGCCTTCGCCACACTCGACCGATGCATGGAGGCAGGTATGTCGAGAATGCGGAATTTCCAACGGCAACTGATTGCCGACGGTCTGAGCATCAAGGCTTTTAAGTTTTCGAAAATATTGGATGTCGATCATGTGGACGACATCCACAAAGCGGAGGAGTTCCTGCGATGAAGTGGCTGGGCGTGACAAGAGCCAAGAGGTTCTCACCAGGGATGGCCGATAAGGACCTTGCCATCATGAAGGCCGTGGCGGACTTACTTGTGGCTGAAGGAAGCCAGATGGAACTCTGTACGGAAGAAAATTTCGAAACAGAGACCGACCTGGACCGGTGGCGGGAGGTGGATGGTGTGTTCACCATGCTCCGTGGAGAGAAAGCTCTTGAACAACTCCAACGCCTTGAACTGAAGGGTATTCCTGTGTTGAACCCCACAGCGGGAATACGGAACGCGGAACGGAAAAACATTACGCGTCTGATGATGGAACATGGCATTCCTATGCCGCAGACTTGGATGGCAGATGAGACCCAGTTGCCGGATTGTTCCTTTCCTTGCTGGCTGAAACGGGCTGATGGGTGGGCGCAACAGAGAAAAGATGTGGCGTTCGTCGAAAGCAGAGAGCAACTTTTGGCTGCCGCTATTGAGATGCGGAGAGGCAATCCTGGATGCTCCATGACCGTTTCAGAGCATCTGCAGGGCGATTTGGTGAAGTTCTACGGTGTGGAGGGCACATCTTTCTTCAGTTGGAGATATCCAGACCCCGACAACACCAAGTTTGGATTGGAGAAACTCAACGGGGCACCACAGCGTTTTCTGTTCGACGAAGCATCGCTCAAACGTACATGTGACGCACTTGCGAATGTCTCTCATATTTTGGTCTATGGCGGTGATTGCATTGTTGATGCTCAAGGCTGTTTCCGGATCATTGATTTCAACGACTGGCCGAGTTTCTCGTCGTGCAGGCAGGAGGCGGCTTGCGCTATAGTAAAAAGAATGTTACTTTTTTTAGGATAAAACAACTAAACTATTCATAGGTTATGAGTGAGAAGAAAAAAATGGATATCGCCGCAACCTACAAATCTAAAGACACAGAGGAATGGTTCGATACCATTTTCAACAGGCCTGTGGGATTTGTGTGGGCGAAGTTCTTCAATGCATTCGGTGTGCATCCCAATGTGGTGACTGTGCTGTCCATGATACTTGGCGCACTTTCAGGATATATGTTCCATTATCATGCTGACCAGAGTCCTGCCCTTTGGGGCATGACGGGCATGACCTGCAACATCATCGCGGTCGTGCTGCTCGTCTGGGCCAACCACTACGACAGTGCTGACGGACAGTTGGCGCGTATGTCGGGCAAGAAAACCCAGCTTGGACGCATTCTCGACGGCACGGCGGCCGACGTGTGGTATATCTCCATCTATTTCGCATTGGCTTACCGTATGTACGACGACCCAATTCCTTTCACAGGAGGGGCTTACACCTTTGGATGGGGAGGACTGGTCATGGCGGCAGCTGCTGGCGTGTTCGGACACATCGCTCCATGCCGTCTTGCCGACTACTATCGCAACATTCATCTCTATTTCATCAAGGGAGAGGGTGGAAGTGAGTTCGACCATTTCGACGATGTGAAGCGGAAATTCGACAATACCTCGTGGAACGACGACAAAATAAACAAGGTCTTTCTATGGTTCTATAAAAACTACACCTACAATCAGGAGAAGGAAACTCCTGTGTTCCAGCAGTATTGGAAAAAACTGAAGGAAACATACGGAAATGACATTCCTCAGCAGGTGAGGGACGAGTTCAGACAGAAGAGCCTCCCTCTGATGAAATACACCAATTTCCTCACGTTCAACGCACGCGGCATAGCCCTCTATGTGGCAGCCTTGATTGATCAGCCTTGGATTTACCTCCTGTTTGAGATTGTGGTGCTCGTGGCTGTCTATAAATATATGCACTACCGGCATGAGAAAATGTGCCGCGAACTGCTTAATTCTCAATTTTAAGCCAAAGGAAAGTAACCCCGTACACTACCAATGGCTTGTAGGGACTTACTTTATGTATGTCCGGAAACAATTTGACATCCATATCCATTGTTCGGACTTGTAAAGAACCTCAAAACAGAATTTTTAGAACACACCTTTAGTCTTTAAATTATGATAAAAGGTATTATTTTTGATTATGGCGCCACTCTCGACACCGACGGCCTGCATTGGTCAGAGGTGATATGGAAAGGGTATCAGGCAAGCGGAGTACGGATCAGTAAAGAGGTGTTCCGCAAGGCTTACGTGCACGGTGAGCGGACGCTGGCGCGGTTTCCACTCATTCAGCCCAACCACAACTTTTTGGACTTGATGAAGGTGAAAATCAATGTGCAGACAGCATTTCTCCTGGATGCGGGCCTTTGGATGGAGATGGATAAACAGGAGGCGGTGAGGGTGGAGCTGTCAAATGAAATCGCTCTTTTCTGCTATGATTTCGTGAAGGAAAACCTCAAGAAAAGCAGAAAAGTGGTTCAAGCGATGGCGAAAAAATACCCGTTGTGCCTCGTCTCCAACTTTTATGGAAATATTGAGACCATCCTGCACGATTTCCGTCTGGATGTCTTCTCTCATGTGGTGGAGTCGGCGGTGGTAGGGGTGAGAAAACCCAATCCGCAGATTTTCAGCCTAGGAGTGCAGGCGCTCGGACTGAAACCGGAAGAAACGGTGGTGGTGGGTGATTCCTACGGGAAGGACATCATTCCTGCCTCCAGCATTGGTTGTCACACCGTGTGGCTCAAAGGTAAAGGATGGGACGATGGTGCGGAGGAAGATGGAAGCAGGGCTACAGCACAGATTTCCAGCATCACACAACTGTTGGATGCGGTGAAATCATTGGAATAATTTCCAGGAAATCTTTTTTACACCAAAGAAGTGAATCTTTTTAGACATAGACAAGAAAAAAAACTGTAAAATGTTTTTTTTCTTGTTTTTATTTTATAAATTTGTGAACTGATACTAACTTCAAAATCGAGGCGTTATGAAAAACAGGAAGAAAAAATTGCGGGAGCTTCGGGAAAAGAAGGCACAGGGCATCCGGAGCTTGAAATGGGCCATTCTCTGGATTATCACTATGTTGGCGATAGTGGCATTTGTTGGCTATAAAAACGGATGGTTCGGAAAGAAACACTACGACATCAACAAGGAGCTGGAAAAGATTGAAGCTCCTGTTGACGATACATCCGATACCACGGCCAGTGTGCCTACTGCCACAGATGAGTTCAAGGATTCCATCCGCTGACTGCTGATATTCAGACCTATGGATGGTTTTCCTGTCTCTCCAAGAATCTGATTTGCCGATAAGAGAAAGACAGAAGGTCTGTACAGATAAAACAACACCCCTGCTGGGAAACGTGAAGTTTCCTGGCGGGGGTCTGCCTTTTCTTGTCGAAAAGAATTGTCAGAATCATGCATTGTTTTATTACAAAAGTATTAAAACGTTTGCAAAAATACGCAAATTTTGTTTTTTTTACATAAAAACTTTCTAATTGTAAATAGTTTTGTGTAACTTTGTGCGCTTTTGAAAAGCCGTGAGGGCTAACTAATCAAAACTTTTCAATTAGCTATATCAATAATTTTAACAAATATATGGAAAAACAATCAGTTAAGCCGGCCGATGGTAAACTAGGAATCATGGTGGTCGGGCTTGGAGCTGTAACTTCAACTTTCATGACAGGTGTGCTCATGGCACGTAAAGGACTTGCAAAACCTGTCGGTTCAATGACTCAGTATGACAAAATCAGGGTAGGAAAAGGCGATGACAAAAAATATCTTGCCTATTCTGACATTGTTCCACTTGCAAAACTTGACGACATCGAATTCGGTGCTTGGGATGTTTATCCTGCTGATGCATATCGCGCAGCTGTGTATGCAGAAGTGCTGAAAGAGAAAGATATTGAGCCTGTGAAGGATGAACTCCAGAAAATCGTGCCTTTCAAGGCGGCTTTTGATAAAAACTTTGCCAAACGTCTCGACGGCGACAACGTGAAAGACTGCAAAACACGCTGGGATATGGTGGAGCAAATCCGTGAGGATATCCGCAACTTCAAGAAAGAGCACGGATGCAGCCGTATCGTAGTGGCTTGGGCGGCTTCAACAGAAATCTATGTGCCTGTCTATGAACCTGTTCATGGAACTCTCGCAGCACTCGAGAAGGCTATGAAGGACAACGACACTGAACATATCGCTCCATCCATGTGTTATGCTTATGCGGCACTCGCTGAGGGCGCGCCTTTCATCATGGGTGCTCCGAACACCACAGTAGATATCCCTGCTATGTGGGAGATGGCGGAGAAGACCAAGATGCCGATTGCAGGCAAGGACTTCAAGACTGGTCAGACTCTTGTGAAGTCGGGTTTTGCTCCAATCATCGGTACAAGATGTCTCGGACTTTCTGGATGGTTCTCTACCAACATCCTAGGAAACCGCGATGGACTCGTGCTCGACGAGCCTGACAACTTCAGGACAAAAGAGGTGTCGAAACTTTCAACGCTTGAGAGCATCCTCGTGCCTGAATGCCAGCCGGACCTCTACACCGACTACTACCACAAAGTGAGAATCAACTACTATCCGCCTCGCAACGACAACAAGGAGGGATGGGACAATATTGATATCTTTGGTTGGATGGGATATCCAATGCAGATCAAGATCAACTTCCTTTGCAGAGACTCAATCCTTGCTGCTCCGCTGTTGCTCGACCTCTGTCTGCTCTCCGACCTCGCTGCAAGAGCAGGACGTTATGGCATCCAGCGTTTCCTCAGTTTCTTCCTCAAATCGCCAATGCACGACTACACCAAGGGTGAGGTGCCAGTGAACCATCTCTTCCAGCAGTACACCATGCTGAAGAATGCACTTCGCGAGATGGGCGGTTACGAGCCGGATGAGGAAATTGACTGATTTGCTTAATTCGACGACGTTATTCGAGAATTTAAAATATAATCATACCAGCGAATTACACATCCTTCGTTAATAACGGGGTGTGTAATTCGTTTTGAATTTCATAGACCATGGTGAAATTGAATCGATTCGTAGGTTTAAGGATTTGTTTGCTTGTTTTGTTTGTCGCTGGTGCTCAACATCTTGCTGCACAAGTGTCGGGTGTGGTGATTGATTCAAGAAGCCGTAAACCGGTGGACTATGCCAATGTGTTCTATGAAGGCAAGGGAGTGGGCACCATGACGGATGAGCATGGTAAGTTTGCCATCAAGGAAAATCCGCAGTGGAAAGAACTGACCGTGTCCACCATGGGCTATATCACCCAGACCGTGAAACTGGAACCAGGAAAAACCAAAAACCTGAGAATCAAGCTCGTTCAGGAACCGCGCCAACTCCAAACCGTCACCATTGCGGCAAAGAGGGGAAAATACAGCCGAAAAAACAACCCGGCGGTGGATTTCATGCGTAAGGTGATTGAGCATAAGAAAATCAACGACTTGAAAGCCAACGATTTTTTCTCTTATTCCAAATATGAGAAGATGACCTTCTCCATCAACGAGTTCACAGAGAAGGTGTTCGATGTGGAAGAAGGAAAGCGGTTTGCATTCCTGAAGGACCATGTGGAGACTTGTCCGCAGACGGGAAAACTCATCTTGCCGCTCACGGTCGATGAGACGCTCTCTTCCATTTATTTCAAAAAACATCCGGAAACCTACAAGGAACTGATTAAAGCGAAGAACTCAAGAGGTATCAACGAACTCATCAACACGGGTGAAATCCTCAACACCACACTGAAGGACTGCTTCACCGATGTGAATATCTATGATGAGGAATGCCGACTCTTGCAGCTCCATTTCAAGAGCCCAATCGCCAATTCTGCCATTTCCTTTTACCGCTACTATCTGCAAGACACGCTGGCCATCGAGAACGACAGTGTGATCCAGCTCGGATTCCTGCCCAACAACCAGCAGGATGTGGGCTTCTCTGGCTATCTTTACGTTATGAAGGATTCCACCTATCAAGTCAGGAGGGTGGAACTTAATATTCCGAAGCGAAGTGATGTGAACTTTGTGGAGAACATGGTCATTCAGCAGGAGTTCGAGGAACTGCCGGAGGGTGAGCGCGTGATGACCCAAAACGACATGCTCATTGAGCTGAAACTGCTCAACTGGCTGCATAAGGCGCAGGTGCAGCGCACCATCCGTCAGTTCGACTATGCCTTCGTGCCTATTCCGAATTCCGTGTTCAAGCATGTGAAGGGAACGGTGTATCAGGAACCTGACGCCACCATGCACACCGACGATGCCTTCTGGAACCAATACCGCAAGGTGGAACTGACGGGCAGTGAGGGAGAGATGAAATCCTTCATCGATAAAATCAAGGATATCAAGGGATTCAAACTCTTTATCTTTGGTGCCAAGGCGCTTATCGAGAATTTCGTGGAAACTTCCGACTCGCTGCAGAACAACAAATTCGACTTTGGACCGATCAACACCATCATCTCCTATAACGACTACGATAAATATCGTTTCCGCATTTCCGGACTGACCACCGCACACCTCAATCCGCACCTCTTCTGGAACGGATATGTGGCGTATGGAACAAAGACCAAGCGGCTCTACGGAAAATCGGAGTTTGTCTATGCCTTCAACAAAAAGGCATATCTCACCCGTGAGTTCCCGAAAAACAACCTGCACGTCTATTTCTGGAACGATATCATCTCGCCGTTCGACAAGTTCATTCCGACCGACAAGGACAATATGTTCACCAGTCTGAAGACATCGAAGGTGGACCAGTATATGCATACAAAGGAGTTCAAGGTGATGTATGACCGGGAATGGTACGACGGAATGAAACTCACGGCATCGTTCACCCGTACGCAGAACAAGACAAAAGACAAGCTCTTCTTCCAGCGCCTCGGAACCGATGATGCTGTCACGGCATCGCAGAATATGGCCGACCTGCAATACGACCCATCGAAATACGTGAAGGCGTTCAACACCTCGGAATTTAAGGTCAGCATGTCGTTCGAGCCTGGTGCCACCTACATCAACACCAAGCAGCGACGTGTGAAGCTGAACAAGGATGCTCCGATTCTCTCTATCTCCCACACCATGGGACTTGACCATTTCCTTGGCGGAGACTACAAATACAATGTGACTGAGGCGGGCATCTACAAACGGTTGTATGTGCCGAGTGGGTGGGGATATATCAGCACCGACATCAAGGCGGGCATCCAGTGGAACAAAGTGCCGTTCCCGCTCCTTATCCATCCGGCAGCCAACCAGTCATATATTTGTGAGGACAACACCTTCTCGCTCATCTCCAACCTCGAGTTCCTCAACGACCGCTATGCGCAGGCCATGATTGAATGGGATATGTGCGGAAAAATCCTCAACCGCATACCGCTCCTGAAGAAGCTTCAATGGAGGGAATTCATCGGATTCAACATCCTCTATGGAACCCTCACCGACAAGAACAATCCTGCTGCTTCAGGATATACGGATTCTGACTTGTTCTATTTCCCAGGACACTTCAAAACCGACTCAGAAGGCAAGCAGTATTATGAGCAGAACACCGTGATCATGGACAAGAACAAACCGTACATGGAACTCCGACTCGGTCTGCACAACATCTTCAAACTCTTCCACATAGAGTATGTTCGCCGTCTGTCTTACAAAAACAACCCTGGTGTCAACAAGGACGGTATCCGCTTCATGTTCCGTATGCAGTTCTGATGGGAAGCTGGCACTTGGGTAGGTGTATTATTTCTTCTCACCAAGCTCGATCACTTCGAGATCCTTAATCTCAGCCCCGTCAATGGTAAACCTTACCAGTGTGCGGACTTTGTGAAATCCATAAAGCCCAGCGGATCCAGGATTGATGTGCAGACAGTCTAACGTCTTGTCGTACTGAACTTTGAGAATGTGGGAGTGACCGCTGATGAAAAGTTTTGGAGGACGGGCGAACAGACTGGCGCGTATGCTGGCGTCGTAGCGGCCGGGATAGCCGCCGATATGTTTCATCAGCACCTCCACATCCTCGCATTTGAAGCGGTATTTCTCACTGAAACGCATGCGGATGTCATGACCGTCGATGTTGCCATAGACACCGCGCAACAGAGCAATTTCCGACAGGCGGTCGGCTATCTCCATGCTTCCAAAATCGCCGGCATGCCAAATCTCATCGCATTCACTGAAGTATTTCACATAACGGTCGTCCCAATAGGCATGGGTGTCAGATAATAATCCTATGCGTTTCATTGATTCTGATTAATTCTCAAATCGGACAGACCGAAGACATTCACACCGTGGCGTCTGCCTCTCAGAGCTCCCAATAACAATGAGGGTCTGAGCGATTATCTGTTATTTAATGTTATTTTATGCAAAGGTATGAAAAATGTTCAAAAAATATGTGCCTTTTTAATGAAAAACAATTAACTTTGCATGAGAAGTCCGACGGTTGACACCTTGCTGGCAGCCCGACGTCAAGTCATTCAGTCATGACCATGAGGCACTTTGTGCCCTGAGGTGCATTTTCCGATTTCATCTATGCGCGACAAGAATAGGAATTACGATGAGAAATCCACGCTGGCGGTCCTTCTGGAAATCGCCAAACTGTTGGTTCTGCTGCTTTGGAAAGGCATCAAGGCGGTGGGACAATGGATTCTCAAGTTCCTGAAATTCTTGCTCAGATGGGTGGTCAAAGGACTGCTTGCCATCATCGACTTCATCATCTTTATTTCCAGAAAAATAAAATCTTTCTGGAACAACAACGACACTCAGGAGAAGGTACATAAGATTCTCCGAGGACTGAAGAAAGGCGCAATTGCCGTCGGCAAAGGCATCCTGATTGGGATTGTCTTCTTGGGCAAAGGTATCGTTTGGTTGCTGAAGAAGCTGTTCGTCGGACTGATCCACCTCAAAAGCACCCTTAAAATTTTCTGGAAGTGGCTGAAAAAGACCGCTGTCCGCTTTGGGAAATGGGTGGCGAGCCAAGGACACCGCTTCAAGTCCTGGTGCGCGAAGAAGAAAACCCAATATAAAAGTTTTCGGAAAAACAAAGGATTTAAAGGACTGCTCATCGACTTGAGAGACGGTATGAAAGGTGAGATCTCCACCTATATTGAAGATGACCAGTCGGAGGGTGCCGAGACGGCGTCAACTGACGATGACGACAAAGAGGAAATCATTGAGGAGGATGCCGACGAAGAGGACGAGGATGACGAAAACGTGAGCGGAGTCCGCAAGTTCGGACGAAGGATTTACAGGGCGATGAAGCGCCTGGTTGAAGTTTAAAAACTATACTTGCATGAACAATATGAGGAAATTCGCAGCTGTGCTGATGGTGCTTTTGATTATGGTGCCGTCTGCTTTTGCTGTGTTGAAAGAAAGGGATTTGTCGAGAACCCTGGCTGTTCTGAAAAAGGAGCTGGAAAGCGATGCCTTGAAGCAGGAGCAGTTCATGATACGCTATCAGTCCCAGCATAAGGAGCAGCATCAGCAGCTCGTTTCATATATGAAGCAATGTGAGCAGATTGGACTGATGCTCTATTCGCAGAAGACGGAATTCACATTCGACGTGGCTTTTGCTTGCCAGCAAGCCACCGACCTTTATAAGGCGCTGAACTCAACGAACCTCCCTTACGACCGAATCAAAGAGCGCATCATGATGGACATCGAGCGTTATGACAGCCTGATTTCCATGCTTGAGGCCTTGCCGCCAAGCATCAACAACAAAGAGGAGATGTTTGCACTCGACTCTGCCATTATCGATTCTATAGCACTCAGCGATTCCATCATTATAGACTCCCTCGGGGCTGACTCTTCTGTCATCAGAGAGGCGCTAGGGCCCTCTGCTGCATTCACACCACAAAAAGTAGCAGAATCCAAGATTGGAAAAAAGGACTCCCTCATTACGAACGAGCCTTTCTCACTCAGCGAGGAAGAGCAGAAGGACAGGGGACTCTGTGTGATGTATGCACGCAAGCTCAGGGATAATCTCCTGGTTTTCCTCGAACTGCT
>JAEEGG010015840.1_pt1 | contig 15762 bp, 16 predicted proteins | sample 9134161 | NCBI WGS metagenome assembly JAEEGG01 (sample SAMN16246543, study PRJNA631951) | gut metagenome | biome: gut microbiome; feature: rumen; material: CR-attached | host: Bos | place: Iran: Karaj | collected 2018-10
CGGCGAGCTTGAACCTCTGGTCGTTGGACCAGCCCTCGTCGATCCCGACAGGGGCGAGGATGAACATCTTCTTGCCGGGCGGCTCCATGAAGACCACCCTCTCCAAGGCCTTCAGCCCAAGGCCCTTCTTGACCAAGGGAAGGAGCTTGGAGGAGGACATGTCCCCGCGTATGGCGGCGTCGATCGCCCCGGAAGCCAGGTCCTCGACGAGCTTCTCCGGGTCGTCGTAGATCCTGACGTCATGCCCGCGCGTTGCGAGGACGCTCTTCTCCACATTGCCGTTCTCCGTGCCGCGGCCTATGCCGACCACGGCTTTCGGCAGGTCCGAGGAGAGCAAAGTCTCCGTAGTGAACATGCCCGGCCCATGCAATTCCACATATAAAAACAAGCCAATTTGAACATCAAGCGCGTATCTGGTCGAACTCGTAGCCCTCCCAATCCCTCTCCCCGAGGAGTATCTCGGCCTCGGTCACGGTGAGCATGGGCTTAGGGTAGACAGCAGAGTCATCCATGGCAATGCGCGGGCACCCGGTGTTCACGTAGGCGTCCGCCCGGTAGGCCATGAGGGCAGCGGGGGTGACCTCCTCCATGAGGACCTTGAACGCCTTTTTCCCGCGGGCGCGGAGCGACGACACCATCCTGTCGGCGTCTGCGTCGCGACGTTGCCCCGGCTTCGTGCACACGATGACGAGGAAGCTCTCCGCCGACGTAGCGGACTGGATCGCCATGAACCTCCTTCTCAGCATCCTGTCCCTGGCAGCGGACATGTCGCGGACTTCCCCGGTCACCGGATTCAGGACGAACACGCCCTTTTTAAGGCCCAGAGCCGCGGCCAGAGGATGAAATTCGCCCTCTCCCAGGAAGAGGAACGCATCCACGTCGGGCAGGATCGGCTCCGCAGCCGTGCAATTGCATCCTAGGACCTGGCCGGGATGGCATATGCGCCTGTCCCCCACGCCCACCTCCACAGTCCTTCCGGAGGCCTCCAGCAAGCGCCTGGCCTCCGGGATCAGCCCGATGTATTGGACGGCGGCCAGGAGGCCGATCCTTTCCGGCAAGGCATCCAGAGATCCCATGGCTGACGGATCGAGGACCACATCGGAACGCGACTCCACATACAGCACGTTAGGGTCCGAGCCCATGGAAGGAATAGGCGAGTGCCCGTAATGGATCAGGGCGTCGGCGACGCCTTTGTAATCAAAAAGATCGCATGCGCCGTAGCACTGGCTTCCGACGATGATGAAATCGGCGCCGGTCCTCTCGGAAAGGATGCCAGCGACCTCTTCGGCCCTGACCTTCAGGCCTTCGGGAAATTGAAGTGCGACGGAGGAAAAACCCCCGTCGCTTATCCATTTTGCAGTACGGTCCAGTTCGAAATCGAACATTTACCTGATGAGCTCGGCGCCCTTCTCCACGTCGATGTAGCAGGGAGAGGGGAACTTCATGGAAGCCCTCCAGAGGGCGTCCTTGGCTATGGTGGCCTTCTCGGCGGGGACGCGCACGGTCAGGATGGCCTGGTTGCGCTCGAGCCTAGCCGCAGTGCCGACAGTCTTACCGAACCCCTGACGCATTCCGCTGGACACACGGTCCGCTCCTGCGCCGGTGGCGAGCTTGTTCTCCCTGAGGACGACGTGGGGGAACGCCCTGACGGTCATGTGGTAGTTGGCCGTCCCGATCTGTCCGTTGAGGACCTTGTTGGCAGCGATACGGCCGGCCTCGATGGAGATGTGCCTGACCTGGACGCGGTTCTCCACCCTGAGGGTGAGGACGACGGGGAAATCCTCCCTGAGGTTGCCCATCTCGTATTGGCTGACCCTGCTCGCAGGGACTCCTCCCATATACTCGCGACGGGTGTACGCCTGTCCTTTTATCTGCCTGTACATAGAAGCGGGCTTTCTTACCATTTAAATCACCTTGATCGGAATGCGTCTAGGGCAAGCGGTCAAAGATGCAGGACTGCTACCCCGGATATATTAGGGTCTGAACGCCACCCCCGATATAAGGGTTTCGTCAAATACGGGATTCTGCCCTATCATTGGCAGAAAGGGCCTCCGACCCGGACAGCCTTTCCCAACTGTTATTATGTAATGAACGCATGCCGTCCCCGATGCAGCCGTTTAGCTTCAGGGTAGTCGCTGATGACGAGAGCGAGGGAATACCGATAGCCGTCGCGGGACAGACCGTCGTCGACATCCAGAACCTTCTGACAGACATCGGAAGGGACATGATCCGCACTGACCTGAGGCTGCAGAACCGCATCCCCGACGAGCTGCTGGACAAGTTCGTACTCAAGACAGGGGGACAGTCCAAGGAAGGCCTCGGCTCCAAGCCTGCCGACCACGCCGACGTGCTCGTGGACGACGCCCTCTCGAAACTCAACAGAATGCTCGACTTCTTCGGACAAGGAGGCACCGGGGCCTGGATGGAAAGCGAGTTCCTCGACCCGTTCGAACGCGGGAACGCGGCGCACGACCTCATAGTCCTCAGCGACCACCTGTCCAAATACATGCTGAGATACGGCAGGGACGGGAGCAACGGCGAGTTCAAGAAAATCAGGCGCGACAAGCTGCAGGAGTACGTGAGGAAAGGCAACGCCTGCAGGGGATTCGCCGTGGGGGCCCTGTCCTACGATCCCAAGAAAGGGCGCTGGAGCTTCAAGAACTCGGAAACCCAAATCCCGGTGACCTTGTCGAAGACGGTCCCTCCCGAGACCGCCCGCAGGCTCTCTGGCGACAAGGTCGTGGTGGTCCGCGGAAGCATAAGGCGCGGCCCGGACGACTCGATAACCGGGATAGACGGCATCGACGCGGACAGTGAGCTCACCGTGGTGAACTTCCTTAGGATGATATCCTCCGACAGGGACATCCCTCTGCTCAACGCCGTCGCGGCAATCCCTTCCTACGATGCGTCCAAGAACAAATGGAGCCTCAGGTACGAGCCCCTGGGGATGGACGTCTCCAAGGACTCATGGGACTCCTGCGTGGAAGCGTTCCACGACTACTTCGTATTCCTCTGGAAGACCTATGCGGAGAGCGAGTCCGAGTTCTCCGGCGAGGAGAAGGAGATAAAGGACCTTCTCCTGTCCATGCCGTCGGCCCTGCCGGGCGCGGAACGAGGATATCGAACCCCTTTTATAGATAGGGTGCCGTGGGCCGGCATACATCATGTCGAGGAGGCACCTCTCTCAAAAGACAGCACAGGACATCGGGGCCGCCCGCATGTCCCGTCTTCTGGATCTCTCAGAAGAGGCGGTGCGCTCCGGCCGCCTTGACAGGGCCCGCAGGTACGTGGACCTCGCCAGGCGCATCGGCATGAAGACCCGCGTCAAGATGCCCAAGGACAGGCGTTACTGCAAACGCTGTCTGGTGCCGATGATGCCCGGCGTGAACTGCGCCGTCAGGCTGTCGGACCATAAGATCGTGACGACGTGCAGGGCGTGCGGCGCCGTCAGCCGCTTCCCGTATCTGAAGGAGCAGAGAAAATGACCGAAAAGGACGCGAGAAAGGAACTCATGCGGAGGGCAGTGGACCTCAGCCCCACCGTCCACGTGGGAAAGGACGGGCTGGACCAGGGGATATGCGAGGAGATCTCGACCCAGCTCAAGAAGAACAGGCTGATCAAGGTCAAGGTCCTGTCCAACTCCGGGGACGAGGCGAAGACCGTTGCCGAGGCCGTCGCAGAAGCCACCGGGTCCGTGGTGGTGGACGTGCGCGGAGGCGTCCTCGTCCTGACGGACAAGAGGACGTGGTCCTCGCTTTCACAGAAGAAATTCCGAAGGTGATCCGATGCTTGACATCAACGTGATAAGATCGAACCCTGAGATGATCAGGACGATGCTTCAGAACAGGAACAAGGACACCGCCATACTGGACAGGTTCCTGTCCGCAGACGGGGAATGGAGGAGCCTGACTGGCGAGAACAACCGCCTCAGGAAGGTGAGGAACGAGGTCTCCCTGCAGATCTCCAAGATGCCCAAGGGGGCGGAGAAGGACGCCAAGATTGCCGAGATGCGTGAAGTGTCTGAGAAGATCAAGTCCAACGATGACAGGATGGCGGAGCTGGAGGAGATTAGGCAGGACTGCGTCCTGAACATCCCCAACATACCCCACGAATCCGTCCCGCTCGGGAAGGACGAGAACGACAACGTCGTCGTCTACGAGGCCGGGACCATGAGGTCCTTCGACTTCAAGCCCAAGGAGCACTGGGAGATAGCCGAGGACCTTGACATCATAGACTTCGAGAGGGGGGCCAAGATCGCCGGAAGCGGGTTCTACTGCCTCAAAGGCGACGGGGCGAGGCTGGAGCGCGCGCTGGTCAACTACTTCCTGGACACCCACCAGGACCAGGGGTATACAGAGATATTCCCGCCGGTGGTAGTCAATAAGAACGCCGTCATAGGCACGGGGCAGTACCCCAACCTGAAGGACGACATGTACTACCTCGAGAAGGACGAGATGTTCCTCAACCCCACCGCCGAGGTCCCCGTGACCAACCTCCTGCAGGACGAGATCCTGGACAAGTCCGACCTCCCGATCTACTACACCGCGTACCTCCCCTCGTTCAGGCGCGAGGTCGGGAAGCATGCAGACACCAAGGGGATCATAAGGGTCCACGAGTTCAACAAGGTCGAGATGGTCAACTTCGTCCTCCCCGAGAACTCCTACGCCAGGCTGGAGGAGCTCAGGAAGAACGCCGAGGACCTGATCAACGGGTTGGGTCTTCCTTACAGGGTCCTGCTCCTGTGCACCGGGGACATGAGCTTCTCCTGCTCCAAATGCTACGACCTGGAGCTCTACGCCCCTGGCAAGGACGCATGGCTCGAGGCCTCGTCCGTGTCCAACTTCACGGACTTCCAGGCCAGGAGGGCCAGGATAAAGTACAGGCCCGAGCCCCACCTGAAGAGCGAGTTCATCCACACCCTCAACGGGTCCGGCCTGGCCCTTCCGAGGACCATGGTCGCCATCCTGGAGAACTATCAGAACAAGGACGGCACCGTGACCGTCCCCGAGGTCCTGAGGCCCTACATGAGGGGACAGGAGACCATCGGCAGACGCTGATCAGACCTCGAGGCGGTCCAAGGCCTCGACCAAACCCTTTACGTCGAAACCCTTTCTGCCCATCAATTTCTGACGGAGCTGATTCTCGCCGACCTTCAACGACTGGGACGAGATGCCGTAGCGCCTGGACACCAGAGCCTCGATGTATGCGGCCAGAAGGTCGCAGGTCTTTATCGAATATCCGTTGCGGGGACCGAAACGCCCGTCGTTCCTGTCGGAGAACGGATCGAAGACCATGAAGCGGAACTCGTCATGCCATTCCGGCCTCAGAAGCGGTATTATCGTCGACTCCACCTGCTCGTGCTCGTACTCCTCCAGGATGTCAGCAAGACCGTCTATGCTCGTCTTTATGGGGCTTATCACGTCCTTCGTCAAGACCTCCGGGAGGTCGTGGAAGAGGGCGGTGTAGAAGTCGTTGTAGACCGTCCTGTCGTCGGCGCCCGCATCGAGGTCGCGAAGATAGACGGAGTCGGCCACCATGAGGGAATGCCCCAGCACGGTGGTCTTGGGTACGCGAGGGGTCCTCGCCCAGCGCTGCTGGAAGCGAAGCTGCCCCACCAGATCGAGGAAGTCGAAGGCGCCTCCCGCGGTCAGGATCTCGCTCACCCCAGCCAGGTGTATGTACTGGCCAATCTGCTCCGAGATCTCCCTGCGCGTGCGGTCTATCCCGTACAGCGAACGGTTGGACTCGTAGATTAGGTCGAATTCCCAACGGGTGGCCAGGTAATGCGCGGCACGGACGATGTCGTCCTCCGGCGAATCGAGATCGGAAGCCAGATACTCCTTGAAACGGGACATCAGGCCCGGTTCGAATCCAGGCACGATGCGCTCCACCTCGGATATCACGAATGCGCTGACCTGCTCTGCCCTCTCTGAAGTGATCTTGTAGAACACCTGCGGCTTGAGGTCGGTCAGCACGGACCTCTGGACGAACGAGAACAGCGTATGCTCGATGATCTTCCTCCAATCCACGCGGTTCCCGGCGCTCTCCTCGTACTTTCCGAGGATCCAGGCTATGGCCGCCTTGTGCGCCTGCTTGTCCAGCTCGGTAAGATCCAGCGGACGTATGTGGTCGTTCCACCGGTGCATGTTGGCGGCTTCGAGGAACAGGGAGAGGAAATCGGCGTTCAGCGCTGGCATCCGATCGCTCACTCTCCGCCCTCATTGTCTTGACCGTCATGTAATACCCGGCCGCGGTCACGACTGCTCCCGCGATGAACGCCACGGTATCGTACGGGCCCACGTTGGCGATGTAATCGCACGCCGCTATGGTCATGACGACGAATCCGGCCAGCGCCATGGCCGCGAACATTATGATGGGGCGCATGCGGCCCAATCTACTAACTATGATTTAAAACAGGGGATTGCTCCCCCGCAAAGTTCAGACGCTGGCCTGGACCAGCCTGTTTATGACGAACTTCTTGTCCATGCTGGAGAGGAAGAATCCGAGCCTAGGTCCGGCCTCCTTCCCTATGAAGATCTTATACAGGGCCTTGTATGCGCCCTTGGATCCGATGGGGTTCTCCTTGGCTATCTGGGCCACGATGCCGTTGATCTCATCGGCGTCCCAGGAGCAGTCGTTCATCCTCCTGACGAGAGCCTGGAAGAACACCTTCTCCGTGATGGAGAGCTGCATCGTGTCCGGAATGGACTGGAGGACGGAGAACTTGACGCTGTCGGGGGCGAACCCGTTGAGCCAGTATCTGACGCACTCGCACCTGCGGGCGAGCCTGTGGAGATCCTCGTCGGTGGCTTTGGAGAGGTCGACGGTCCTCGATAGGACTTCCAGGACCTCCTTGAAATTGGGCGCCATCTGCACGATGCTGACCAGGTGCCTATAGGGTATCTGAAGGGGCAGGGACTTGGGCACGTGGTTGTGCTGGGCGATGACGTACGCGTCGATGGAGTTCTCCTCTGACTCCGTCCATGACCCGGAGAAGTACTTGGCCTCCATCCTGTCGTACTCGTCCGCCATGTCCAGGATGCCGAGGCCGGAATCGTAGTCGATGGTCTTGGAGGGCATGACCCTCAGGAACATGTAGTTCAAGACCTCCGGAGGAGTCATGTTGATGGCGTCCAGGCCGGTGACGGGGCATCCCAGCGACTTGTGCATCTGACCGACGCCTTTCAGCTGGACGAACTCGTAAGGGATCGGTATCGGGGCCTTCCCGCCGTAGATCTCGGAGACTATCCTCTTTCCGGAGTCGTAGGATCCGCCTGCGGCGGCATGGTCCTTGCCGAAGGGCTCGGCGGAAGTGCCGAATATCGTCCACTTGGCCGGCCACTCCAGCCTCCACGTGAGCTTTCCCTCCCCGGACCTGATGTCGCAGGTCCCGTGATGGCCGCAGGGGCAATCGTACTCCACGAAGGGGAACTCGTAGGTGTCGAAGACCGGGTTGGCGAACCTTCCGCAGTTCTCGCAGACGGGATTGAACGGGGCGTAGTCGGATTTGGCCTCCTTGCCGGTGACCTCGTGGAGTATCCTGATGACCTCCTCCCTCTTGGTGAACGCCTTGTCGATGCACTCGGTGAACATCCCGGCCGCATACAGCTCATGGGTCCATATGATCTCGCAGTTGACGTCCAGGGACTTGACGGCGTCCAGGAAGGGCTGGACGAAGTGATGGGCGTAGTTCCTGTGCTTGCCGCACGGGCAAGGGATCCTGGAGATGGGCTTGCCGACGTACTTCTCGAACTCCTCCGGAAGGAAGTCGTACCTTCTCCTGAGGGGATCGAAGGAGTCGATGAGGTAGATGAGCCTGACCTCCTTGCCCTTGGACTCGACGGCGCTGCGGACCGACTCCCCGGTGATGGCCTCCCTCAGGCTCCCGACGTGTATGATGCCGGTAGGGCTGATGCCGGTCGCTATCAGCGGATGATCGTAATTGTCGATTATTTCCTGCGCCACAACATCTGCCCAGTGCATTCTAATCAAGGCGTTCATCTATCTCTTATAAAAGACGTTTTCGGTGTACGGAGCCTGGACCGAGCAGGATTCGATCTTCGTCCCCCCGAAAAAAGATTATATAAGCATCCCCGAATGCGGTTCCATGGCAAAGAAAAACGACACGGGATTCCAGTCCTCCGCAGGCCTCATGAGGTACTTCGACACGGAGGATGACAAGGGAATCAAGATAAGCCCCAGGACCGTCATCGGGATAGCCATAGCTGTCGTCGTCGTGGTCCTGCTCGCCAACACCCTGTTCCCGCTCTGAGAGCTGGATCTCCGGCTTCGGCCGGAATCTCCTTTTTCAAACCCGATATCCTGCCTTGGTATCTGCCACGATTCGAGCGAATGCTGGAAGCCCATAGCAACATATCGAAACCAAATAGGGAAAGGGCCGATGCCCGGCCCATGGTTTCATATCCTGTCTTCTCCGAGGATTACGTACTCCTCCTTGTACTTCTTCCTGAAGAGCTTGGAGAGTATCGGAGGAGCTATTATGGTGGTCATGACTGACATCAGGACAACCACGGCGTAAAGATCCGGGGACATGGCTCCGGACGACAGCCCTATCGAGGCCACGATTATTCCGACCTCTCCCCTGGGCATCATTCCGACCCCTATGATGTTCCTTCCGGCCTTGTCCAGGCTCTTGTCCCCCATCTTGGCTCCGAATCCGCATCCGATGAACTTGGTCACCAATGCGACCGCGATGATGATCAGGGTCAGAACGATTATGTACCCGTCCGTCAGAGTGGAAATGTCCACCTGGAACCCGACGTTGAGGAAGAAGAACGAGATGAAGAAGGTGGTGATCGACTCCATCTTGCGCTCAAGGTCCCACTCCCACGCGTGCTCCGCGAAGAGCATGCCTGCAAGGAACGACCCGATGATCGCGGCCAGTCCGATGTACTCGGCGAACGCAGCCATGAGCAGGCAGACGATAATCGCAAGGACGAGCTTGTTGGAGGAATGTGGAACCTTCCCGGCGTTGACGGCCGCGTCGTGCCTCTTCTGGAAGAAGGCATAGATGCGGGGGATCAGGTACTTGCAGACCAGTATCACGGCGATGACGAAGGCGACGGCCTGAAGCGTGATGGAGGCGATGTCGACTATGGACACCTCCCCGGAATCGGCCACGCCCTTGACTATGGCCAGGACTATCATTCCCAGCACGTCGTCTATCACCGCGGCGGCTATTATTATGCGGGCCTCACGGGTGTCCATGAGCTTCATGTCCTTGATGATGCGGGCAGTTATACCCACGGACGTCGCAACCATCGCCGCTCCCATGAACAGGGCATGGCTCATCTCGCCGTCGGAGGCCATGATTATGGCGAGACCTGCGATGAAAGGCAGCACCACTCCGAGCACAGCGGCCAACAGGGCGGCCTTGCCTGAGCCCAGAAGGTCCTTGACGTTGGTCTCCAGACCCACGGTGAACAGAAGGAATATCACTCCGAGCTCTGCGAACACCCTGATCACGGTGTAAACGTGACTGCCTTCGGAAAACTCCTGGCCGGGACCGGGAATGGTTATGTCCAAGAACGAGAACAGGGACCAATCGCCTATCGTTATGTTGGCGATGACGATTCCCATCACGATCTCGCCTATCAGTCCAGGCAGACCGAATCTGCTCACTACGATGGACCCTATGCGTGAGGCCACGAAGAGCACCGCCATGGTAAGCAGCAGCTGCAGCACGAACTCCATGCCACTCGTAGCCTATTCTCTTAAAAAACACTATCGCAAGGAAGAAAAAGGAGAAGGCGGGACGTGACGTCCCGCTCGGGTTTCAAAGGGATCAGAAGAGGAATCTTATGCCGCCGAACGCGGACTCTGAGCCTCCGAAGGAGAACACCGCCGGACATCCGTCCGAGGGAACCGCGCAGACGTTGCTCAGGGCCTGGGCGCAAAGCGCCTCGATTCCGTCGTCTGGCGCCTCCGACAGGTCCTCCGCCCCGAACTCCTCGGAGACTATGTTGGGAACCGCCAGACGCATTACATCCACGACCTCGTCCTTGATCTCAAGAGGAGCCATGATAGGCTTGCGGGCGGACGGACGGACCAGCTCTGAGATCTTCGGCTCCTTCTTCTCCTCGACAGCCTTCTTCTCCGTGCGGGTAATCGTCGCGGTGGCCCTTCTGACACGCTCGGCCTGACTCTTGTCGAAGTCGTCCAAGGGGCCCTTCACTTCGGAACTCACCAAAGTCCCGTCCTTATATGACATCCCCCTGCGGCGACGGTTGGTGAACACAGGATCGGACATGCCGCTGAGGCGGTCCCAGCTGACAGTGGCGGAAGTGGGAATGATCGTTTCCTTCCCAGGAACGACAGCCTTGGTGGCATCGGACCTGTTGGCGCACGGAACGTAATCATCGACTTCGACCCCTTTGATCAAAGGCTTGATCTTCTCTTCAGCACAGACTTCGGAACCGACGGCCACGGTCGAATCGGGCTCGACGGTCGTCGACTCCACAGAAGTGGGCGCCGTGTCAGGGACGGGAACTGCATCCATCTTGATGGGAACGCTGTCCTCGCTGTTCACGACTGCATCCTCATTGTGGCTGGTGCTGATGACGTCGCCTATCGCGGCAATGAGCGCGGCCTCTTGCTCCAGAGCCTTCTCGTCCGTCATGTCCTTCATGACGTCTTTGACGTAATCCTGATCCGTAGTCTCAGATTCCTCCGCTGTGTCGGCAGGAATCTCTTTTACGACGTCTTCGACCGCAAGCTTCTCGTCAACGACATTCTTATTCGCAATGACCTCGTCAGGGACTGTTTCCACAGCAACTTCGACGACCTGCGCCGGAACCTCATCGGGGGCGTCCTCGACGGTGGATTCAACGGCAGGCACATCCGCTGCGACCTTATCGGCCACTGCCGGAACGTCTCCGGCCGTATCATCAGAGGTGACCGTGCCCGAATCCGGAACGGGTTCGGATATCACGAACAACGAATCGGAACCGTCGACGATGTCCTCCGAACCCTCCGCCGGGGCTTCGCCCGCCATGGCCTTCGAGACCGGAAGCGGATCGACGCACCTCAGACCGGTGGATTTCGCCGGGACATAGACCACGACGTCGGACGACGTCTCTATTATGGGAGCGTCCGGAACGTCGGACACGGCCTCTGGTTCTTCCTCAGGCGTCCCGTTCCCGAACATCTCGGCGCGAGACACCCTGTCCGACGGAGCCTTCGGGGACGCTTCTTCCGTCAATGAATCGTCCGCAACCATCGGAGCGATATCCTCCATGCGGATGGACACCGCGCCCGACGATGCTCCGGGATCTTTGGCTAAAACGTCCGAAGCCGTACCGGCGCCATCCTCCTGGACGATCGTCCTGCCGGTGACCTTCTTGCTCTCGCCGCCTTTGCGGTTGGAGGACGAACTGACCTTGGTGTAGCCTTCGTCGCGATCGAGCTCGCATTTTCTGTTATATATGACCTCGGTGTAAGGCACAACATCCTTGCTGAGAAACACCTCGGCGCCGTCGTTGCCAACGATATCGTACTGGGAGGAATCCAACTCACGAGCCGGGAGGCTGTTCTTCACGCCCCCGATCCTCATGACCCCACCCAGGATATTGTTGCCTCCGGCATGCTTGCCGCCAAACAAGTTCACTATCTTACTCTTTAAGCGGCCACCTGCATCCCCTTGTGAGCCGTTACTCATATAATCCCTTCTGGCACGACCATTGCTTTACTCATAGATAAAGATGTGTAGGCAGGCATTTCCATCCATGCTGCCACGGCCGTCGGCTACGGACGAACTTGACATAATCGGCCTTGCCTTCGGACCTTATATCGCGCATCATGGAAGACAAATCCGAAGCATCGCATGAAAGGACCATGACCTCGAGGCACTTGCGATCCCTCAAGTGGGAATGCATCTGCGTCTTTATCGCCTGTTCATAGCGAGCCTGGAGACGGATCATCCAGGGGTCGTCATGGTTCCTGCGGACTATCACCAGGACGCCTTCCACGTCGCCCTGGAGGTCCTCGGCCTCCTTTATCTCCGCGATGGCCGCGGAAATGGATGCGCGGACCGCCTCGGATCTCCCGCGGAGCCCGTACGCCTCTTCTATCCTCGCCAAATCCTTGAGGCTCTCCTCAGGGAGAGACACGCTCGTTATGCCCATGGCCCCGGTCATGCCTCATCGATTAATAACATTTTGCTGAATGGTTATTAATTGTCCCTCGCCACGCCTTTATACGGTCTCGCGAATGCCGAGGCATGGACTCCCTCCGGGAAGAGATCGACGCCCTCCGCAGAAGGTGCATAGGCTGCGGGAAATGCTCCAAGGTCTGTCCGTCCTTCAAACATGGCGGCTGCGACCCCATGGAAATCATGATAGGCAACGACGACGCCATCCTCCAGTGCATAACATGCGGAAACTGCTCGAGAGCGTGCAGAAGGAGCGACCCGTTTAGAGTCATGCAGGACCTGCTCTGCCTAGCCAAAGGGATCCATGTGTCCAAGGACTTCCGCGATACGGGGTATGCCATGCCTCTGCCGGATCCTCCCGGAAGCGGGCTGACTCCCGAATGGAAGGGAGACGACGCCTACATCATGCCCGGGTGCGTCGTGAAATGCATGGTCCCCTACGTCGAATACGCCGCAGCGGCATGCATGAAGGCGGCAGGCGTGGGATGCGCCGAGCTCCCCGGAAACACGTGCTGCATGCATCCTCTCCAGTTCCGCGAGATGTCCGATCACGAGAGGTACGGATACAAGAGCGGGATGGGCAAGAGGGCCGGGGGCAAGGACCTGGTGACCCTTTGCGCCGGATGCAGCGAGGAACTGACGGAATCGGGGGTGGACGCGGTGCACGTGATCCCGTTCCTCGCCGACAGGCTGGACGGTCTACCCCGCTTCGAAGATCCTCCGAAGGTGGCGATAGAGCCGGGATGCTCCGCGATGGAGTTCAAAGGCGAGATGAGGGCGATAGCGGAGGCCTTGGGATGCGAGGTCGTGAACACGTCCATGGGATGCTGCGGGAAGTACTCGCCCGTGTCCGAGGCCCTCATGGACGAGCGCGAGGCCGAATGCGCGAAGGCGGACGTCGCGGTCGTGGGCTGCCCGATGTGCCTCGTGAGGTACGAAGGCCGCGATGGGGGCGTCCCCGCCGTCCACATAGCCGAGCTGGTGGCGATGGCCGCCGGCGACCGCAGCACGCTCAGATTCCACAAGAACAAGCCATCGGACGGCTCCTGGGACTGACATGATCGGCGATTGACAAAAAAGCATAAATATAACCATGATATCGGATGTTTACTGCTCATGTGGTGTAGTGGCCAATCATGAAGCCCTCTCGAGGCTTCAACACGGGTTCGAATCCCGTCGTGAGCACTATTTCTTCCCCTCATCCATCCTTCGACAAGGCTATACGCCCGTCGCCCATGCACTTCGGCATGAAGATGGTGTTCTACATGGACGGCCTGGAATGCCAGGATTGCGCCGACAAGATCGAGGCCCACATCCAGAGGTTCCCGGGAGTGAAAGGCGCCTGCCTCATGTTCGTGACCAAGCGCTTCATAATAGACTGCGAGGACGGATGCGAGGAGAGCGTGGCCTCGGAGGTCGTCAGAAGCGCGGAGAAGGCCCAGGGCGACGTGAACGTGAAGAGGGTCCAGCGAATTTCTTTCAGAAATCGTCGGGACGGATGGGCGGAAGCCTCTTGTGCTCCATGGAGTCCACCTGGGCGCGAATGCCCGCCACGACGTCCCTGGGTATCCCCGTGTCGGCCTCTATCTGGGCGTCCGTGCGGTCCTGCTCCATGGAGTACAGGATCCTGTCCAGGTCGGCGTACTTTATGCCCATCTCGGACTCGTCGGTCTGACCCTCCCAGAGCCCCGCCGACGGCGGCTTGGCTATTATGGCCTCCGGGATCCCTATCATCGCGGCGATCTGCCTGACCTCGGTCTTGTACATGTTCGCGAGCGGGGTGACGTCGCAGGCGCCGTCGCCGAACTTGGTGAAGTACCCCATCATGAGCTCGCTCTGGTTGGACGTGCCCATCACCACGCTGTTCCTCTTCTTCGCCAGGTTGTAAAGCACGATCATCCTGCACCTGGCGGATATGTTCCCGCGCTCCAGGGGGGTCTCCTTTCCCGAGAGCAGGACGGCGGCCAATGCGTCGACCGCGGGCTGGATGTCGATGACCTTGTATTCGGTGCCGAACATCGCGCAGAGCTCCGCGGTGGTCTTGTAGTCCTCCGCAGGGGTCACGCGGGACGGCATGAACACGTTGAGGACCTTGTCGGCCCCGATGGCGTCCGCGCATAGCTTCGTGACCACGGCGGAGTCGATCCCTCCGCTGATCCCTATCACGACACCGTCGCACCCGATGTCCTTTATGGTCTTCCTAATGAATCCGAGGAGCCCCTGGACGTCCTCCGAGGTGATGTTGGGTATGCTGACTCCGGCCATCGCGACCCCATCGGCGTACAATCTTATAAGATGTCCGCAGGCCGGGCGGTCCGATGAAATACGCGGAGGCGCATGGCATCCCCATGAAGGTCGGACTGCTCCTTTGCCAGATACGTCCGGAGATGGGCGAACCGGAGAGGAACGCTGAAACAGTGGTGAAGCTCATGGACGATGCGGACGTCGTCGTCCTCCCGGAGATGTTCATGACAGGATACGGCGCCCCTCTGGAAGGGCTGAAGGACAGGGTGGAGACTGCCGTCGGGATCGTCTCCGACGCCTGCAGGGACATGGACAAGGCCGTGGCGGTCGGATCGCCCGGATGGACGGACGAGGGCGTGACCAACAGCCTCCTGTTCCTGTCGCCGGACGGGGACTCCCGCTACGACAAGGCCCATCTGGCCAGGTTCGGCGCCTATTCCGAGGACGGCTTCACGCCCGGAATGCGTCCCGCCCTGGGATCGTACCACGGGATGAGGTTCGGACTCTGCATCTGCTACGACGTGTTCTTCCCGGAGGTCCTCCACGGCCGCTCCCTTGCCGGGTCGTCGGTGAACCTGTGCTGCGCCGCGTCCGGAGTCCAGTCCAAGCCCTTCGTGGACAAGGTCCTCCCCGCCAGGGCGCTGGAGAACGTGACCTACCTGGCCTACGTCAACAACGTCGGGCCGATGGCCGGGCTGGAGATGCACGGGTGCTCTCGCGGACTGGACCCGTTCGGACGCACCATGGCGGAGTGCGACGGCGTCGGGACGGCGATGATGACCATAGACACGGACGAGCTGGAACGGTCCAGGAAGGAAAGGCACCATCTGGAAGACTTCCGCCGCGACGTGAAATGGTATCGAGGCTGGTTAGAGAAAAGTATTAATTCAATCACCAGTTCCCCAGTCCGAAGCCGAGGTGGTCCAGCCCGGTAAGGCGCGAGCCTGGAAAGCTCGTGGGAATTTTCCCTCGGGAGTTCAAATCTCCCCCTCGGCGCTTCTCTGTTCCTAATAGTACAGATTATTATAGGATTCGGCGATGTGGTCGCATTCGGTGCGAAGATGATCGTCAACGCTGAACTGTTCGTCAAAGACCATCCCGGACAGCTGGTAGGCTCCCTGGAGCCCATATCCCTGCTGGACGGGAATATCCTGGAGGTCGTCCACAACCGCGAGAAGATCGTCAATCACAGGATATGCATCAACGTGACCTTCGAAGTCGAGAGCAAGGACCAGCTGTGCAGGCTCAAGGACGTCTGGAGGTCGAAGGACATCATCATCGCCAGGCTGGGCTCCGTCTACCAGACTTACACCATGGAGTACATGTTGATAGGGAACTTCGACGGAGGG
>JAEEGG010015851.1_pt1 | contig 15754 bp, 7 predicted proteins | sample 9134161 | NCBI WGS metagenome assembly JAEEGG01 (sample SAMN16246543, study PRJNA631951) | gut metagenome | biome: gut microbiome; feature: rumen; material: CR-attached | host: Bos | place: Iran: Karaj | collected 2018-10
ATCCATTTCGCCCCCTCAAGCGACAGCAGCACGTAATCCCTGTCCCCGGCATCGGCGAACCGTCCCCACGGCGAACCGCCGTAGGCGCAGATCTCGCCCGCCTTCACAAAGGCGCCGTCGTCACGCGACACCTCCCAGTTCGCCGCGTCGGTCTTAAACGCGCCGCCCGGCCAGGTGAACGCCGCAACGAAGCCGGCGTAGCCGGGAATCGGATTCGAGGCCTTGACGGTGACCTCATTGGAGCCGGAGTTCAGCGCGACCGCGGCCCTGACGGGCGTACGCCAGCCCGGATAGTCAGGCGCGCCGCCGTCCTTCTGCTCGGCGACCTTCTGGCCGTTCACAAACACCTCCGCCGCGTTGTCGCAGGCGAAGATCAGCTGGGCCTCCACCGCCGCCGGAACATCGATGGACGCGCGGAACGTCACCTCTCCCTCCGCTCTGGGATTGACCGGATGCCATATCCATTTCGCCCCCTCCAGCGAAAACAGCACGGGGTCCTCGTCCTCGGCATTGATCACAACCGGGGTGACGCTCTCCGTGGCAGCCAAAGCGATCATCCCGCCCGCCGGACGCTCCATCCGCACCGGCAGCGAGGCGCAAGGATTCTTCGGCCACACAAGAAACACGGCCTCGCTTGGCTCCAACGCAAGCTTGATCAGGCCGTTCTCGATGGCCGGGCGTTCTACCGTCCCCTGCATCGGGTCCCACAGCTCGGCCTGCTCGGCCGCGCCGTTCGCGCGCACCGTGAGATCGCGGCGGCGGGCGGCGTCCTGGTTTGCGATGAAATAGACGGTGTCGCCGTTCTTCTCGTAATGGTTGAGCGCGAGCATCCGTCCGTCCTCGGAAGAAAGACCGACAAAGTCCAGTTCCCGCACGGCAAGCGGCTGGTCCGTGCCGGGATAGGGCCTCGCAAATGCGGCACGAAGCTGCGCCCCGTTCGGCTCCCCTTCGATGAAGAACGCGGCCGGCTGGGCGAAGATGTCGGCGACCAGCTGGATGACGTCCTCTGCGCTCTTGCCGCGCGTCGGGGTGTTGCGCGGACGGATGCCGTAGCCCACGACCACGCCGCCGGCCGCCGCGAAGGCGAGCGCTTTCTCGAGCGTCGCGAAAGGCACATACTCCGTGGCCGGGAGCGTGAGGATGTCATAATGCTCCTTGCCGTTGGCGGTACGCAGAGAGGGACGGCCCGTGCGCGGGTTGTTCTCGATGATGGCGGATTCGACCGCGTCATATCCCAGCCAGTCGCTGTCGAGCTGCGCGTCCTGTATCGCGAAGGCGAACATCTCGGGACGGATCGTCTCGCCCACGTGGAAGCTCATGCCGGGCACGCACTGCGCGATCGTGCAGACGTGCTCGCCTTCGGAGAGCAGCATGGCGCAGCGGTTGTTGTAGTCGGCCCAGACGCGGAAGAGCGGGTAGCGCGGCTCGTAGCCGCCGTTGTAGAAGTAGGGCGGACAGTCGGTGTCGTACGGCGCCTTGGGGTTGAACGAGTGCGGGATCATGTAGTAGCATCCCTGGGACTGGTGCCAGTCGCAGAGCCACTTCATCTGCGGATAGGTGATGTCCTGCCCGTACGCGCCGAATATCTCGCACCAGTTCAGTCCGTTGCGGCGGTTGTAGACGTGCGCGGCGGACGAGGCGTACTTCGGCATCTGGCCATACGCGGCCTGACGCCCTTTATTCTCGCGTTGGCTGGGCAAGTACTGGCGACCGACGAGATCGACGCCCGGCACCGTCACATGCTTCATGAGCTGCATCACATTGCCGCCGCACATCGCAAGGCTGTAGAAGCTGTCGGAGTGTTCCATGAAATGCCCGCTGGAGAACACGCCGTGCGCTTCGCACCACGCGCTATGCCTTCCGTACATCGTGCGCCCCCACACTTCGACGCGGGCGTCGTGGTAGCGGTAGAACGCGCGCGCCTGCGCCTCCGGGTCGGCGAGCTTGAACTTGAACGCCGTAAGCAGTTCGCCGACGTCCTCGCCCCGCGCCGCAAGCTCGCGCTCGAGCGCAGCCCCCCACACGCCCATCGTCTCGGGCTCGTCGAAGAAGAAGCCGGGTATCGTGCCGTCCTCGAACGCAGACCTGTAGCGGTCGTAGTAGGGCTGGTAGTAGGTGGCGAGGAACCAATCCACCGCCTCCTCGTCCAGTCCGTTCACATACGGGAAGCTTCCCTGTCGGCTGCCAAGCCCCTCCACCTTGCCGTTCGGCGGCACAAACCAGGAGTAAACGATGGTCTTGTCGCCGTCCGGGCCAAGCCGAAACACGCCCGTGCCCGTTTCGGACGCGACAACACGGCAGATTTCGTTCGCCGCCGTTTCGGGCGCTTCGCCATTCGCGTAGACATCTGCCTTGATGTCGCGGCACTGGTACTCCTCCGGGATGGGGTATTTGCCGCCCATGCCCTGGCTCGGCCACCAGTAGTCGTCGAACACCATCATCTTCACGCCGCGCTTCTTGCACTCGTCGAGGACGATGTCCACATCGCGCCACCACCCCTCGCGCATCCAGTCGACGTGCGGGCGCGACTCGATCGTGAGGATGCCCTGCCCGCTCTCGTCCACGCGGCCCACGTACTCCCTGAGCCGCGCCTCCGTCTCCGTGCCGTGCATCCAGAAGAGCGGCCCCGTGTTCTCGCGCACCGCGCCCTGCGGCGAACGGAAGTCGTCGCGCATGTCGGCCGCGGCAATTAACGGCAGAAAGGCCGCGCCGAGCACGACAGCCCGCGCCTTGAACAAATCAGTCGCTTTTAGCCTTATGATAGCCATTCTTGTCTAGTCATCCTGTCCGGTACATGGTCGTGGAGAAACGATGATGCTCCAAAACAACATGCATCATCTCATGCGCCGTCTGCACTGGCAAGTCACGATTTCCGATGCGGATTCTAGGTTTTTGACACGCGACGCATTGCGCCTCCACGACGCAACATGATGTATTATACTATATTTTCGTGACGAATTGTGGCACTTTCTACAACTCGTCGAAAAGATGTTTAACTTCCGCATGACATACATAGTCCCCATCGGATTAAGTCAATTGTCATGCTTGATTTGCTGATTCTGGTGCTTAATCTGGCATTGAGATGCCGATTAAGCACCAAAATCCATCCCCCCATATTCCCGTCCGTTGCCGAGGCTATTTTACGAAAATCATGAACCCTTCCAGAGTGCCTGGAGCACCATAGGAATAGCCACCTGCTTACCTGACGACCAGGGTGAGGCCGGAGCGCGAAGGACCGAGAACGCGCAGGATTCCGTCTCCGGTGATCATGTCCGTCTCATGCTTGGCTCCGCTGCCAATCGCGCCCCACGTCGTCGGGCCCAGACGGCGCAGATGCCCGCCAAGCGTAAGCGTGGAGACGGTCTGGTCCACTCCGTCAAGATCAAGCGTCGCCCCGGCGGCAATGCTCAGCTCCGTGCCGGGATCGAGCACGTTCACCGCCTTCCACGACTTCTCCTTCAGCATCGCCACCTCGTCCGCCGAGAGCGCCCGGTCGAACACGTACGCCTCGTCCATCGCGCCGTTCCAGTATTCGGCGCTGTTGGCGTTGATGTTGTTGCCGAAGCCGATCTTCACCGTGCAGACCGACTCTCCGTAGAAGTTGGCCGCGTGCGATTCGGCAAGTTCGCCGTCAATGTACAGCGTCACCGTGCTGCCGTCGTAGGAGGTGGCGATGTGGTGCCAGTTTTCCGCATCGGCGTATGAATGGGTGCGTGTACTGGCAGGGGCGTCGTCTCTGCCGACATTGCGGGCAAACACCCAGAAATGGGATCCGTCCGTGCCGAGATAGCCGAGAAAACCGCCCGTCTCTCTCAATGCGTAGTCGCCGCCCACGATGATGCGCGAAGCCGGGGTGTATGCGCCCGCCGACTTCACCCACGCGGCGTACGTGTAATGCCGCAGAGGGACGGCGTTCGCCGTCACCACGGCATCCACGTTGGCCGAAAACGAGAATGCGTTCCCGCCCACGCCGTCCACGACCGTCGGCGAGCCGGATATGACGCCGTTGTACGTCGCGCCGCCCGTGCCGAGGTTGGACATCGCAGTGCCGGACATCGTGTCGAAGTCATAGTGGATGATCGGCGCGGGAAGCGAGAGCGAGAGCGTTCCGTCCTCCACGCTCACCGGGCCCGCGCCCTCCACGCGCCGCTTCAGCGTGAGCGTGTTCGCGCCTGTCTTGCGGATTGCGCCCGCTGTCGCGTTCGTAATCGAAGCCTCCACCACGCCGCCGCCGCCGGACATGTCGAACGTCGCGCCGTTCGCGCCCACGGCGACAGCGCCAAACGCCGGAAGCCACGGCGTCGCCGCGCCAAGCGCGCTTGTGCCAAGCGTGCCGCCGTCGAGCATGACCGAAAAGTCCAGAGGTCCGCCCGTGAAGTACCCCACCTTCAAGACGCCGCCATTCGTGACGGCGAGCGAAGAGGTGGCCGAAGCCAAGTTTATGAACCTCCACTCCCCGGAGTGCGGCCCGGCTACGGACACTGCTGACGAATTGAGCGCAATCCCGGTCGTCGCCCGCGAGGTGCCGCCTACGAACTCGCAGACGACGCCCGTGAACGTCGCCCCGCGCGTATCGACCGTGCCTCCCGTCTGGCGATAGCCGCCGCCGTTGTAAAACGTATCGCCCTGGTGCGTGTCCGTGCCGTCGATCGTCACCGTGCCGGAGCCGGTCTTCTTGAGCGCCACGGCCCCATCGGCGTTATCGGCGACTGTTCCATGGATCGTCAGGTCGCTGTCGGCATTCCATACCATCCAGTTGCGCTTGCCCTGCACGGCCGTGAGCGTGCCACCAGACATGATCTCAAGTCCTGCGGTCCCGAAGGGAATCTCGATGTTCCCGAGCGCGAGCGTCTTGCCGCTCGCATCTATCTGCACCGGGCCGTCGTAGGTCTCTACGCTCAACGTGTCGATGCTCGTTGTCTCCGCCGCGAGCGTGAGCGGCGCCGCCGTGCCCGTTCCCTCGGCGGCGGTCACGGTCTTGCCGAGCGCGTCGGGCACCTCCTTCAGCCCCGAATCGCGCCGCGTCACGGCCACGTCGCCGTCGTCGGCGTAGAACACGATCTCTGAGATTCCAGTGTAATTCTCTGTCCCGTGGTTCTCCGAAATGGCGAACTGCAGATAGCGCGTCGTGACCGGCACGTCGAAGAAGTAGTCATTGCCCGCGTCGTTCACGTTCCCCGGCGTCTTGCTGAACGACATGCTTTGCACGAGCGCACCCCATGCGGCGCCGGAGGAAGCGTATGCTGTGCCCTGCGCAGGCATCGCATCGCCCTTGTATATGTCCGCCGTCTTGATGCCACGGGTCGAATACCCGTTTTCGTTGTAGTTCCAGAGGTGGAAGCCCTTGACGGTCCGCACAGCGCCAAGGTCGAAAGCAATCCATGTGGGCTTCGTGTTATTGCTCAGCCAGACGACGCTCGAATACGCCGTGCTCGCAGTGACTCCGTCCACCTCGATTCCGGAAGCGGACGACATTCCGGACCCGTCAATCGCGTGAAGCGGCGACCGAACGTCGTTGCCGCTTGAATAGTAGTTCTCGGACGTGGCGGCGACAGGCGCGAACATCGTGTAGCGGTCCCGCAGCACGTCGATCTCCTTGTAGCCGACGCCGAGGTTCTGCTGTCCTCTGCCGTCGGTGGCGCCGTAGAAGTCAAAGCGCAGCGCCTCCACGCCTCTGAGCCCAAGGTTCTTCATCTTGAGGCATGCATGGCGATTGTTCTTGGTTCCCGTGATCGTGCATACGTAGTACCCCGCGCCAGCCTGAGTGAATTCGCTCTCTCCAACTCGCTTGTACAGAAGCGTGAACGACGGATTCTCGCGTCCTCCGCTCGTTGCCCACCCGGTATAGACATGCACCTGTGAAACGTCGTAGCCGCCGGGAACGGCGGCGGTGTCGAGGTTGTACGTCACCGTGCCGCTCTGTATGCAGAGGCCGCCCACGGCACCCGCCGGACCGAACGTGCCGTCCGTGAGGCGCGAGGCGTCGCTCGTCTGGTAGGTGTCGTTCGTGGTATGGACGACGTTCGCTTCGCTTATCGTAAGATTGTCGTCCACCGACGCGACTGCGGTCTGGAGAAGATCGTCGGACATCACTGTGAAGGCGGCCGCTGAACTTGCCCCCTCCGCGTACCACCGCTGCACCGCACGGGCGTAGAACCGCACCTCGGAAAGGCCGGTGTAGCTGTCAACGCCGTAGTTGTCCAGAACGCGCAGCATAACGTAGCGAGTGGTGATCGGCTCGGCGAACTCCACATCCTCTCCGGCGAGGCCGTTCTGCCCGGTACCGCACGCGAACGTCAGCGTCCCGGCGAGCGCACCCCATGCGCCGGCTTTGGCGTAGGTGTCGCCGTTCGCGAGCATGTCGGGGCCGCCGTAGCGCAGTTCGCACGTCTTGACTCCGCGTTTGAAATAGTCTCTGTTGGAACTGCGCACTTCATTGTAGTTCCACACGCGAAGGCCGGTGAGCGTCATCACCTCTCCCATGTCGAACATGATCCAGGTCGCCTGCGTGCCATTGCTCAACCACATCCCGAACGAACACGCCGTGGATGCAGTGCTGTCCTTCGTCACGGGCAACGTGGACATGCCGGAACTGTTGATCACGTTCACCGGCGAACGCCATTCCGTGGCTCCGTACGAGTACCAGCTCTGCGCCGTGGCGGCCACCGGCGTGACGAGCGAATCCGCCCGCGACGTCAAGGGCGCCACCGCTACGCAGATTGCGGCCGCGACAAGCGCGATTTTCCCAATGGCGGACGGGACAAAGCCCGTCCCTACCGATGCGCCACTCATCGCGATACCTCCAACGAGGAGAGATTTAAGCGATAATTCGCCCCCCCCCCAATTCTGCTCATTTTTGCTAGTTTGCTCATTTGCTTTCGCTCCTTGCCTGTTTTCGTATTCACATTCTTGTCCAGTCATCCTGTTCAGTCCATGGTCGATGAGAAACGATAGCTCCCCAAACCAGCATGTATTATCTCACACGCCGTCTGCACTGGCAAGCCACGATTTTTGATACGGATTTTAGGTTTTTGATACGCGCCAAGAACTGGGCGAAAGGCCGAGCCGTTTTTGGAACGCTGCGGAGAAGTATGCGTGGGACGAAAATCCGACGGAGAGTGCGATGTCCTCGACCGAAAGCGACGTTTCGTGAAGGAGGGCCTTTGCGCGGTTGAGCCGCATCTCCACGACGTAGGCATGGGGAGAAAATCCGGTCTGCGCCTTGAAGAGCTTCCGGAACAGCGGATAGCTCATGCCATGCCGCCGCGACAGGTCTTCAAGGTCGATGCTCTCGTCGAAGCGGGCGGCCAGCTCGTCGCACGCATTGCCGATGGCGGACGAAAACGACTGGTTTCGTTGCGCGGCGAACGGCGCAGTGTCGGTCAACAGGCCGACCGTCTCGGCGACAAGGAGAGGAACGCATGCCGTGCGCCCTTCCTTGAAAAGCCTGGCGATACGCCGAAGCCGCCGCCTTACGGCGGTCGCATCCGCACCTCTCACGACGGGGGACTTTACGGAGAAGAACGCCCCCATGATCTGCTCGGCGTATGCGCCGGAGAACCCGCACCAGCGCTCCGTCCATCCAATGTCCCTTTTCGGGCGGTAGCGATGCCACTCGCCGGGGAAGAGTACAAACACGTCGCCACCCTTGATTTCGGCCGTGCCGCCATTCTCCGTCTCGATGACGCCCTCGCCGCGTCCGATGAACACGATCTGGTAGTTTGACAGGCGCCGCCCGGTATTCCACGTGAACATGTAAGGGGCAGGGTGATGCCGCGCCGGATAGTCGTCGCCCGGCCTTATGTTCGTGTAGCCTGCGTCCATGACCTTCAGCCCCCAGCGAAGGTCGAAGTTGTCAATCGGCCTGTAGAGCGCGAGATAGCCGGAATCGCGCGTCCCGGCCGCTTGCCCGCCATTCGCTCTTTTCACGCGCCTTGCCATCTTGCCTGTCCCACGAGTTCCGCTTGAAACATCCCCTGATCTGCTCTGCCGGCATTCCCTTCGCCATCAGGGCACGCATGCGCAAATACGGCCAGTATCTGCAGCGACTTCGATCTGCCGGTCGGAGAGGTTGCGCATCTCGGCGTCGAAGGCGACGCCGGCGAGAGTCACCTTTCTGCCGTTGCGGAGATACTTCTCGTGGTAGCCCTTCTCCTTGATCTGCGCGAGCGCGGCGGAAGCCGTGCCGTTCAGCTTGAACTCGAACACATAGATGCCGCACGGCGTCTCCACCACGGCATCCACGCGCCCGCGGTTCGTCCAGCACTCGGCGTGCGTGCGCGCGCCGATCAGCACGAACACCGCGTAGAAAAGCGTCTGGTAGTACTTCTCGCGCTTCACCGTGATGTTCGCAGGGATGTTCGCGAAGAAGCAAGAGAGAGCGTCGAGCATGTCGACGTGCGTGTAGACGAGCCGTTTGCCGCCTGGCACCGTCGGGAGGTCGAGAGTCGCCTGCGCGGCGGAGGGGAGCCCGCCAACGTGCGTTATCATGACCTCCGGATGTAGATAGCCCCTGCCGATCCAGTCTACGGAGTCCGCCATGTCCTTCACGTCGCCGCCCGAGTTCGCGACGATGTGGTGCATCATGTAGTGGATGTTGTAGAAGTTGAACGGCGCGGAGAGTTTCTGGTCGGTGGGCCCCGCGAAGAAGTTGAGGCAGCCGCCGAAGCTAAGGAGGTCAGAGCACTGCGTGATGAGCGCGGGAACGGGGGCGAAGAGGAATATGTCGTCATACCCGCCGCCTGTCGAAGTGGGATTGGAGGCGTCATCCTCGTCCGCAAGATTGTACGCCTTCAGCGCGGCGACGGGATCGGCCATGCCGCGCGTGCTGACGAAGTGGAGCTCCACCCCGTTCACCTCGCCGTCCGCGCGGAGCGATGCGCCGTCGGCACGCGCCGAGAGCCCGAACACGCGCGCCGCGCGCGCGAGCCGCGCGTCGTCTATGTCGGTGACGACAAGGCGGCGCGGACGCTTCTCTGGGCCGTGGCAGGCGATGTCTATGCATCCAAGGCCCATCGCGCCGCATCCGGCGAGGAGGAGCATCGTGCCGCCCTTGACGATTCCGATCTCGTGCTCGTGCGAGCCGAAGGCGTGGTGGTAGTTCGTGCGGAACGCCGAGACGATGCATGATATCGGCTCGGCGAGCGAGCACTTGAAGAACGCGTCGCCGTCGTACGGGAGAAGGCAGCCCATCTCCATTATGACGGACGGCAGATACACGTGCGTCGTCTCGCCGCCCACCGAATGCCAGGCGTAGCCCATCGTCTCCAGCTCGTGGCCGGGGATGTTGAAGGCGGGCTGGATGCACACGCGCTGGCCAACGCGAAACTGCGAAGCCCACCTGGAGCCGACCTCGCGGACGATTCCGGAGACCTCGTGCCCGAACATGGTCGGGTTCTCCGCGATGTCCTTCGGAACGCGCTTGTGGCCCGTGCCGAGTGCGACGGCCTTGTAGTCGCTCAGGCAGATCGTGTTCGTGACGATCTCCACCACGACGCCGTCATCGCCTGCGTTCTCGAGCTCGACGTCCTCGAGCCTCGCGTCCTTCGCTCCGTAGAGCCTCCACGCCTTTGCGTTCATCTTCCTGCCTGCGAATTACGCGAGGCCCTTGGCCTTGCGGTAGCGCGCGATGAGGGCGTTGGTGGAGGAGTCGTGCTTCAGGACGGGCTTCTTCTTCGCCGTGAGGTCGGCGAGCACGTTCTTCGCGAGCACCTTGCCAAGCTGCACTCCCCACTGGTCGAACGAGTAGATGTTCCAGATCACGCCCTGCGTGAACACCTTGTGCTCGTAGAGCGCGATGAGCGAGCCGAGCGTCTCGGGGGTGAGGGAGTCGGCGAGGAGAGTGTTCGTGGGGCGGTTGCCCTCGAACGTGCGGTAGGGGGCGTGCTTCTCGTCCACGCCCTCCTTGCGGCACCACTCCACGGCCTGGTCGTGGTCAAGGCCAAACGCGAGCGCCTCGGTCTGCGCGAAGAGGTTGGCCATGAGCTTGTCGTGATGGTCGCCGATGGGGTTGTGCGTCTTGCAGAATCCGATGAAGTCGCACGGGATGAGATGCGTGCCCTGGTGGATGAGCTGGTAGAAGCTGTGCTGGCCGTTAGTGCCGGGCTCGCCCCACTCGATGGGACCCGTGGAGTACGTCACGCGCGTGCCGTCCTTCGCCACGCTCTTGCCGTTCGACTCCATGTCGAGCTGCTGGAGATAGGCGGGCAGGCGGCTGAGGTACTGGTCGTACGGAAGCACGCAGTAGCTCTCGGCGCCGTACACGTTGGAGTAGAGGATGCCGAGAAGCGCCATCACCACGGGCATGTTGCGCGCGAGGGACGCGGTGCGGAAGTGGCGGTCCATCTTCCAGTAGCCCTTGAGAAGGCGCTGGAAGTTGCGCGGACCGATGGAGATCATGAGCGAAAGGCCGATGGCGCTCGGAAGCGAGTAGCGGCCGCCCACCCAGTCCCAGAACGCGAACATGTTCTTCGGGTCGATGCCGAACTTCACCACCTCGGCCTCGTTCGTGGAGAGCGCCACGAAGTGCTTCGCCACCACGTCGTTCGCCTTGCCCTTGATCTTGGAGAGCAGCCATTCGCGCGCGGACTGCGCGTTCGTCATCGTCTCCTGCGTGGTGAACGTCTTAGACGCGACGATGAAGAGCGTCTGCTCTGCCTTGACCTCGCGCAGCACCTCGGCGAGATGGGTGGCGTCAACGTTCGAGACGAAGTAGCTGCGGATGTAGCGCTTGGAAAACGGCGCGAGCGCGATGGTGGCCATTACGGGGCCGAGATCGCTGCCGCCGATTCCGATGTTGACCACATACTTGATGCGCTTGCCCGTGTAGCCCTTGTGCGCGCCGGAGCGCACGGAGTCGGCGAAGGCGCCCATCTGCTTCAGAACGCGGCGCACCTGCGGCATCACGTCCTTGCCGTCAACCTTCACCTTCGCCTTCGGGTCGCAGTTCCTGAGCGCGGTGTGCAGCACGGCGCGGTTCTCCGTCTCGTTGATCTTGCGGCCGGTGAACATCTTCTCGATCTCGGCCTTGAGGTTGGACGCCTCGGCGAGCTTGAGGAGCGCCCGCATCACGTTCTTGTCAACGCGGTTCTTCGAGTAGTCGAGCGTCCAGCCCGCCGCCGTGAGCGTGTACTTCGCCGCGCGCTCTGGATCCGCCGCGAAAAGCTGCTTGATCGTCGTGCCCTTGGCCGCCTCCACGGCGGCCTGCACCTTCTTGAATGCTTCTTCGTTCATCTGATGTTCTCTTTCGTTTTGATGTTCCGGGAAAATTGAAAGCCTTGAAATGCGCGTAACCGCTACGCGAGCAGATCGGCGATGCGTCCGCCAAGAGACGGATACTTCTCGCGAGGCAGCGCGGCGGCGAGGCGCTCCAGGAGCGCCTTCACCTCGGCGCGCAGGCCAGGCTCGAACCAGCGCCACGTGAGGAACGGCGAGAGGAGGCGCAGCGCGTTGTACTCGCCGCACTGCGCGTACTTGACGATCGTGCGCTCGATCCACGCGAGGCCCTCGTCCGTCCAGAGCCTGTCGGCGTTCGCGGTGAAGCCGCAGTATAGCGCGCGGGAGAGAGCGGGATGCGACATGCTCCATCCTTCGCGGCGCTCCTCCGCTTCAATCGCCGCGAACACGTCCTCGTGCGGATCGCATGCGACGATGCGCAGATAGCTCGAATAGCCGTTCGTCGTCTTGCGCAGCTTCTCGCCTTCGGCCTCAAGAACTTCCTTCCTGCGCGGACTCTCCCCGCGCACGAGCGCTGATAGCGCGTTGAGGCGCGCGGTGATGTTCTCGGCGCGACCGAGGTAGCCTTCGATCGCCGCCCACGCGCCAGGCGTGTTCAGCTCGGCGAGCATGTCGAGCACCACCTTGTCCCACGCGCGGCGCACTATCGACGCGGCGTCGATTCCGTTCGCGTTCTCTCCGCCGAGCGACGCGACGAGCGCGGCCTCTCCGATCGCCTCCGCGGCGGCCTTGCGCAGTGCGTGCATCTCGGCGGCATTCTCGCGCACGAACGCGCGCCGCCTGCGGTCGAGCGAATGAACGCCCACGGAGAGCATCGCCTCCTTCGCGCCGAGGTCGAGCGACTCGTCGGCGAAGATCTCCTTGTAGAGCTCGAGCCACGCCTTCACGGCGCCGCGGTCGCGCAGCATCTTCATCGCCTCCGCGCGGTTGAACGCGTCGGGGTCCGTGCGCACCTGGCACACGAGCTCTTCCTCCGGCGCCTCCACTTCGAGTACGCCGTAGAATCCGCAGCCGCGGTTCCACGAGATGAAGTCGGGCTTAGGACACTTCGTGCGGAACTGCTGCATCGCGCCGTCCAGGACGAACGCGCCCGAGGCGACGTCGCGCCCGTCCTTCACGAGCGCGTACGGCACGGGCACCACGTAGTCGCCTTCGCGCGCGAGCGTCACAGTGAGCTCTCCCGCCGCCCACGTCCAGCTCGCGCGCACGGTGGGGTGTCCGCTCGAGAAGAGCCACGGACGCATCAGCGCGCCGATGTCGCGCCCTGTCGTCTCGGAGAACACCTTCAGGAAGTCCTCGGTGTTGGCGTTCCCTCCGTCGAAGCGGCGGAAGTATTCGCGCCACGCCTTGTCGTAGGCCTCTGCGCCGATGAGGCTGCGCAGCGTGTTGAGCACTTCCGGCGCCTTGTCGTACGTGATGGCGTCCACCACGTCGTCGGGATCGTTCACGCCCTCGCGCACGATCGCGGGCGCTGAGCCGCTTTCGTCCTCGGCGAGCGCGCCGCCGTCCATGCGCAGCCCCGCCACGTCCATCGCGCGCGTGAACGCGGCGCCGAACTCGCGCGCGAGGAACGCGCGCTCCACGTTCACGGTGTACGCCTCGTTGAGCCACATGTCGAACGGCGTCTCCATCGTCACGCCGCTGCCGCAGTGGCTGTGCTCGTACTCGTGCGGGATCACGCCGTGCGCATAGACGAGCCGCGCGTCGGATATCGACGAGTCGATGAGCGCGGCCTGCGTGACGATCGTGGTGTTGCCCGTGTTCTCCATGCCGCCGTAGAGCGACTTCTCCATGCAGATGGTGCGGTACGTCTCGTATGGATACACGAAGCCCGTGAGCTCGTGCTGGAAGATGATCGACTTCTTGAGAATCTCCATCGGAACGCGCGCGCCGTCAACGTGGCCCGGCGGAACGAGGTACTCTAACTTCACCGTCTTGCCGATGTCGGGATACGTCACGCTGTCGGGTAGGACGTCCCACGTGCCTGCGCACGCGATGAAGAGATACGGCGCCATCGGCTTGCGGTTCTCGTAGGTCCACGCCATGCGGCCAGGTCCTGCGGACCTCTTCTCCACGAGGTCGCCGTTGGAGATGAGATGCGTGTATCGCTCGTCGCCTTCGAGCGTGGTGCGAAACGTGCACTTCGCCGTGCAGTCGTCGACGATCGGAAGTATGCGCTGGAAGCCGAACTGCTGGCACTGGCTCATGTACTGCTGCGGCGCGCCGCCCGGCGTTACGTCGCGGTAGATGCCCTCGAGGCGCACGCCGTCTGGATGCGACACATGGCTCACCTTCACCGTGAAGCGCTCGCCCGGCGCGTACTCGCGGTCGAGAGCGTACGGCACCTTCGCGCCGTCGCAGTCGAGCGGCATCTCGCCGATGGTCTCGCGCGCCACGAGGTGCAGCACGCCCTCCGCCTCCACTCGGTCCTCGAAGAACCTTATCGTCGCGTCAACGTGCTCAAGCTGGGCCGGTGGCCGCCTGAACTCGCTGCGCCTGAACTTCCACTCTTGCATTGCATTCCTCATGGTGCATCAACTCAAATCGCATTTCATATCGCTCGGTCACAGAACCGCGATTGCGAACGCCGCCAGCACAAGCGCAAACGCAAGCGCGCGTCTCCACGCCGGCACTCCTCTGCGCTCCTCGCCGCGCGGAGTCTCGCCCGATCCGGCGTCGCGGCCCATCACCTTCCTGATTCCACGCAGCGCAAGAGGCAGCCTGCCCTTCTCCATCGCAAGCACCGCAGCGATTCCAAGCAGTGCCACCACCGCCACAAAGCGGTACTGATGCAGAATCTCGCCCATAGTCCACGCTCGCCTGTCTGCGCCGTTTCCCCCGTTAAAAAAGAGCTTGCCCGCCGATCGGCACGGGCAAGCTCCGGCAGTTTTGGGAACTGCTCTCGGGGGAGGAACTTACTTCTTCGCCGCCTTCTTGGCAGGGGCCTTCTTGGCCGGAGCCTTCTTCGCAGGAGCCGCCTTCTTGGCGGGAGCCGCCTTCTTCGCAGGCGCGGCCTTCTTGGCGGGAGCCGCCTTCTTCGCAGGCGCAGCCTTCTTCGTAGCGCAGCAGCAGCCGCACTTCTTGGCGGGAGCCTTCTTAGCAGGGGCGGCCTTCTTCGCAGGAGCCTTCTTGGTGGTAGCCATGTGTCTGTCCTTTTTTTTTGTTCGCTCACGGCGCACCGTACGACGGCGCAGTCACCGCTTGCTTACACAATATGATACTATTTTTTTCTGCATTTGCAAGTGCATAATGTTTACAAACGAAAAAAATGTGCGGCGACATGTTTTTCAAGGCGTCAAGCCGCTTTTTTCACGCCGCTAATTCGACAGCAGCCGCACGGGTCCCATGAGCCCCGCGTCGCGAAGCGGCCACTTCGAGGCGTCGAACGGACGGTAGTCGCGTCCGACGATGTTGATGTCGCTGAATATCTTCCATTGCACCTTGCGTTTGTCAAGGTCGCGCACTCGGTTAGCGCCAACGTTCGTCACCTCCACCTCGAGCACGTTCTCGCCATTCTTGAGCGCGCCTGACGGGATCTCCACACGATACGGCGACATGATGCACGCGCCCACTTCAACGCCGTTCACGCGCACTCGCGCAGAGTCGTACACCTTTCCAAGGTCCAACGTCGCTCCTTTCGCCGCATGCGCTCCATCGACAACGAATGTCGTCCGATAGCGCACAGTGCCGCAGAACGGATTCTCCGAGCCATCCTCATTGCGCGCCCACGACGTTAGCGCCTTCATCGTGCGCGGCCAGCCGTTCTCCATGTCTGGTCCACCGCAGACAGGCGTGAGAAGCCACGGGCCTTCTATTCTGCAAACCTCGCGCGAAGATGCGGACGCGTCGGCAGCAGCCGGCATGTCCCTCTTTTCCGGGCTGCACCACAGCCACACGCTGCCGCCCTTCTCAAGCGAGATCGCGACTTCTCCGTTCTTCGCCGCCACTTCCCTTATGGCACCTGTCATAGGATCAAGAATCCACGCGCCGCCTGTCTTCGCCGTGGGACGAAACTCGCCGCTCACCTTGCCGCCCGAAAGGTTGACCACGTAGTAGAGCGTATCCTCGCCGCGACGGAAGCGCGTGTACGCAAGACCACGCGCCTCAATGAACGGCTCGCGCCTCACAGCGCTATTCACATCCTCGGATCTGATTTCCGCAAGAACCTTTGCGAGCGCGGCGCGTCTGGACTCCACGTCCTTAAATCCCGGCACATCCGCAGGACGCCGCCCGTCGAACACGACCTTGTACCCAGCCTTCGAGAGGGCCGCGAGGCTCTGCGCCGTCTCCACCGGCATCGTCTCGCAGTCCGGCACGACGATCGCGTTCCATTTCCTCTTCGGCTGCTTGGCAAGCGCGGCGAGCTGACGATCAGAGATGAAGTCGAACGCCGCGCCCTCCGCGTAAAGCCGCCGCGCCGTCGTACCTATTGCCGTCTTCGCGAACCACCCCTTGCCGGACATGCCGATGCCGTCCAGTCCGTATGTCAGTTCAGGCTGGTTGCGCCAGTAGTCGTGGA
>JAEEGG010015853.1_pt1 | contig 15752 bp, 14 predicted proteins | sample 9134161 | NCBI WGS metagenome assembly JAEEGG01 (sample SAMN16246543, study PRJNA631951) | gut metagenome | biome: gut microbiome; feature: rumen; material: CR-attached | host: Bos | place: Iran: Karaj | collected 2018-10
TATTCATCACTATGAATCTTAGCGACCAGTTTCGGATAGGCATCATCAAATTCTTCATCCAGGAAATATCTCATCAGCATTCCCACGCCAAAGCGGATCGTGTAGGTCTCTTTCGAAGCGATCCATTTCTTGCACTTCTTAAGCAGATCCTTAAGATCTTTCTTAAAGGCTTTCGGGGAAAGCTGATCACAGGTCGCCCAGTTATTCACATAAGGCAGAAACTTTTCAGTCTCATTCATCGCCTCTGTATAATCTTTAATCTCATTGATGATAAAGGCATGCAGCTGATTTTCCTCAAAGACGTGATGCGGAAGATCATCAAGAAAATCCTGGATATCTTTTTCTTTGCTTAACTTCTTCGCCAGCGCTTTTAATTCCGGTGTCCGCACGCCAATAAACTCATCATCCACTCCCGGTATCAGACTGTGATTGAAGCTTTTATACTTTTCATCTTTTAATTCCTGAAGCTGTTTTCTGATTTCTTTTTCAATCTTTGTCATTGTTTTTTCTTTTAGCTGTTACATGATCATTCTGTATATCTATACAGGAGATAAATCAGTCATTTCCATAACATTAATATACAATGTCACTCTCGCCTGTACTCTCTTTATTCACCAAGTAGTTTAAGAAACTTCTTATCCGACTGGATCTCGTTGGTAATATAGACTCCGTCTTTGAAAAGCGCATAATTGGTCACCGGTGTCGGCGCATTCTGAGCGCTCTTCTTATCTTTAAACTGTATGGCCTTGAAGGCAGCTCCTTTTTCGGCCGCGATCTTTTCAATCACCGGCACATACTTGGCGGTAAAAGGACACTGATGGCTGTAATAGACAACAATGCCTTTATCTTTGATCCTGACTTTTCGGGCACAGTCTTTGAACGCTGGTTTCTGGGCGTCTTTCTTAAATGGCAGATACCACAGCTGTATGCCGTTATCTGCTTCATCAGCTGCTCCAAAGCCTTTATGGCTCAGAAACTTCGGATCAGCGAGAAAACCTCTTTTCTTTGCCGAAGACAGGATACATAAGCCCAGCTTCTTCTGTTTCTTGCCATCTTCAATACATGCATTCAGCAGATCATTGGAATAGCCATGACCCTTGAAAGAGCCGGAAACCCACAGACAGTCGATGTAGAGATAATTATCAGCCTTAATCGGTACCCAGGCATATTCAGCCGGGATGTATTCGATAAAGCACTTTCCTCTTTCGGTGCTTTTCAGAAAGACCAGGCCTTCATCGAGTCTTTCTTTCAGCCAGCTTTTCTTGGCTGAGACCTGAATGTCATCATTGTTGGAAATGGCGCAGCAGATGTGCTCTTTAGCCAGATTATCCTTGTTTATTCTAATATACTCCATATTCTTCCTTTCCTTCAGTCAAAGAAACTTAACTGAACATTCTTTTGCGGAAAATCATTCATAAAGCGGAAGCATTCTTCCGGCGTATAGATGATTCCATTGGCACTGCAGATATCTTTCATCAGCTTCATCAGTTCCTTAGCTCTGGGACTTTGCAGTTCATAGGCGTTGCCATAGGTCCTGATATACTTTTCTTTCATGCCCGGGAAATATTTATCGAGCGCGGCATAATAGTATTCCCGATCACCTTCCCTTAAAGTCATGCCCATGCCATAATCGATGACGCCTTTTACGCCAATCCTTACGCATTCATTCAGGATCGCTTCAACATTTTCTCTTGTATCATTGATGAAAGGCAGGATCGGCGTAAGCCATACGATCGTGTCGATCCCTCTTTCTTTCATCTTCTCCAGGACTTCGATCCTTCGTTGGGTATTGCAGACATGAGGCTCAAGAATGCTGCAGAGTTTATCATCATACGTCGTCAGCGTCATCTGCACAACGCAGCGGGCTTTTCTGTTTATCTCATCAAGCAGATCGATATCATCCATGATCAGATCAGACTTGGTGAGTATTGCGGCACCAAAGCCATACTTCTTTATCACCTGCAGACACTTTCTGGTCAGACGCAGACTCTTCTCACATGGCATATAGGGATCAGACATCGAACCGGTCGAGATCATGCATTGGCGTCTTCTGGACTGCAGAGCTTTCTCTAACAGCTGCGGTGCATTCTGTTTTACTTCAATGTCTTCAAAAGGATGGCTGAACTGATAACAGGTACTGCGGCTGTCACAGTAGATACAGCCATGGCTGCAGCCCCGGTAGATATTCATCCCATTATATCCGCCATTAGCGCTTAAGATTCCTTTTGCCTCAACAAAATGCATGCTTAATCACTCTTTCTTTTGATCGGATGACGGATAACCGTCTTCAGTTTTTCCTTATCTGTCTTTCGTGCGTCACTAAGATAGATCTCATGATGTCTTCTTTCATCACTCAGATCATTCTCATAACCGTTTGCGGCGATATAGCTGTCCATCAATTCTACGGTCGCCGGTTCATCATCATAGGGACCCAGATGCATGCATTGCACACACAGACCTTCTTCAAGGCTCAGAAACTTAGCGGACGAAAGATCAAGTTTCTTTTTCCTTTCCGCTTCACTTGCTGCCCATCTGAAATCTTCTTCACTTACAAAATCAGGGAGTCTGATCAAAGAGATCCAGCTGAACTTTTCCTTGTGACTGTAATCAACACCCTTTACACCATCCTGCCACCACAGCCCCTCAAGCGGCGGGACGACATAATCAAAATAGCCTTTGATCCTGTGATCCGATTTCCTGCTCATCTTGATCGTATAGGCGATCGCATAAAGCTTGCCGATGGCTTGTTTATATTCGCCATCTTCTTCATTGGGATCACCTTTGCCTTCAATAGCAATATAGTTCATCTTGGGAACCATCACGATCGCCGGCTTATTCTCAGGCAGATAAAACTCTTTATATTCTTTCTTGAAATCAAAAGCCATCGCTTTACCTTCCTGCATCTTTCTTTTCAAACGGTTTATTCCAGGAACCGATCTCGATCAGATTCCCTTCCGGATCGCCGATATAGCAGGTCCTTTGTCCCCATGGTTCCATATCCGGTTTCAGAACTGCTGTCGCTCCGTTTTCAATTGCCTTATTGAACGCCTCATCCACTTCCTCAAATGTATCAACATATAAGGCGATCTCGAAATGGCCATTGAGTCCCTTGATATACTCATAGCGGCGTCCTGTCAGCTTTTCAAAATCCTTCCGGCCACAAAGCAGAAATAAAGTACCATCTTTCACCAGATAAACATTGGAAGTATCTTCATCCTCTTTGATCTCAAAGCCCAGCACATCTCTGTAAAAACGGATCATCCTTGCCATATCTTCGACAAGTAAGCCAAAACCATCCAGTTTCATTTATCGTTTTCCTCCCTGTATATAACGCTCATTTTCTCTGAGAGCTGTTTCATCTTTATCCTTGCCTTCTTCGGCTCAAGCAGTTCGGCCTTATCTTCAAAAGTCAGCAGCCAGGAAATAAGACTGTCCATATCGTTATACTCATGTTCAAACAGCAGTTTTCCATCTTTTTCTTCCTTGAAACAGTCCATGCCAAACTCTTCGATCAGCCGCCACTTAACATCCCTGTCAAAAATAATCTTTACTGTAAAAGGTTCTCCCTTAAAGACATTCTCATCTGACAGATCAGGCATCGCCGCTTCCCGGCACACAAAATTCTTTTCACTTTCTTTCAGTTCCTGCATGCGGTTGAGTTTGAAGAGCCGGTAATCTTTTCTTTTCTGACACCAGCCCCAGACATACCAGCTTGACCATCTGAAGATCAGATAGTAAGGTTCAATGTTTCTTTTGCTGTCACCGCTGGGTGAATAATATCTGAAAGTAAGCAGATGTCTGTTTTCGATCGCACTTTGAACGATCTCCAGTTTCGGTGTCAGGCTTTTGCCATACCAGGAGGTCAGATCGATCAGTAAAGAATCCTTGCCGCTGATAAACTGGGAAGAGCCCAGTTCCAGTTTTTCCATCAGCTGAGTATAATAGCTGCTGCCGCTGATGCTGTCGAGACTTCTGAGTCCCGCCATGATCATGCGCATGTCTTTGGAACTTAATATCGTCCGATCCACTCTGAAGCCATCCATGATCGCAATACCGCCTCCGCTTCCCTGCAGGGTCATGATCGGAATGCCGGCTTTGCATAAAGTCTCGATATCGCGGTTGATCGTCCTTCGCGATACTTCAAAAAGTTCAGCAAGCTCTGGCGCAGTGGTCTGTTTGGATTGCAACAGGACCGAAAGGATCCCTATCAGACGGTCGATCTTCATACTTTCGCTCACATCATAACATAATAAACATGTCATCAGTATGTCATGTTTCTTGAGAAAGATTAGTTTTTATTTCTTTTTCAGGATCCGCAGATCCTCAGGTCCATAGTGATGATCGCCCGGCAGACTTTTCTTATATTTCCAGCAGGTGATCGCTTCATTCAGTGAATAACCCCTGTTGGCCGCAAAGAAATCTCTGATATAAGTGTTGTACTCAAACTGTGCCCCGATCTCTTTCTTTTCGGTTTTACTGTCTTTCTTTTTCTGCTCATACGCCTTGATCGCATCCGCATAAGTCTTTCCCGCATTGTTCTTCAGCCAGTTCTGAAAACTGACATTGAAAGCGAAAGATCGACCCAGGTGTTTTCTGAAGAATTCGCGGTGTCTTTGCGAACAGACAAGATCATCTTCGATCTTACTGTCCAGACTTAATTCCTCCCTTTTATCTCTGGTCCTTCTTCGGCTTTGTTTTTTCGCCGTTTTCTTTCCTTCTTCAAGAAAAGTATAGATCCTCTCACACAGTTCTTTTTTGTTTCCCTGAACTGATAAGGCATTATTTTTGCAGAAAACGACCAGTTCTTCCTTGAGCCAGTACCACTTCAAAAGATCCTGAGCCTTCATATCCTCGTTCAGCTCAGGTCTTCTGTTTTCTGTATCGTTTTTATTTCTTGAGCAGTTTTTCAAACTCATCTACCGGCATCGGCTTATAGAAGTAATAGCCCTGCATCTCACTGCAGCCTTTCTCTTTTAAGAAGTCGGCCTGTTCTTTAGTCTCGACCCCTTCAGCGATCAGATCCATATCGAGAAGATGGACCATCTGGATCATACAGCTGATGATCGTATGACATTTATCGATATCGCCTGAGGAAGTCAAGAAGTTCAGATCCATCTTGATGCGATCCATCGGTACTTCTTTCAGCATATGCAAGGAAGAATAGCCGCTGCCAAAGTCATCCATCTCCACCAAGAAGCCCATGGCTCTGAGTTTCTCGGTGACATTGATCAGGATATCGTGATTTTCAACATAGGCGGTCTCGGTTATCTCGATATGCAGCTGATCAGGAGCCAGATCGTATTTTCTGATCAATTCATAGAAATGCGTGGCGAGATCCTGATTATCGCGGATATCGTTGCGGGATACGTTCACGGAAACTGAACGGTGTTCTCCCTGTTTATTCCAGCGTTCCAGATCCTGGCAGACTCTTTCCCAGACAAAACAGTCCAGATCAAAGATGAGTCCGGCCTCTTCAAGTGTTGAGATGAAATCAAAGGGATACAGCCAGCCCAACTTGCTGTGATCCCAGCGGCATAGAGCTTCGGCACCGATGATCTTATCTTCGTTATAGTTTACCTGCGGCTGATAATAGACCTGTATATCACCCGATTTAATGGCGGCCGGCAGATAGTTGATGATCTCGGCAATGCGCTTGCCTTTTTCCCACTGTTCCAAGTTATAGAAGATGTGATTTTCTGTACGGGATTCTCTGACTCTTTTCTCGGCGACTCTCGCCAGATCCAGCATGTGGTCGACATCGATCTTGCGGAAATCAGCCGGGGTCAGAACATAGATGCCGCTGCTGATCTGTACGCGATAATCCTTGCCGCGATCAATAAAATAATTCTCGACCGGTTCAAAAACATTCTGCAGATCTTCATTTGTTTTCTCATCGGACGTGATATGACGAAGCACCGCAAAATGGTCAGCATCGATCCTGCCGATCGTCTCCTCATCCAGCGAAAGATTTTCTTTCGATTTTTCAGCCCAGAATTTCAGCAGTTCATTGCCGGCATCCCGGCCCAATGAATCATTGATGTATTTGAAATTCCTGATGTTGTTGTAGGAGAGGAAATATGGTGTATCCGGATATTTGTGAAGCAGTTCTTCCACCCGTTTTCTGAAACCGTTCATGCTTAATAGACCGGTCAGATTATCGTGATCAAGCATCTGCTGCATCTTTTCTTCGTGCCATCTTCTGACGGCTCTGATCCTTTGAACTGCAAACAAGACCAGCGCAGCAATAAGCAAGCCGGCGGCAAGGATCAGCAGACCGAACTGATACAGATAATCGGATAGATCATAGCGATACAGTTTTTGGGAAGTGTGATCAAGAATGATCGTCTGACGCTGCATGTCATCCAATGAGGCGATGCCGCCATTTAAACGATCTATTATTTCCCGACCCCTAGGCGTATCAAGTGTCCCTGCTCTGAAATCCATTGAGAAGACGGCTGAAGGCTGCATGTTCAGATCTTTATAGGAAGGTTTCTGCAGTACATAGCTCCAGACATAGGAGTTGTGCAAAAGTCCATCCACTTCCCCTTTGCGCAGAGCTTTCACACTGTCAGTCATCGTTTCATAAAGATCGATCTGCATATGCGGATATAACTGGTTTATGCTCTCTGCGACACCGGCCTGTGATCTCAGCATTCCGACATGCAGATAACCAAGGGGCGGCAAAGTTCTGTCTCCTGTGGTCACCAGTGTAAAAGGTGACTGCATCAGGCTGTCAGAAACGATGCTTCTGTTTCCGGAAATCGAATTGATCGGCGAGCCAAAAGGCATGATCAGATCATAGTCCTGATTGTCTAAAGCATCCTTAATTGTTTTTTCGCCAAGTGCTGTAAAGCTCAGACTGTAGCCTGCTTTTTCCGCAGCCGCATTTAACAGATCGACACCGATACCGCTGATCTCATCCGTCCTGTCATTGATATAAAAAATCGGACAGCGATCAATCGGAACGCCGACCGTTAAGGTATCATCATTATCTGAAGCAGCTGTTACAGACGCTGAACCCGCAGACAGCAAAAAAACGGCGCACAATACTACATTCAGAATACGTCTGATTATTTTTTTATCTTTCATGATTTCATACTGCATTCTCTTCAGCTGTTTTTATGGCCGAAGATTTATACATAGATTATATAATCTTTAGCTGTTATTTTGAAATAATTATTAGAGTGACATGACATAAATCTGACAGGGATTCTCTTCATCCCAGATCTCCTTGATCACTTCAAACTCTTTAAATCCCATTGAGCGATAGAAATAATTGGTCTGATCATATTCCGGAAAGACACCTAGTTTCACCGTTTTGACCTGCATGAACAGATATCCTCTTTCAGCTGCCGCTTTCTTTGCCTGCTCAAACAGTGCTCTTCCCAGACCCTGATGATGGTATTCCTGTAAAATGCCCATAACAGCCAGCTCTATGGTTTCTTTGCCTGTTTCCTTCAGGCAGAGAAACCCGACATATTCATCATCTTTCTTTGCCGCAAAAAACAGCCAGTCAGCACAATCGTTGATATATTTCTCCCGGCTTTTTTCAACATCAAACCAGTCATTTAATGATTCCAGTATTCTTCTGGCTATTTTCTGTTTTAATTTCTTATCTTCTATCTTTACAATCATTATCTTTTTACAGTTAAAACTCTCTTTCTATATTACATTTTCTGATATGTAAATCACAGCATTCCCCTGATCATTTTATATAAAAAAGACGAAGCTTTCCGACAATGATTCCTCATGTCTGACAGCTTCGTCTTAATTATTATCTTTCTATTTACGTCTGCGGCGTTCATGTCCGCCATGTTCTGGGGAATGAGTGCGTTCTTTTACCTTATAGAGTTCAGTATCTGCCGTATTGATCAGTGTAAACAATTCATCATAGGACTGCGGCTGTCCCTTGGCGGTACCGATCGAAAGATTGATCTTGCATATACCTTCTGGGTTATGCTTAATAAACTCGTATTCTTCGCCTTCATAATTATGTTTTCCTTCGCCTAAGCTTAAGACCAGAAATTCATCACCGCCATAGCGGTAGCACAGAGCCTCCGGATAAAGATTCTGCAAAGTAATTCCGGTCTCTTTCAGAATTTCATCACCTATCACATGGCCATAGGTATCGTTGATCTCTTTGAAGTAATCGTTGTCGATCATGTAAGCTGTGATAGCTGTTCCATGGATCCTCTTGGCATCTTCTTCAAGTGCCAGACGATTGCGCAGTCCCGTCAGCGCATCCCGATGAGAGATCTCCTTGAGGCGTTCTTCCTTACGGGCCAGGTAGAGCTGCGTATTATACTGGATGCACATGCCGACAACAGTCAGGATCTCCAGCAGTATGAAATTGAATATTTCGATTCCGGCAGCCTGTCTGGTGACATAAGCAGCTATGAATAATCCCGAGTAGGCAGCTACGACTAAGACGATACTGATCAGCGGTTCAAACTGGATGAAGCAGGCGGCCAGTAATTGTACCGCATGGAAGGTCAGCATCTGATCTCCTACCACATAGTGGCGCATATCCGAAAAGATGCCCCAGATCGTATAGACCAGATAGAAGAATACTTTGAAGATCAGTGAGCTGATATGAGAAAGCTCTTTGTTTTTCATCATCTTTCTGCTGATCAGAAAAATGACGAAACTGAAGACAGCACAGAATATTACATTATATAAGACATTCAGTTTATCGCTGTCAAACTGAAAGTGGTTCTTTATCAGGAAAGCTATGATCAAGATAGTTTCCAGGATGCTGACAATCAGGCTGGTATAGCAGATACTGCGCATGCTCTGACGATCCATGGATGTTGTCAGTTTTGGATCTGATGATGGAAACAGATATTCCCAAATAGTATATCTTTCCCTGTTTTCTTCCATAATCTATTTCCTCCTATAAACCATTCTTCTTTGTGAGGAACTTATTCTGAAAAATAGTCTTCTCAAATAAAACAGGTATGTCGAATCTGGACACACCTGGATTAATTCATTTTTCCCTACGTTGGCATTATCCAAATCAGGTCACAGGTCCAGACAGATCAGTCTGTTCTCAGCCGGCTTCAAGCCAGCTCCCTTATTGCTTGTATATTATATGCTATTTTTAAAAATATTACTAATTATACATCAGAAACAGTTTAATCCTGTTTTACACCAAGTACGACGTGATGATAATCACTTTCTCTTGTTTTTATCGTCTGCAGCGTATAAGGAGTCATCTCGCCATTTATATCTTTGCAGAAGTTCAAGGAAAGGGATTCATCCTGCTCAGCCAGGTGGATCAGGTTTGTCTTGCTGGTTGCCTCTTTGACTTTCTCATTGTCGGTTTCACAGACATCCTTAAGCAGTTTCTGTCTTGCCTCTTCATAGAAATTCGTTCCGGCAGGACGGATCTCCAGATCGCCTTGCTTGCCCATGAAGAATTCCAGATAGAAGTCGGTTACGACATCCACATAGAAGATGCTCTCAAAGTCACTGGCCAAAGCCATGGAGATGCTCATATAAGTCTTCTTGACTGAAGGACTGACTTCGACTTTGATTTCCTTGCGTTCGTTAATGAATTTGTCAAAGGTCTCAGGCGGTACCGGCTTAGAGAAGTAGTAGCCCTGAACATAATCACAGCCCATTGCCTTGAGAACCATGTACTGTTCTTCGGTTTCGACACCTTCAGCAACAACCGGCACATGCAGATAATCCGCGATGTCGATGATCAGTTCGATCATGCGCACATCTCTGGTCTCGCCAAAGGCATTGCGGATGAAGCTCATATCAAGCTTCAAAGCATCGATCGGCAGATGTGTCAGCATGCCTAAAGAAGAATAGCCGGTTCCAAAGTCATCCATCTCGATACGGAAGCCCATGCCCATACCGCGCAGTTCTTTGGCGGCCGAAATGATCTGATCTGAATCACTGGTGTAGGCAGATTCCGTTATTTCCAGCATCAGGTCATCAGCACTGAGATTGTAAGCACCCAGAATCTCCTTGAAGATACTCTTGAGATTCGGTGTCAGCATATCGATACGGGAAACATTGACCGACACCGGTACAGAGAAGCCAAGGCGGTCTTTCCAGTCTCTGATCCTCTTGGCGGTCTCACGCCATACATACTGGTCGAGTTCAAGGATCAGGCCATTATCTTCAAGCAGCGGAATAAAGACGCCGGGCGAGATCAGTCCCAGTTCAGGGTGATCCCAGCGTACCAGCGCTTCGGCACTGGCCAATACCGGGCTTTCCGGACGGATATCAAATTTAGGCTGGAAATATACCATGAAGCGGTTGTTTTCGAGTGAAGGTTTGAAATCTTCCAGCAGACGTTCTCTGTAGAGTTCAGCTTCATGCATTTTTGCATCATAAATACCGATGGCTGTTCTGAAACCGCTCTTCACGGTATTGGCAGCGATCTTCGCATATTCAAAACGGCGCTCGATCGGCAGCGATTTATCAACACTGGAATACGCACCCAGACGTAAACGGACACGGTTCTTGGAGACATCCTCATCAACGAGATCTTCCGAAGCCTTATCCAGGATGCTTTCATAGTCTTCCGTATGCGGGCAATAGATGAAGAAGGTATCAGCGCCTCTGCGGCAGCATACTCCACCGATCTCACGGGAGATCTGACGGACGCGCTTTCCGATCCTGGCAAGCACGCTGTCACCGTATTGTTTTCCATAGCGCTCATTGAGCATATGGAAGTGATTGACATCAAGAACGACCGCATCCATCGGCATTTCGTTGTAGTGCTGATCATACATCTGCACATAGCGCAAGAAGTAATCCAGGTTAAGCAGATTCGTCAGACTGTCGCGTTCAGTAGACTGAATGATATTGCGCTTTTCTGTAAGTTCGATACACCTGTTGACCCGCGCCTGAATGATCTCGGCCGAAGGATAAGGTTTAGGAATGAAGTCGATCGCACCGATCAGCAGACAGTCGACCTCGGCACTCTGATCAGCCGTCATGACGATGACCGGTATGCCCTTGAGGTCTTCCTCTTCTTTCATGATCTTCAGAACTTCCATGCCGCCCATTTTCGGCATCTGCAGATCCAGCAGCACGATAGCCAGGTCGTCCTTATGAGTCTTGACCTGTTCGATCGCTTCGATACCATCTGTGGCATATAGGATCTCATAATTCTCACCCAGCATATTGCCTAAGATCATCTGATTGATCTGCTCGTCTTCAACGATCAGCACCTTACGCTTGAGGTTCATGATCTCCGCATCTTCATCTTCCAGGAAAAGCGGTTTGGCAGATACTTCGGCATCTTCACGGGAGATCGCACCCATACCTTTCAGCAGTTTCTTTTCTTCATACATCAGAGCATCTGCTCTTTCAAATACCGCATGGAAGCTGCTGTCTTCTCCAGGTTTGAAATCGGAAAGACCGCCGGAGATGACGACTTCATTGGAACTGATGTGTTCCACCGAACGGTCATGCAGTGCAAGTACAAGTTCTTTTCTGATAAGGTGGTCACGGCCCTGAAGGATCACGACAAATTCATCACCGCCGGTACGATAGACCGGACTGTGCTGGAAGATATCGCAGATCATCCTGCTGGCCGCAAGGATATATTCATCACCCGCCTTATGGCCAAGGGTATCATTGATAACTTTCAAGCCGTTGACATCGCAGACAACGACCGCAAACTCTTCTACTGTTTTTTCTTCAATTGAAGCATTGATCTCTTTCTGCCGCAGCAGGAAAGCGTGCTTGCTCTTGACACCGGTCAAAGGGTCGGTAAGTGCGATGATCCTTGCCTGATCACGTTCGTCATTAGCCTGCCGTTCCCACTTTTGCATCGAGTAATAATTGCTGAGCATGACAAGCAATGACACGCCGAATAATCCGACGATGACAAAGACACTGGTATTGTCTGTAGCGTGAAGTCTGGTAAGCTGTGTAGCCAGGAATTCATCTTTATCCTGTTTGAGGATCTCGGGATCAGCCGTACCGTCCATATAGGCGGAAATTTCCGCGATGATCTTGTTTTCTCTGTCTTCGTTTAATCTCTCTGCCCAGGTCATGGCCATCAGAACGATGAACACCAGCAGCGCTAGCCAGACGATGATGGCTTTACCAAACTTCCGATCCTGATCATTACGGATAACTCTATGGAAATACAGCAGGCCAAGGAAAGACCAGACGGCCATCAGCACGTATGTTTCTGTTTCGATCGTATAGTCAGAGAAAGCGCTCGGAAACAGCAGGAAGATCGCAAAGGCTACCAGGATAAACAGACAGATGCCGCTGATTCGACGATCAGTTTTGCATCCTTCCTCACCCGAAACTTTAAAGACAGCGACGGAAGCAAAGCCATAGATGATGGTGGCGCCCATTGTTGTGGCATCCACGATCCAGCCGATCGCTGTTCTGCCGATAAACGGTATAGGCAAAGATACAAGCATGATCAGAAGGATGGCATTGACCGGAATCTGTTTGTCACTGAGCAAAGCGTAGCGTTCCGGCAGGATGCCATCCTGAGCTACGGCGTAGCAAAGACGGCTCAAGGCTCTGATCATACCGATCAGACTGCTGAGCACCAGTGACAGCAATGAAGCCATCAGGATATAGACACCGGTCGCGCCAAGATAATGATTGGCTGCATAGAAAGCCGGAAGTCCGGCGATGCCTTCATAGTCATCCAGATGTCTGATGTAATCAAGCCAGCTTGCACAGCCTTCCGGATAAGCAGTTACGCTCATAAGAACGATGAAAATATATAACGCGGTCGTGACGGTTACGGCAATCGCCATGACACGGAACACTCTGTTATGTTTGAAATTGTATTCTTCCGCTGAATGGGAAATGGTCTCAAAACCTATAAAAGCCCAAGGTGAAATAAAGGCAATACGGATGATCTGCCTGAAGACATTTGCATCTGGAATAAAAGCCGGACTCATCGACATTCCCGAACCCGCAAAACCAAACATCGAAGTCACAAAACAGAAAGTAATGCCAATGGTGAAGCACAGCACTGTTGCCACGATGATCTTTGCCGTAGCCTTCTTGCTTTTCATGCAAAGCAAGCCGACAAGCCACATGACCACCAGTGTTACCAAAGCTTCGCCAAGGTATACATCATAGTCAAAAACTGTGTAAAGATACCATTTCTTGAAGACAGCGCGCAGGAAGTAGCGGGCAAAAAGCGGGATACTTGTAGCATTGGCCCAGAAGATGGAAATATAGATCAGGAACATGAACCAGGCGATCAGGAAAGCACGGTCATAACCGAAAATATGCTTTACATAGTTATAAAGACCTCCTGAACCCGGATAACGGTTGGACAGAAAGTGATAGTGGTTTGACACCATCAGCATCATCACAAAGCCAATCAGAAGACCGATGACGGAACCCGCCGGTCCGGCTTGCGAGAGATAGGACTTGCTGGTTACGACAAGCGAACCCCAGCCTATAGCAGAACCTACCGATAAGGCAATTACTGCCAGCGGCGAAAGATAGGGCTCCATTTTAACCTTATTGCCGGCTGCTGATTTTTCTTCTTTCATATTACTCACTCCTTTGCACAGTATATTTACTTCTTAAAGGACAACGATCCACACTCCAAAATGACAGCAATATCCTGCCATCAATATATTATTTATTATTTCGTTTTATATATTTAAGTTCAACATCATAGCCAAGACGTTCCATCATGGCTATAAATGTTTTGTTGATTATTTTTTCCTGATGCTTGATCAGCCGGGAAACATAGGTTCCGGACGTTCCGATATCATCAGCCAGCTGCTGCTGACTTATTTTTTCCTCAATACAACGGGTTTTGACATCAACTTCGATATTATTTTTTAGCATTGTTTTCCTCGCCTGTTCTGTTCCAGAAATCAAACAATTTGTTTGATATATGATAACATATCTCAGCAGTTGTTTCTATCTGATAAAAACATTGAAATTGTACAATCTATACATCATTAATTACTAATATACAATCGACGGATATGAATCCTGTTTGTTCTGTTTTAAAGCAGAATAAACAGTCCAAAATACATGACAGCTCCGGCAATATTGCCCTTTGCCGGAAGTTTTGTCAGTGAGAGGATCGCCATTACAGGCAATGTATTAATTACACACGTCCAGCGCGGAAGATTTGTTTTTCCTGTCACAATCATAAAAAATAGCACAATGAGAAAAACTGCCAAAGCAAGATATCCGATGATCATTGTCGCAATTGTTTTCATTTGAAACTCAAGCACGGCATCTCTGGCTTCATCGCTTCTTCCCAGTCTGATATACAGCCATTCCACCAGTCCGCAGATGATGTGATGCACAACTATCGAAATAAGAAAGGCGACAGTCGATATGTACATGATCATTGAAGCTGTCTTCGAGAATTCTTTCATCCAGCTGCTTAATTCCAGATAGCCAAATCCAAATAATGTGATCGCAAAGACCCCCATCAGAATTGAGATAAGCGGCCAGCTGATCGGCATATCGGCAAATGCTTCTCTCATTTTGTCAGGATCTTCAAGCGCACCTTTAAGATCGAGTCTCCCGCTTGGTGAATAACTTAACAGACAGTCACATACACCGCAAAGCACATGACCTATAAAAGCCGCAAACAATACAATTTTCATTCCGACTTTACCTTATTAACAGTGTTCTGTTTCTTCCAGATGCTCTTGCATATTTCATGAATTCCGCCATGATACTCACCTTCTCCGCTATAGTATGTATGGAAACCGCATTTTTCCAATACTCGGCCGGACGCTTTGTTTTCCATTAGACGAATGCCATAGACTTCTGGTACACCCAACTGTTCACTTATCAATGGAAGAAAGGCTTTTACCGCTTCGGTGGCATATCCTTTTCCTGTATACTGTCTGGCCACATGATAGCCAATTTCCCATTTTCCGTTTTCAAGCGGAACCAATTGCACATATCCGATATTCTTATTATCTGTTTTTCTAAGCACTGCATAGATCTGCGGTCCTCTCACAGATCCATATTGCGATATGATGAAATCAATCGCCTCTTTAGCTTCTTCCTCAGTTTCAAATACCTCATCAGGCACAAATCTTCTGATATCTTCATCGAGAGAATTTCGCTGAACATCCTGCGCCATATCTTTTGTCATCTCGGTAATGATCAATCGCTCTGTTTCTATTCTCATTATGTTCCTTACAGATGATCTTATGTGATCAATGCTTAACTAAAAAAATCATTATCCCATTGATGGTATGGATTAAAGTAAACAAAGCAGCTGAACCTGCCAGCAGATAATTGCTTTGCCATAATCCGAAAAACAGATAATATAGCGGAACAGCGGCAAACTGGCTTAAAACAATCAGCCAGCCGTATTGATGACCGCTGTAGTAAAAAGCCCAGCCGACAAAGTTTATCGCTATCATGATGAGCATTAAGAAAAAGAAGACTTTCTCTTTTGTGCTGCCCAAAGGGAACACTACAACATCATCCCTGACGATCAGCATCAGCATGATCATGGTCAGCACTCCAGATATCCCTTGCAATGTGTCGATCCATTTAATCTCGTTTTGCATCTCCATGATCGGATTAGACTCCGGTCTGATCAAAGGCATAATGATATAGGGAATTTCCTGTATCACAAAAGCAGCGATTCCTATGAATGAGATGCCTAAATAATAATGTCTAAACAGATGCAGAAATCTTATCATATCCTTTTCTTTTCAATCGCTTATCTGCATTTCTTTATATAGTTTCAAGGCAAGACAGACAACAGCCACCGTCCAGAAGGCAGCCCAGACTTCAACACTCCAAAG
>JAEEGG010015854.1_pt1 | contig 15751 bp, 13 predicted proteins | sample 9134161 | NCBI WGS metagenome assembly JAEEGG01 (sample SAMN16246543, study PRJNA631951) | gut metagenome | biome: gut microbiome; feature: rumen; material: CR-attached | host: Bos | place: Iran: Karaj | collected 2018-10
TTTCTCTAAGGCTCTTTAAAACATCTTGAACTTGCATGGGGTCTCCTTTTTGTCTATGCCGCAAATATACCTACGCAGCTATGCGAAGTCAAGAAACACGCTGTTGCTTTTTGTAAAAAGTGGATGGGACGAAGCTCGATATCAGTGGATATCCATCTTCGAAAATAGATTCAACACGGCCACGCCGGAGACAATCAAAATAAGCCCCACGATGGCTCCCAAGTCGGGCATCTGCTTGAAGAAGTAGATGCCGCTTATCGTTATGAGCGCGATGCCGAGCGCCGACCAGGTGGCATACGCGATGCCGATGGGGATGGTTCGCAGGCAGAGGCTCAGCAGGTAGAGCGACGCCACGTAGCAGACGAGCGAGGCGATGGACGGAACGAGCTTGGTGAACTGCTCCGACATCTTGAGGAGCGTGGTGCCGGCCGCTTCTGCGACAATGGCGAGGATAAGGAATACATAGTTAAGCATAGGAAGAATATACAAATTAAATGCCCGAAGGGGCCTTTGAGTGGCTAAACCATAGCATGAAGTCCACACGATTCTTGACAAAGGAATAGACTTATTGTAAGTTTATCGTATGTTTTGCCGCAATACCATGTTGCAACAAAAAAAGGAAGGATTGGCGTGAAAAAATCATTTCATATGATTTCCCTGTTGGCTCTGCTCTTGACATTCGCCGTATCGACGGCATGGGCCGCACAACGAACACTAACGGACGATGGCAACGGTGGCCATTACATTAACATGCCGGCTACGGGAGTGGATACGCTGGTAATCCCCGATGGCGTGACGACGTTTAAGGTGTATGATGATTTAGGAACAGGAAGAAGTTTTAGTACAAATTGCAATGGCTCACTCCTGTTGACGGCCCCGGATGGGAAAAAGTTACAAGTAGAGGGCGCGCTGCGCGTGCCTTATTATGAGCGTGAAGGAAGGGGCACTCTGACCATTTATGATGGTAGTAGCGATGCTGCTGCTCAACTTTTTAGCGCATATTGGAATGTAACCATATCTCGTAAATTGAGCTCTAGTGAAAACATGTATATCAATTTCAAGACAAATGGATATCAAATGTCTGGTTACGAAGGGCTTGATTTGACTATTACTGTTGATGACCCGAATGGCCCGCATGCTATAGCCTTTAACGAAGTCTATGATGGTAGCATAAATAGTACTTTGGCACAGGCTACTGCGGGAACCCCGATTGTAATTACGGCTAATCCAAATGATGGTTATATTCTTGACGGGGTTCGTGTTGTTGACGCTCTGGGCAATGAACTGGATGTGGAAGGTGGAAAGTGGTATTCCGGCAATACGGCTTCATTTACGATGCCGCAGACGGATGTGACTGTTTCTGCAACATTTAGCGAATTGTCCGATATGTTCTATCTTGATGTCTCTCAATCTGGAACGGATTCATATGTCATCCCGTCAGGAGTGAAAAAGATACAAATGCGGATTATCGGCCCTGAAAATGAAATGGCAGATAATTATGTCTCCTTGAGCGCACCTGAGGGTTATGCTCTTCTGATGCGCGGTAGGTTGGAAGGACGAGAAAGTGAAGATTCCTTGTATATTTATGACGGATCTTCTGCTGGTGGAAATGAACTTTTGCGGGCGGCAGGATACCTTGAATTTAATAGTGTCGTCTCTTCAGGAGAAAACGTTGCGCTACACTATAAGGAAATGGGTAGCCGCTATTACCCTTCTACGGCAGTGAATCTGTTTATAAATGTTGTTGACCCGAATGTGGTTTACAACATTTCGATTAATCCGAATATGGATTATGGTAGCGTTAGCAGTAATCTTGAATCTGCAAAGGGCAATACGCCTGTTATCTTGACGGCATTGCCAGAATCGGGCTATGTTCTTCAGGGAATAGAGGTTTGGAATAGTGAAATGGGCTATATTCCCTTTAGGGGAGGATATTTGTCAAACGAAGCATCCTTCGATATGCCTTTTGGAAATGTTTCTATTGATGCTTATTTTGAACCCATTACGAGTGAGTACCTTCGTGTATTCATGCCGGATACGGGAACGCTGGTTGTTGATGTTCCTGAGGGAGTCGCATCATTTACAATATATAGGCCCAATAGCAATCAACAAGATAAAGACGCCATGCTTGTGTTAAATGCCCCGGAAGGTCGGAAAATTCAACTTGGACCTTTGATGGGCCAGATGCATGATGACTTTATACGCACCTATGATGGGCCGGATTCTAGTTCTACATTGTTGTTTAATAGATCTATGGATGGCAATGGCAAAATATCGGTAGATGCTTATTATGGAGGATATGTCACTTCTGGCCGCAGTGCATCCATTGTGCAGGCAAAAGAAAACGAATACGAGTTTGAATTGAAGGTCATCATTGTCGATCCTAACGAACAGCATAAAATTTACATCGCTGATGAGGATGGTGGCTCTGTTAGCAGTAATGTTCCCACCGCAATAGCGAATACCCAGGTTGCTTTAAATGTTGAAACGACTGGGAGCAATGTGATTAACAGGATTGAAGTTACGTCTGAATTGGCTACAGTCCTAGCTACAATCCCTGTAACAGGGGGTACATGGTATACAAGCAATAGTGCTTCTTTCACGATGCCTGGTACGGATGTTACAGTCCAACCATACTATGCAAGCGGATGGACTGCGGACGATGGGTTGACTATCGAAAAACCGCGATTTGAAAAACTGGAAGTTTCTATTCCTGAAGAGGTGGAATCCTTCCGGGTTAATGGCGGTATAATTATAAGTTCCAGTAGTGAAGCTCCTGGTAAGCCACTTATATTGACTGCTCCTGTAGGCAAGCTTTTGCAGTTGAAGACAATTTATGGATACCCGTATGATGATTGGGGCTTTGTGGCTTTTAACGGAGCCTACGATAATCCGATTGCCGAAAATGCTTCTCCGATAGAAGGAAATGTCAGCTCGGGTAGAACCTTGACCTTGATTGATTATTTAGGGTGGAATGAAAATAGTCTCGTAGTGGAAGTTATCCCGAATGTGGAAAATGATATTTCTTTATCGGATTTGCCTGATAACGGTACCGTTACCTGTAGCCATGTGAGTGCCTATGCGGGTGATACGATTACCGTGACTGGCGTACCGGATGAAGGTTATGTCTTTTACGGAATAGGTGTTTATGATGAAAACGAAAACTTTTTGTTTTATGTCGAAGACGGTGTCTGGTATAATGGTGTAGCCAAGTTCGTGATGCCGTCATCGGATGTCATTGTTGAACCGATATTTGTCAATGATTATTATGATTTTATGGTCAAAATACCGAAGTCAGATACGCTTAGGGTTACTATTCCGGAAAACGTAACATGGATTAATGTTTATGATGATGGTGGGTATAGCAACGATTATAGCAATGGAGCCAATGGAGTTCTCATTTTGACTGCACCTGAGGGGTATACGCTTGTTGCAGGTGGAGATGTGGATTTTTATGATGAGAATGATTCGCTGTATATCTATGATGGAGCCGGAGCCAATGAGAAGGTTCTCGCAAAAGTATCGGGCGATGCTGAATTCGATAACGATCATGAACTCTATAGTACGGGCAGAAGCCTTACTTATCACTTTAAGGCGGATGGGCAAGGAAATGCGTCTGGTGTTTGGATGTATGCGACTGTTTTGAAACGAACCGTTTTGCCTGCTGTGGTGATATCTAAAGTATATGATTGGACTGAAGCTCACATCGATGGAAACTATACCGGAAATGAAGTCGTAGATATTTCGAATCCGATCCAGGTTAATGAAATTATTTACAATCGCGATTTTACTTCGGGTAATCCGGCTACAGTCGTATTGCCGTTTGCTTTGCCGGAAGGAACAGAAATCAATGCTGACTTTTACGCGTTAACGGCGGTGGTTCAGAATGGTAATAGATGGAAGGCAACTCTGACTTATATCGGCGACAATGTCTTGCCGCAAGCGAATACTCCGTATGCGATTATTCCTGCGGACGATTATTTGGGGTTTGACTTTGATGGTGTAGCAACGCTCCAGACAAGTACAAAGGACACGACGAAAGTTTCTGACGGCGATTGGCTCTTTGTGGGGACGTATTCCAATAAGACGTGGGCTGCAGGTGATTCTGAACTTGGCCTTGCCTATGCCATTGCCGCAACCGACAACGAAGGTGGCGCAAAGAAGGGCCAGTTTGGCAAGATTTCTGCAGGGGCCTCGGCCACCCCGTTCCAAGCGTACCTCAGGAAAAAAGATTCGTCGGTACTGCTGGCTCGTCAGCAGAACAGTCCTGCTGCACCTGGCACTCGTTACAGTGTAGATTTTGTTCCCGAAGAAAGCATAGATGTTGAATTTGTGAAAGCCTCTACGGATGGTTCTGGCGATGTAATGACGGTCGCCAAGGGGCGTTGGAATATGCGTACGGGTGAATTCAAGATGCAGCGTACCTACGATATCAAGGGTCGCAAGCTGAACGGGACGCCCAAGACGCACGGTGCATACTATGGTAAAAAGGTTTTGAAAAAATAGGGGTTTGAAAATGGAAAACGAACAGAAGAAAGATTACATCAAGCCGGAATTGTCGGTAGTTGAATTTGAATATCAGACCCCTTTGCTTGATTGCAGTGGTGGCTGTGATTATGATGAAGAAGTTGTAGATACCGAATGGATTAAGCCGTAATATGAGGAACGCGTACAAGACTCCGGAAATGAAAGAGGTCGCGTTAAGGAGGCGTACTGATCTGTTGGGATGCAGCAGCTCCGATGGCGATTTGACTCCGTGTATTGAAGGCCCTATTGCCATGGACCATAGGGACGATTCGCATAACGGATAAAATCTCTTTGTATGAATATTTGAAGGCCGTGGCCCAATGGGTCGCGACCTTTTTTTATGGGCAACTATTCCGGTGAATTGTTATATTGGGAGTATGCCAAGTTCTGAAAAGTTTCGTAATCATGTTTTGCAGCAGTTCAAGGGCGAACTGCGCGTTACCACCCGCAAGATGATGGGCGAGTACATTCTATATGCCGACGGGAAAATCTTCGGCGGGATTTACGATGACCGCTTGTTGGTGAAGCCCGTGGCCGCGGCCGTGGCGATGCTCCCCAGCGCAAAAAAGCAGTTGCCCTACGAAGGTGCAAAGCCCATGCTCCGTGTGACCAACGAGCAGATTGAAGACAACGGCCTCTTGGTACGCCTGCTTGACGCGATGTTGCCGGAATTGCCGGCCTCCGCGAAAAAGAGATAGCATCCGTTTTATTCGATGAAGCTCACGAATAGGCGGACAGAATGAATATTACTTCTGTCCGGAAATTCTATTTTGTAGATAATGGCCCGCGGAATTTTATGGATTGTGTTAATGGCGTGCGCCCTGCTGCTTGCGGGGTGTAGCGTTTCCACTATACATCCTCCATCAGCGTCTGCTTTTATGGAGAAAAACGAAGATGCCTTTCTGACGAATGTTTCGTTTTCTGCGTCTTGGGGAGAAAATTTGAATAGGGAGAAAGGGCTATATGTTGCTGAAGGTGTAAAAGAAGTGGACCGTTCGGAAAAGTGGAAAGAAGATTGGCATTACGTAGATAAGGAGTGGCTTGTCCAATTACAAGGTTCCCTTCAAAGAAGTATTGGATACTTTAAGTATGGCTTTGGTCTAGATTTTGCGACACCCTATGTTCAGGCGGGTTTTGTTTCTGATTATTTGGGCGTGATGGGATGGAGTAATTTGTGTTTGTGGCAATTGGAAAAAGAGGCGCACGCCTATTTTCAGTGGGGTGGAGGAATTTCGCTGATAGAACAGTTGCCGATAGCGGGTAATTTTCGAATCGGCTTGACTCAACATTTATCGCGAAATGCCCGAGAAAGTTTTATGACTCAACATGGAGGTGTATTGCCGCGTGATTTTAATAGGGCGACACCAGTGTTTTATGACGAAGTCGGAGGAGGGACGTATGTATCTTTTATCCCAAAAGAGAAAACTAGAATCGGTATAGAATTTCGATACGGAAGAGATTTGACGTATAAACATGTAGAATTAAAGCATGATGATAAAAATGTTGAAAGCGATATTAATAGGTATTCTTTAATTGTCAGTTTTGTGGGTTGGTGATTTTTTAGTATGAACCGGTTCGCTTGTTTTGTTGTTTTGCTTGTGGCGATAGTGATGGCGGGATGCTCAAATCATCCGCCTTCTGCGGCGCAGTTCATGAATGCGAGGAATGGAATTAATTTCGTTGTTGGCGGAGCGGCAAGAACTGGGGATTTAGATAACAGGAAAATTCCTGGGCAGGACGATGAATCGGTATCTTATGAAGAAGGGTATTGGAATACGAATTTAGCATTGTCTTTTGCCACTCCTTATGGGGTACTGGCATTGGATTTAGAAGATTATACTTACAGGACAATTATGGGTGGACGATCCCAGTATTTTGGTGTTCAGGGGTGGTACGGATTTGCCGCCGATGATCGAGGCGATGGGGTGTCGTCGAGAATGCGCCATATGGGTGGAGTTATGCTTGTTGAACAGTATCCTGTATCTGAAAATTTCAAGGTGGGAATAAGTGAGCATGTTTCCCGCAATTCGTATATGGTTGTCGATGATCCGGGGTGCTGCACTTTCAACACCTTATATCCTGAGATATATACTGAGTTTGGTGTCGGCACCTATGTTGCATATAAGGGGCTCTCGGCAGAGTTTCGCTATGGAAGAGAAATCGGTGCGCCGAACAACCGGTTCTATTTCCAGTTGAGCTATGCCTTTTTCTTAACGGAATGGAATTATAGCAAGTAGAGATAGCTCATTTGCTTTTTTTTATAGAATTTTGTATCTTAATTCGCGAAAACAGAAGAGGTTAACTAAATGGATATTCAGGAACTTTCGGAAAAGGTGCGCCAGCAGAGCGCATTCTGCATGAACTTGCTGCGTGAAGTGGAAGGGACGGTGATTGGCCAGAAGGCTCTGGTCGAAAGCATTCTGACGGGTATCTTGGCCGACGGTCACGTGCTGCTGGAAGGCTTGCCGGGCCTTGCCAAGACGACTGCGGTGAAGGCTTTTGCCGATGCCGTTTCGCTGGATTTTAAGCGCATCCAGTTCACTCCCGACCTGTTGCCGGCCGACTTGCTGGGTACCACGATTTACAACGCGAAGGAAGCGAAGTTCGAGACCCGCAAGGGCCCGCTCTTTACGAACCTGGTGCTGGCCGACGAAATCAACCGTGCGCCCTCGAAGGTGCAGAGCGCGCTTCTCGAAGCGATGCAGGAACGCCACATCACTATCGGCGATGAGACGTTCAAGCTGGACGAGCCGTTCCTGGTGCTTGCCACGCAGAACCCCATCGAGCAGGAAGGTACGTATCCGCTGCCCGAAGCTCAGGTGGACCGTTTCCTGTTGAAGGTGAAGGTCAGCTACCCGAACAAGGCCGACGAAATGAAGATTCTCGATGCCGTTGCTGGTGCGGGACTCCGTCAGCCGCAGGCTGTCGCCACGAAGGAAGACATTCTGGCTGCTCGCCAGCTGGTGAAGCAGGTGTACGTGGACGAACGCGTGCGCGAATACATCGTGAACCTGGTGCTTGCGACCCGCGATCCGGGTAGCATCAAGCGCAGTGACCTGGTCGGCTTTGTGGAAGTGGGTGCCTCTCCGCGTGCTTCTATCGGCCTTGCTCAAGCTTCGAAGGCTCATGCATTCATCCAGGGCCGTGCCTACGTGACGCCGGAAGACGTGAAGGCCGTCGCGATGGAAGTGCTCCGCCACCGCATTATCCTCAGCTACGAGGCCGAAGCGGAAGAAGTCTCCGCCGAGACCGTCGTGCAGAAGATTCTCGACAGCGTGGAAGTGCCGTAACCCGCGCAGTCATTTTCGATGCGCTAAACCCACGCAGAAATCATTTGAAAAAAGAACGTCTCTTATCGGGGCGTTCTTTTACTATTTTAAAAATCATGAAACTTTGGCAGCCCCTATTTACGCTGAATAGCGCCATTCTCGTATTGGTGCTTTTGGGGGCGTGCTCAAATTCGTATGACGAAGAACAGGAAATTACGGTTGCCGTTGAAGATGTTCCCGTTGCAGACACGGTCGCGGTTCCCGATATGGCTGACCCTTTGATTGATACGCCTACGGTTCAGCCCTTGCTCCCTGTTCTTGCGCCTGTTCCCATGGTAACGGAAGATTCCCTCAGGGAGGGGATGATGCGGGTTTACCCCAACGGGGCGGCGGTCATGCTGGGTGGCGGCCAGATGATGGTGAGTCTGGATTACCCCTATTCGCTCGGGGTCCACGAAGTCACTTGCGGTGAGTATGAAAAGTATGCCAGCGGGCTGGAAGGGTATCATCTTGAAGTCTGCGATAATAAGGACTGGCCCATAGTCAGCGTGTCGTACTACGATGCGGTACTTTTCGCTAATGCCTACAGTAAGGCGAACGGCTACGATACCGTGTATACCTATCACCGGAGGCTGATTAATTCCAAGGACCGCTGTACTAATCTGGAAGGGCTCGCGGTTCGGACCGATGTAGAAGGTTTCCGGTTGCCTACGGAAGCCGAATGGGTAATGGCCGCTTCACAGTCCTGGAATCCGGAACTGTATAGCTGGAATTCGTCGAATGCGAATTTCGGGCTGCATCCGGTCTGTTCGTTCCCGGATTCGGTGGGCTTTTGTGACTTGGCGGGCAATGTGCTTGAATTGACAAACGACTGGGTCGGTGGCTCGGGCTCTACTTTTGTGAAAAATTACATGGGCCCGCCGACAGGGAATACGTTGCTCGAGAAGGTTGTCAAGGGTGGACACCTGTTCCAGTCATCTGCAGAAATCAATATGGACAGCAGGGGCGATGCCTATCCGGTAACGGCATCGTCGAATGGCGGGTATATGGGCTTCCGGCTTGCTTTCGGTAAGATTCCGAAGGCGGTCTGGATGGATGGAAACGGGGTCGTGCCGTCGAACCCTGTGGCGATAAAGTCGTTCTCTTCGGATTTCCGCAGTATGCTCGGGACGGTGCATGCCAAGCTCGCGTTCCGGAACGACAAGACAGGTAACCTGGCCTTCGTGGATTATGGTGGCGGGGGGCCCAGTGTCGTTGAAATTGTTGATACCATTCCCGTGTTCCATCCGGAAATTTCTCCGGACGGGAACAGGGTCGCGTTTAGCACGGGGGTGGAAGGCATCGATGGGGCATCGGCTGTATATGTGAGGGACCTCGATGCGCGTGGTGGCGGCCTTGTGAAACTCGATGTGAAGAATGCGGCAATCCCCCGTTGGCATGTAGGTGAGGGCGGTGACACTTCCATTGTCTATGTCGACCGTGCGGGAGACAATAGCGACGATGCGGATTTCTTCGCGAGTGGAACATGGATGGTTCCTTTTGCCCATGGACAGTTCGGCACGCCGAGGAAGGTCTTGAACGGCGCGTATCATAGCGGGCTTTCACAGAAGGCGGATCGCGCTGTGTCGGGAGCCCGGCGCCTGCGTGTGCATATGGGCGGGAAGGACGAAATCTGGTATGGCGGCGAACAGGCCTGCAATGCGTCGCTTTCGAAGGACAGGCTGAACCAGACACTCTTCCTTGATTTTGGCGGCAAAACCGGAAGGGAGTTCGCGAATGCGAAGTACGGTGTGCATGAACGCCTGCTTGTTGCGGATAGCAGTGGAAAACTGGTTCGGGCTATCCCGGCGCCGAAGGGCTATACCTTTGACCATTCTGAATGGGGCGGGCGTGAAAATTGGGCGGTGGCGTCGCTTGTGAATGTGAATGGCGAGCACACGAAGCTTGTGCTGGTGAATGTGCTCGATTCCAGCGTGATTGAGCTTGCCGAGGGTGATGAACTGTGGCACCCGAACTTGTGGGTGATGCCGCAGGTTTCCATCGGAAATGAATTCCTGGACTTGGATAGTGCCGGTATGTACTGGGACCCTGTCTTGCAATCGGGTGAAAAGCCCATTGCCTTGAAAATGCGCATGTTCTGGGATATGCGCGATTCCCTGGAGGTGATTGCTGTCGGGAGTTCACGTGCTGAAAGGGGATTCGACCCTATGCAGATTTCAAGACCCGCATTCAATTTCGGCTACATTGGCGGGGACATGTGGGCGGCGCTCTACCTGATGGACAATTATGTCGTGCCGCACGCGAATAAGCTCAAATACCTGGTCCTTGAATTATCGTTTGAACTTATGCGCAACGACAAGAGTGCGAGAATGCTGTATGCGTTCGAGCAGGCTCCGGGATTCTTCTACGACAGGAACCATAATTTCTGGAAAGATGGCGTACCGGAGGATTTTGTGCGGGCCATCGATGCCAATGTCCGGTATACGGGCGAGGATTCCTTGAATTATGTCAATACCCGTGGCTTGCTAAAGATAGATGCGTACGGCTGGAGGGACGATGCCGAGATAAAGAGGGATACGGTTATGCCTGCATACTTGAACGATCGTTATGAAGAGAGTATTGACAGCCTTACCGCTTTTATCGACAGTACGCAGAATAAGGGCTTCAAGATAATAGGATTAATTTATCCACAATCTCCGAAGTATGCGGAAACAGGCAGTTACGGGCGTCACGGAATTCAGAGGAGTGTCGTCATGAAGACGATTGCGTACCTGGACTCCCTTGCGGAAGTGTACCCCCATTTCATGGTAATGGACGAGAACAAGTATGGTGCGCACGACTATACGGACTCGATGGCGAACGATTACGACCACTTGAGTGCGGCCGGAGCGGAACACCTGTCCATTCGCGTGGATTCGCTGATAAAGGCACTGGAACAGTAAATATTTATTGTTTGGAAGCCGTTGTTATTTCGTGATGACATCTGTCTTGGCGATTCTGTCGCCAATGCGTTTTCTCGTGATGATGAACGCGAATATCTCGATCCAGTTCAATAGCCAGGGAATGTTGCGCAGGATTCTTCTGCCTGCAGAAACAGGCGCCTTTGTCTCGGCATCGACAACCTTCAACCTCATTATCATTTTCCCGATGCTGCCGCCGCTCGGCAGGTCACGGAAGACAAGGTAAAGCATGGCGATCAAGCTTGCGATGAAGGCCCTCGACATGAGCTCGGCAGGGTTCTTGGGGTCATTGCCCTGCAAGGACGGCTGGATAACCAGGAAGAAGAACGGGATGTTGTTTATCAGGGCCGTTATGACGAGGTCAATTGTGATAGCGCTGAATCTTTTGGAGTCCATGTTGTTGCCTTCTTTGTGCTTGAAATATAGTTTTCTTTTTTAGTTCCCGCCGGTTTCACCCCAGCTCCAACTAGAGGCATTCTTCAGTCCGTTGAAGTTGACGCTGCTTGTCACCTTTTCGTTGTCCCATTTCTGCCAGAGGTGAATGACCTTGCCTTCCTTTGTCGAGATGACATATTCCCTTGCCGTGCTGCTCTTGTCGGATGTCTCGTACAGTTCAATATTGGTGATGGTGATGGGAATGCTCTTGCTTGTTTCCGTTGTTTCGACATTGGATGCGGCGTAGCCGGTGCCACCGATTGCCATCTTCGTAATCTTGGGCTCTTCCCAGTCGAAGGTCAACTCAACTTTTTTCCTGTCCTTGACGCCGATGAATGCGAGAACGTCGGAATCTACCTGAATCATGAGCGTTTCCCATTCCTGTGGGGCCTTCTTTACGTACTTTGCGGCGCTTGCCTTGTCCATCTTCTTGTAGATGAGCCCGCAGTCGCCCTTGCTCTTGCTGAATTCCTCAATGGCGTTCCGGAACTTGACCGCCGTTTCTTCGATTTGCTTGTATTCTGCATCGGCCGCCTGTGCGCTCTTCTGTGCTTCGCCTGCAACCGCGCGCTGTTGCGATTCCCACTGGGCTTGCTGTATCGCGTAGCTGGGCTGCTTTCTCATTGTCTGAGCCATTATTTCGGCGTCTTCGTCGGTCATGCTGGGGTCGCTTGCGCGCATCTGCGCGACAATGCTTTCTGCGTAGTCTTTAGGTATGCCGTTGGAATTTCCGGCGTTGATTGCGGAAGCATTTGTGGAGGGCGAGCCACCTGCTTGTGCGGCGCCCGCAGTTGTGCTAGCTGCAGTTGCATTGCCCGCGGAATCGTCTATCCCGTTCATCGCGGCGATGACTGCCTTTTCGTTTGCCTTCACGACCTTGCAGTCTTTCTGGTTGGTGTTCTGCTTTAGTTCGGCGAACGGGTCAACTCCCATCTGCTTGAGTGTCGCCATCGTGTTCGCATCGATGTTCGCTTCGGCCATGACAAGCGATGCGCACTGGTTTATCATTGCAAGTTTGTTCAGGCGGTTCGGTGCCGCGATACCGTACTTCTGCAGGATAGTTTCGGCCTTCGCCTTGTCCTGCTTGCTTGTGGTTGCGATGTCGTCGCGCGAGAAGCCCGCTTCGTCGAGGGAGATGCCTGCATCGCTGAACTCGTTCTGAATTTGCTTGTAGTTCTTGGCCCAACTCTTTACGTCGGTATCGGTGATGCCTGCGGATTTTGCGTTCTGCGCGAATGCGGCAGATGCCATGGCGCAAGTGGTGGCTAGGATAAGCAGTCTTTTCATGTTACCTCGCTTTTCGGATTACTTCTTTTTGCGGAGTTTTAAGCAATCTTTTTGGATTTTATGGGCGTGTTTCTTGAAATCCTTTATCTTTTTCCAAAGGGCCGTTTTGGGGACGAGAATGGTATATGCTGGTCCGGAGCTTAGGTTGTCTGACATCACTGCAGTGGAATCCTCGATTCCGCAATAGTCAAAGAGCCAGAATTTTTCGCCGATATCGTGAGCGGACGTAATGGAGATGGCGTCGTCGTAGCAGCAATGTTCGATATTGCCTGCGCAAGTGCAGCCGCAAAGGTCTGCTATTTCCGGGATGATAAATTCGCCTTTGCTCCAACGGGCGTACAGGGAATCGTCAATCGCCTGGATTTCCTTTTGCAGGGAAGGCTCCGACGATATGTCGCATTTGAATCCGCCAAAATGCAGTGCAGGCTCGGCATTTATGAAGTATGCTAGAAGGAGGATTGTTTTCAGCACTGATTTCATCTCAAGAAGAATAATAGTTTAATTCTGTTGGCGGTGGGCGTCCTGTTTGAAAATCGTCTTGATGTATGCCTGCACCTGCTTGACGGAGAGAGGGGTGTTGCCGCTTTCGAAGGTGGCGATGAAGTTCTTGCCGAGGATGTAGCCGCTGGCGGCGTATCGGGAGATTTTCTGCACGGCGTTTTCGGTGTAGTCCGGGTCGCCCATCAGGCCGAAGTGCTCCCAGATGATTTCTTCGCGGGAGCTGGGGCGCAGGCAGGTGAAATCGGGGTAGAGCGTACCCCAGCCTTTGACGCTGGTAGGGAATTCGTAGCGGTAGGGGATGCCCGCGCGGTCGAGGGCGTCCGCGATGATGATCTCGGATTTTGAGCGGACGCGCACGCCCGTGCTCGTGAAGAATTCGGGGGCGTTGATTTCGAAGGGCTTGCCGGTGTAGGGGAGGTGCTGCCATGCAGCGATGAAATCCTCGTCGGGCTCGCGCACGGGCGTCACAAGGGGGCGGCGGCCGGGGTGTAGCCCCGTGAACGCGGTGTCGATTTCTTCGGGATGGTAATTCTCCGTCAGGTTGTTGAGTGCGAAGATTTGCCTGCCGATGATGCTTGCAACAGCCGCGTTGTAATCGCGTTGCGCGATTGCCGCCGCCCTGCGTCGTTCCTTGCGGGGGAGGTATTTTCCGTTAGAGTTGCTGCCCTTGTCTACGAGATAGTATTGCGACCGGTCATGGTTGGTTATGACTCGCAATCTTCCTGTGGGTTGCTTTCCCTTGGGGAGTTTAGCCTTCAGTGCGATCAGTTGCTGAATCCGCTCGTTGGCGATTTGAATGAGTTGGTCTGCCATTTCCGTTCCTTTTTTCTGTGAAACAAAAAAGCGCTGATACGCCGTTTTAACGGACAATATCAACGCTTATGTGTCCCTAATATACAAAGTGTGTGGCAAAAAAACAAGTTGATGCTTTAGGCGGCAGTTGGATAGCATTTTTTTTGACTTTTGAACGTCTGTTTTGCGGGGGCTTACATACCAAAGACGTAAATAGTGGTGGTTGGTATGTAAAAAAGGTTGCGAAAGAGCGAAAAGTGTCCCAAATGGGGTCGCGGATGACGAAATTAGGGCAATTTTTGCTTAGTTTGTCTGTGTTTTGGCTGTTTTTTTACATACTAAAACATTGCTTCGGGAAAATTGGTATGTAGGGTCTGTGAATGCTGATTACGGATTGCATACTAATTGAACTTTTTTGGTGTTTTAGTATGTAAATAGATGCGTTTTTCCCGCTCCTAGACGGCTTCTCCGAGGCTTGCGGGCGTTATTTTGCAGCCTATAGGCGGTTTTCCGCAGGCCGTCGCCATGGAAGTGCTCCGCCACCGCATAATCCTGAGCTACGAGGCCGAAGCGGAAGAAGTTTCTGCCGAGACCGTCGTGCAGAAGATTCTCGACTCTGTTGAGGTTCCGTAAACTTCGCGGTCGTCTTTGGCGCATTAAACCCGCGCAGTCATTCTCAAAAGTCTAAAATCCCCAGCCGAGATGGCCGGGGATTTTTTGGAGGTGTGTTGCTTCGAGAGAGTTATCGCCTTACGGCCTTGAATATCCCGAGGGTTCTGTTGCCTTGCGCGACCTTGACGAGGTAGGCGCCTTGCCGTAGGGTTACGTGGAGTTCGTTCCCCTGCATGGCGCGGAATTCCGCGATGCGGTGGCCTTGCATGTCGAAGACGCTGATGTCGTGCGCGCCGCCGTCGATGCCCTCAAGAAGGAGCGTGTTACCGTCGATATGGCCGCTAATTGCGTTGCGCGGTGTCAAGGATTCGACGGCGGTGATGCCCTCGGTTCCTTCTGCGCTGGAAGACTGCGGCCCGGCGATTTCTGCGCTTGAAGAAGTTTCCGGCTCTTCGGAACTGCTAGATTCCGGTTCCACCTGGACAAGCCCGCCCTCTGTGATAGGCGCTTTTGCCTGTGTGAGGATGTCAAGAGGGTCGGGCTTGCTGGAATCGAACGCTTCATGATCGTCGCGCAGGTGCTTGGCAAGTTCGGGGACCTTCGCCTTGATTTCTTCGATGTTTGCGCGGGCAAGTTCGTAGGCGCCGTATTCGCAGAAGTGCGTCTTGTCGCTCGCGGTGTACATGTACATTTTTTCCTTGTTGCCACCGAGGGCCTTGCCGAGTGTGATGCTGTGCTGGTTCAGGTCGAGCACGGTGACTCCGAGTTTTTTCCCGAGGGCGCGCATACGTTCGGGAAGCCCGCCCACGGCTGTTTTCGGGTCGGTCTCGTTCTGCCTTGCGGTGGATGTCACGAACAGAGGTGTGGCGCCTTTCGCCTTGATTTCGTTTGCGTACTTGGTGAGTGTCGCTTCGTAGTTGTTCACGTCGTTTTGATTCTTCTGGTCGTTATGCGCGAACTGCACGGTCACGAAGTCGCCCTTCTTGACTTCGGCGAGAATCTTTGCGAGGCGCTTCATACTGTAGAACCCGCTGGCGGTAAGGCCCGATTCGGCGTAGTTCGCAATGGCAAGGCTGGATTTGAAAAATCCCGGGGCCATCTGGCCCCAGCCCGCCCAAGGAGCCGTTATCTGGTCAACCACAGTGGAATTCCCGCAGAGCCAGAGTGTGGTCACGTTGTCGTTTCGCTTGATTTCGATTCCTGCAACGGCGGGCGCCTTGCCGCTGATGACGAAGGTGAGTTTCTTGTCCCAGGTGCGGTAATCCTTTTCGCGATCCTTGATGCTCATGGTCACCGAGCCGTCCATGCTTCTTGTTTCCATGCGCCTGAGCGAAACGGTCTGCCTGCTGAACACGCCGCCGGCGAGGG
>JAEEGG010015858.1_pt1 | contig 15750 bp, 20 predicted proteins | sample 9134161 | NCBI WGS metagenome assembly JAEEGG01 (sample SAMN16246543, study PRJNA631951) | gut metagenome | biome: gut microbiome; feature: rumen; material: CR-attached | host: Bos | place: Iran: Karaj | collected 2018-10
TCCGGTATTCCGGGTTGTCCTTCACGAACTGGAGGTACTGGCGGACTTCCCCGTCCATGCCCGTCTCCGCCGCGCCGTCCTCATAGCCCAGGAGCCAGCTCTCGCTCACCTCCAGGGCCCGGGCCAGCAGCCGCAGCTTCCCCTCCCCGGGCTTGACCTTCCCGGAGACGTACTGGCTCAGGTCCGCCTTGGTGAGCCGGTCCGGTCCGCCGCAGGCCTCCGCCAGCCGCAGGATGTCCGCCTGCCGCAGGCCCCGCTGTGCCATCAGCGTCTTGAGCCGCTCCGCCGTGGTCGCCATGGCTGTTCACTCCTTTTCCGCGTTTCCCGCGCGTTTTCCACGTTTCCCTTCTATCCTAACACGGCGTCCCCGGCTGCGCAAGGGAAAAATTCAAAAACATTGAACTTTTCTCTTGACAACCGGGGACAAATGCGGTATACTCCAGGACGTTCAATGGCGTTGAACTTTTCTCCGGGGACGCAGGGGACGATCCGGGTCAGACGGTCTCCGCAGCCGGGTCGGTGAGACGGGGAGCCGTGCGGGTAAGGGTGGCGTGCACGCCGCTCTCCCGCAGGCGGCTGACCGCCAGAGAGGCCGTGTCCTCGGCGGGAAACAGGGCAAAGACCCCGGAGCCGGTGCCGGTCATGGAGGCCCCCAGGGCCCCCTCGTCCAGGAGCCGGTCCTTCAGCTCCCGCACCTGCTCCCCCTGGGAGCGGGAGAGGACGGATTCAAATGCGTTGAACATACGCCGGGCAATGCCCCGGGGATCCCCCGCCCGGAGGGCGGCGACCATGCCGGGAACATCCGGGCGGAGGCGCTGCTTCTGCCGGTCATAGGCCCGGAACAGCTCCGCCGTGGAGCAGAGGAAATCCGGGCGGCAGACCACCACGGGGATGGGCTCCGGGTCCGGCAGGGGGGTGAGGTTTTCCCCCTTCCCCTCCGCCAGGGCGCTGCCGCCCCGGATGCAGAAGGGCACGTCGGCCCCCAGGGCCAGGCTCTCCCGCTCCAGGTCCTCCCAGGTGAGGGGACAGCCGCAGCTCCGGTTCAGGAGCCGCAGCACGGCGGCGGCGTCGCTGCTGCCGCCCCCGAAGCCCCCGCAGACGGGGATGCGCTTGGTGAGGCGGATGGTCCCTCCCTCCGGTCCCAGGCCCGTGAGCCTGCGAAAGAGCAGGGCGGCCTTCGCCGCCAGGTTCCCCTCGTCCGAGGGGAGGTAGGGCAGGTCGGAGCGGACGCGCCAGGGCCTGTCCCCCGGCTCCAGCTCCACCGTATCCCCGAATTCCAGGCTCTGCATCAGGCTGCGCACGCCGTGATAGCCGTCCGGCAGCTTTTCCGTGACTTCCAGGCAAAGGTTCACCTTGGCCCGGGCGATCTCTTTCATACCCGGTCCCCGGTCTCGAACAGCAGGTCCATGAGCCGGACCCCGTCCTCCACATGGGGGCCCAGAAGGCCGTTAGCCTCGGTATAGGCAAGGCCGCTGCCCCTTGAGACCCGGCTGTCATAGAGGATGAAGGGCACGTAGCCGTGGGCATGGCCCCGGGTGTCCGTCAGGGTCTTGTGGTCGCTGAGGATGAGGATGCGGAAGTCCGTGCCCCGGAGCCGTTCCAGCAGAGGGGCCAGGACCTGGCTGTCGATGGCCTCGATGCTCTCCAGCTTGCCCGGGGTATCCCCGTTATGGGTGCATTCGTCCGGGGCCTCCACGTGGATGCCCACGAAGTCGTACCCGTCCTCCAGGACGGCCTTTGCGGCGGCCTCTGCCTTGCCCCGGTAGTTCGTGTCCTTTTCCCCGGTGGCCCCGGGGACCGTGATGCGGTCCAGCCCCGTGAGGGCGGCGATGCCGTGGCACAGGGGCACGGCGCTGATGACGGCGCCCCGCCGGTGATACCGGGAGGGGAAGTCCGGCAGCTCCGCGGCGGTGCCCTCCGCCCAGAACCAGATGCAGTTGGCGGGGAGCAGGCCCTCCGCCTGACGCTGCAGGTTGACCGGGTGCTTCCGCAGGATCTCAAAGGACTTTTCCATGAGCTGCCGCAGCACCAGGGCGTTGGGACTGCCCTTGGGCAGATAGGCGCCGCAGCGCTCGTTCAGGTGGTCGTGGGGCGGGCTGAGCACCAGACCCGCCGGGTCCCCCTGGGCCTGGACGCAGATATGCCGGTAGGTGAGGGTGGGGTGGATCCGCAGGCCAGCGGCCTCCGCCAGGGGGCGGAAGTCCGGATGGGCGAAGAGCCCCTCCGCCAGGGCCTTGGACAGGTCCCCGTCGATGCCGCCGGAGGAATGGGAGAGGATGCGCCGGTCCTCAAAGGGCATGTCCCCCTCCTCCAGAGAGGCCATGTTGCACCGGAAGGCCAGGTCCCCGGGCTGCAGGCGGACGCCCTGGGCGGCGGCCTCCAGCGGCGCGCGGCCGGTATAGCACCGGCGGGGGTCGCAGCCGAAGATGGAGAGGATGGCGGTATCGCTGCCGGCGGGAAGCGCCTCCGGACAGTTCTTCACGCTGCCCAGGGTCCCTTCCGCCGCAAGACGGTCCATCACCGGGATCCGGGCGGCCTCCAGGGGGGTGCGGCCTCCCAGAACGGGGGTGGGATCGTCCGCCATGCCGTCCCCGATGAGCAGGATATATCGCATGGTTATAGGCTCCTTTCCGTTTCCCCGGGCGTTCCGGCGCCGGGGAAATGCATACCAGAGCTATCATAGCGAGGGCGGCGGAAAATGTCAATGCAGGAATGCGCCCCGGCGCCGGGGCGGCAAGGCAGGAGGGATACGAATGATCGACAAGGAGATCGGCAGAAGGCTGAGAAGCATTGCCGCGGGCAAGCGGATGTACCAGACGGAGCTGGCGGCCAGGATGGGCATGAGCTACTGGAAGCTGAACCGGGCCCTGAACGGCCAGAGACCCATATACGCCCAGGAGGTGCCCCGGTTCGCGGAGGCCCTGGGGGTGGACGTGAAGGCGATCCTGGGGGAGGCTGAATGAGGGGCCGGGAGAAGCGCTGGAGCAGCGGCCCCGCCCTGGAGGAGGCCGTGGAGGGCTACTTCCGCTCCATCAGCCGCACGGTGACGGCGGTGGACCGGGAGGACACGGGAAAGAAGGACGGGGAGGGCCGGAAGCTCATCCTGGAGACCCCCATCCTGAACGACGACGGGGAGCCCATCCGGTACCGGGAATACGTGGTGCCTCCCACGGTATGGGGCCTGTGCGAGTACCTGGGCATCAGCCGGGAGACCTGGGACGAATACTGCGACCCGGAGCGCTCGCCCCGGTTCCGCCGGGCGGCGGCCCGGGCCCGGGGGCTGATGGAGGACTGGAGCCAGCGGGCCCTTCTCACCCGAAAGGACGTGCGGGGGCTCATCTACACCCTGCAGAATCCGGCGGAGCGGCCTGTCCGGGACCGGGAGGAGGAGCTGAGCCTTTCCCAGCGCCGGGAGATCCTGGAGGGGCTGGAGGAGCAGGAGGACTAGGCCGTGGACAGGACCGGGCAGGTGAAGCACTGGTGGGACGCGCTGCGGCGGGAGACCAACGAGACCTTCCTGCCCCTGTTTCTGGACGAGCACCGGTACCTGGTGCTGAAGGGGGGCGGCGGCTCCGGCAAGAGCATCTTTGCCGGGCGGAAGGTGCTGGAGCGGTGCATCCGGGAGCCGGGACACCGGTGGCTGGTGTGCCGCAAGGTGGCCCGGACCCTCCGGGATTCCTGCTTTGCCCAGCTCCGGGGCCAGCTTGCGGAGCATTACCCCGGCGTGGGGGCCAGGGTGAGCAAAAGCGAGCTGGGCATCGCCTTTCCCAACGGCAGCCAGATCCTCTTTGCCGGACTGGACGACCCGGAAAAGCTCAAGAGCATCTATGCCATCACGGGCGTCTGGATCGAGGAGGCCTCCGAGCTGCGGGAGGGGGATTTCAATCAGCTGGACATCCGGCTCCGGGGCAAGACCCGGTACTACAAGCAGATGATCCTCACCTTCAACCCCGTCTCCGCCTCCCACTGGCTGAAAAAGCGCTTCTTCGATACGCCGGATCCCCGGGCCCGGGTCCACGAGAGCACCTACAAAGACAACCGCTTTCTGGACCGGGAGGCCGCCGCCACCCTGGAGGGCTTCCGGGACACGGACGAGTATTACTACACCGTGTACTGCCTGGGCCGGTGGGGGGTCACGGGCCGGACCGTGTTCAACGCCCGGCTGGCCACGGAGCGGCTGGGCCGCCTGGAGCCGCCCCTGCGCCGGGGCCGCTTCACCTACCGGGAATCGCCGGGCACCCGGGAGGACCCCCGTCCCAGGCTCGCGGACGCCGCCTGGCTGGAGGAGCCGGAGGGTCCCGTGACGGTCTGGCGGGAGCCGGAGCCGGGCAGGCCCTACGTCATCGGCGGGGACACCGCCGGGGAGGGCAGCGACTGGTTCGTGGCCCAGGTGCTGGACAACTGCACCGGCGAGCAGGTCGCCGTCCTCCGGCACCAGTACGACGAGGACACCTTCGCAAAGCAGGTCTACTGTCTGGGGCGGTACTACAACGACGCCCTGGTGGGGCTGGAGACCAACTTTTCCACCTATCCCGTGAAGCTGCTGGAGACCCTGGACTATCCCCGGCAGTACGTGCGGGAGGCGGAGGACACCTATACCGGGGAGCTGCGCCGGAGCCACGGCTTCCGCACCACCGCGGTCACCCGCCCCGTGATCCTGGCCCGGCTGGTGGAGGTGCTCCGGGAGGGGATGCGCTGCCTCCACGACAGGACGACCCTGGAGGAGCTGCTCACCTTCGTCCGGGGCAGGGATCTGCGCCCGGAGGCGGAGGCGGGAGCCCATGACGACTGCGTCATGGCCCTGGCCATTGCCCACTATATCCGCCCCCAGCAGCGCATGAGCCTGCCGCCGCCCCGGGAGGAGGGGACCTGCGAATGGACGGAGGACATGCTGGCGGACTACGCCAGGGCGGGCCCGGAGGAGCGGGAGCTGCTGACGCGCATGTGGGGCCCGGCCCCCTGACCGGGCACAGAGACAGGAGGATGCATGGATAAACAGGAAAAGCTGCGCCTTTGGCAGGAGCGGCTGCAGGAGAGCGACGAGGCCTTCGGGGAGGAGAACGCCAGAATGGCGGAGCGGGAACGGCTCTATGCCGGGGACCCGGAGCTCCGCCCCCTGACCCCGGGGGAACGGCGGCGGGGGGAGACCCGGCGCACCGGCCACGTGCGGAACATCGTCTTTGAGAATATCGAGGCCCAGGTCTCCCCCGGGATCCCCAAGCCCAAGGTGACGGCGCGGCGCCGGGAGGACGAGGAGCTGGCCGGGGTGATCGAGCACTTTCTGCGCAACGAGCTGGACCGTCTGCCCTTCGAGCGGCTGAACGATCTGGCGGAGCGGGCGGTGCTGCTCCAGGGCGCCGTGGGCTACCTGGTGGAGTGGGATGAGAGCGGACGGCGGCCGGGCGAAGTGAAGGTCAGCGCGGTGCATCCCGGACAGCTCGGCCCTCAGCCCGGGGTGTTCACCGGGTTCGAGGACATGGACTGGTTCATCGTGAAGCTGCCGGGCACCCGGGAGAGCGTGCGCCGTCGCTGGGGCGTGACCCTGGAGGCGGGCGGGGAGGACCCCGGCGAGGGGGAGGCGGTGACCCAGTACATCGGCTATGCCCGGAACGACCGGGGCGGGGTGGACCGCTTCGCCTGGGTCCGGGACACGGTGCTGGAGGATCTGGAGGACTACCAGGCAAGGCGCCAGCCCGTATGCCGGAGCTGCGGCAGTCCCCGGCCCCTGGGCGCCGGGGACGGGGAGACCTGCCCCCTGTGCGGCGGGGACTGGGTGAGCCGGGAGCAGGAGTACGAGGAGGTGCTGGTGCCCTTCGTCACCCGGCGGGGGCTCCGGGTCCCGGGGCTGCACCCGGAGAAGGGGGAGGACGGGGAGACCCGGCTGGCGCCCACCCGCATTCCCTGCTACCGCCCGGACCGGTATCCCCTGGTGCTGCAGCGGAGCGTGAGCGTTTACGGCAGGCTCCTGGGCAATTCGGACGCGGACGTGATCCGGGACCAGCAGAACACGGTGAACCGGCTGGAGCAGAAGATCATCGACCGGCTCATCAAGGCGGGCACCCGCATCACCCTGCCGGACAAGGCCAACCTGCGCACGGACCCGGAGGACGGGGAGCGCTGGTTCCTCTCCAGCCCCGCGGACAAGGCCATGATCGGGGTGTACGAATTCAAGGGGGATCTGCACTATGAGCTGCAGTACCTGAACCAGAGCTATGAGGAGGCGCGGCAGCTCCTGGGCATTACGGACGCCTACCAGGGCAGACGGGACTCCAGCGCCGTCAGCGGCGTGGCCAAGCAGTTTTCCGCCGCCCAGACGGCGGGAAGGCTGGAGAGCAAGCGGGTGATGAAAAACGCCGCCTATGCCGAGCTCTTTGAGCTGATGTTCAAATTCTGGCTGGCTTATTCCGACGAGCCCCGGCCCGTGAGCTACCGAAACCACCGGGGAGAGACGGAGTACCAGGCCTTTGACCGCTGGGACTTCCTGGAGCAGGCGGCGGACGGGAGCTACGTCTGGAACGACCGCTTCCTCTTCTCCTGCGATACGGAGGACAGCCTTGCCGCCAACCGGGAGGCCATGTGGCAGGAGACCAGGCTGAACCTGCAGACCGGGGCCTTCGGGGATCCGGCGGCCACGGAGACCCTGATCCTGTTCTGGAGCAAGATGGAGGAGCTGCACTATCCCGGCGCCGGGTCCACCCGGGAATTCCTGGAGCAGCGGCTGGCAAGAGAAAAGGCGGAGGGCGGGGGACTTCCCCCTGCCGCCGGGGAATACACACAGATGAACGGAGGAGGAACAGCATGACGAAGAAGGGATACGCGGGCCGGATCGGCAACGCCGGCACCCAGGTGGTGAAGGCGCCCCTGCAGCACACCGAGCCCAAGAAGGGCGTCGTCCGGAAGGGCGGAGACCTGCGGACGGAGGGAAAGAAATGAATCCTGAGACCGAGAGAGAAGCGGCGGCCCCGGCGGTCCTGCCGGATGCCGGTGGGGAAGGGGCCGCGGCGCCCCGGGATCCCCGGGACGCCAGACTGGACGAGCTGAGCCGGGAGCTGGTCCTTCGGGACCTGGAGGACATCCGGGCCATGGACCCGAATATCCGGGAGCCCCGGGATCTGCTGAGCATGCCGGAGGCCAGGGAGTTCAGCGACTACGTGCACCGGGGCATGAGCCTCCGGGACGCCTACTACCTGACCCACCGGCAGCAGCTGGAGCAGCGGGCCGCGGAGGCGGGACGGCGTCAGGCCCTCAGCGAGGTCAGGAGCAAGGAGCATCTCAGCGCCCTGGGCCCCGTCCGGGGCGGGGGCGCGGCAGCCGTGCCCCCGGAGGAGCTGCGCTGGTTCCGGGCGCTGAACCCGGAGGCGAAGGACGCGGACATCCAGGACTATTACAACAGGGCGCGGCGCGGGAAGTAAAGAAACGAAAGGAGCGGATATCCATGTTTTTGCCCTATAAGACGGAAGCGGGGAACGTGATCCCCTGGGAATATCTCCCCTCCGGCGCGATCGCCATGAAGCTGGGCATGGCGCTGACCCAGGCCGCCGGCCTGCTGAGCGCGGCCACCGGCTCCACGGTGCCCACCTATATCGCCATGGCGGGGTATCCCGGCGCCGTTGCCGCCGGAACCATCGTTCCGGTGATCCGGGTGGATCGCGGCACGGTGTTTGAGACTACCAATCAGGCGAGCTTTGCCGCCATCAAGCGGGGAGACAAGGTGACCCTGCATTCGGACGGGATGCAGGTCACCGCCACCAAGACCGGCGGCATCGCCGAGGTGGTGGACTATGACGCCAAGGCCGCCGCCGGTGCGGGCGGCAGGGTCTGGGTCAGATTCTGAGAGAGGAGCAGAGAATGACGATCGTATTTTCCGAGGGCTCCGGCCTGAACGACAGCATTTACGGCAAGTGCCAGGCGCCCATCCGCATGTTCCTGGAGCAGCGGGGGGAGCAGTTCCAGCAGAAGAGCGTGCTGAAGGACCTGTTCCTCATGGGCAGCAGCGAGAATTACGGGGACCTGATGACCACCATGACCGCCATGAACGGCTTTGAGCCCGTGGGGGAAAACGGGGCCTATCCCGCAGACGGCATGCAGGAGGGGTATAAGAAGTTCCTGGTCTATGAGACCTGGAAGGACTCCTTCCGCATCAGCGCGGAGATGATCGAGGACGCCAAGATGATGGAGCTCAGGAAGCAGCCCGCCGCCTTCATGACCAGTTACGGCCGCACCCGGGAGAAATTCGGCGCGGCCCTGTACGCCGGGGCCATGAAGGGGCAGACCAGCGTGACCTGGGGCGGCAGGAGCTTTGACATCACCGCCGCGGACGGCGGGGCCCTGTTCAGCACCGCCCATCACGCCAAGGTCTCCGGCGCGGACCAGACGAACCTGTTTTCCGACGCCTTCAGCGCCGACGCCCTGGGGAAGATGGAGACCTGGATGCATCTGTTCCGGGGGGACACCGGGGAGATCCTGGACGTGGCCCCGGACACCATCCTCATTCCCGAGAACGCGGACCTGAAGCAGGCGGTGTTCGCCGCCATCGGGGCGGACAAGGACCCCCTCACCGCGAACAACGCCTTCAACTACCAGTTTGGGCGCTGGAACGTGATCGTGTGGAGCTACCTGAACCAGTTCCTGAATTCCGGCACCGCCCCCTGGGTGCTGCTGGACAGCCGCTATAACCAGCTCTACGGCGGCGCGGTGTGGAACGACCGGGTGAAGCTGGCGGTGCGCAGCACCGTGGACGAGAACACGGACGCCAACGTCTGGCGGGGCCGCAGCCGCTTCAACGCCACCTTCAACGACTGGCGCTTCGCCGCCTGCGGCGGCGTCAGCGGCGGCAGCAGCCTGTAAAGGACACGGTGGGGGCCGGGATACCCTCCCGGCCCCCGGAGGACGGGGATGACGATACGGAAAGCGATACAGACGGCGGACGAGCTTTCGCCCAACGCCTACGGCACGGAGCTGAAGATCCAGTGGCTCAACCACCTGGAGGGGCGGCTGGCCCTGGAGGTCTTTCTCATGGCCCCGGCGGAGGCGGAGGAGACGTACCACTATGAAGACACGCCGGAGGATCTGGCCAAGACGCTGCTGGTGGGGCCGCCCTACGACGACCTGTACACCTGGTGGCTCCGGACCCAGATCGACCTGGCCCACGCGGAATACGACAAGGCGCAGAACGACCTTGCCATGTTCAACGCGGCCTGGAGCGGCTTCGTCTGCTGGTTCTGCCAGCGGTACGATCCCGCCCAGGGCTACCCCCGGGAGGAGAACGCATGAGCTGGAAGGAGGCGCTGGCGGGGATCGGGGCCTCCGGCGGGGAAAAGGGTCTCCCCCGCGCCCTTCGGGGCACAGACCCGGAGGCGGAAACCGGGAGCGGGGAATACGTGTACCCGCCCTATTACGTCACCGCCTACGCCATTGCCGTGAAGCACGGCTTCGAGGGCACGGAGGAGGAATGGCTCGCGTCCCTGCAGGGGAAGGACGCCGTCGTCGATCCCATGCCCGCGGAGGGGAGCGGGAACGCGGCGGGCTCCGGGGGTGTGTACAGCCTCCTGCCCAAGGTGCTGGGAGGGGACGGGACCCTGGTGCCCGCGACCCTGCTGACCCAGGAGGAGTACGACGGGATGCAGGAGGCGGGAACGCTGGACCCGAACAGGCTGTACCTGGTATATGAGGACGACGCATGATCCTGAGACGCATGTATTACGGGTACCGTTCCCTGCGGGCGTACCTGGGGGAGCTGCCGGTGCATGCAGGCCCTGTCCGGATCCGGGTATGCCTGGTATCTCCCCAGGACCTTGCGGAGCTGCTGAGGGCGCATCCCGCCCCGGCGGGACACGCCGCCGGAGGCACGGACGCGGACATGGCGGAGGGGGGCAGGGCCCGGCAGGCGGGAGCGGGCCGGGCGTCGGGCCGGACACACGGCCCGGACCCATGGCAGCGGATGAGCCCCCTTGCGCCGCAGCGGACAGCCGCCGGGCCGGAAAAGCAGCGGCTTTGGGAGCCCCTCCGGGGACAGGCGGGGGCGGCGGGGTCCGCGCCCGGGGAGCCGGGGGACGGAGCATACCTCGCCCGCGGCGCGGCGGAGGCCTGCAGCCGGGGCGCACAGCGGCTCCGGCCCGGCTTTCCTGATACCGGGGACGGGTACGCCAGCGGGCGCATCGCCCCGGGAGCAGCGAAAAAAACCTCCGCCGCCGGACCCGGTCAGGGTGGCTCGGGGGACGGCGGGCACAGGCTCAGAGCCGGGACCTGGCCGCAATGGATCCGGTGGGAGGAGGACGCGCTGGCGGTCCTCCAATCCTTTGACTATTCCCTGGAGGAAAACACGTTGGAACTGAAATGAGAGGAGGATGCACATGCTGAGCGGCACCTGGTCGGCAAATCTGCTGATCTATCTGCTGAACCAGAATTTTTCCTATCAGAGCGGCGGCACGGGGGCAAAGACGAATCCCGGCAATACGGGAAATCCCTTCCCCACAAGGCTGTATCTGGCCTTCTTCACCGCGGCGCCCTCGGTGAACAGCGTCGGAAACGTGACGAGCTATACCGAGCCCGCCTGCGGCGGCGCGGGGGAGGAGGGGAGCTATCACCGGGTGGAGCTCACCGATTACGGCCTGGAGGGCCAGAGGATCCTGAGCAGCCCGGATTTTGTGGACCGGAAGATCAGCCTCTATGAGGACCCGGAGCATCCGGACGTCATCACGGAGACCGTGACCAAGAAGGCGGCCCGCATCCGGAACCACAGCGAGGTCATCCTGTTTCCCTATACGGGAAAGCCGGAGGAGGCCCACGCCGGATATGACGCCCCCATCACCCACTTCGGCATCTTCGACACGCCCAGCGGAGGCTACCCCATCTTCTTCGGCCCCCTGGAGAGCAGCGTCACGGTGGGGCCGGACAGGGTGCCGGTGCTGCTGCGGGACGCCTTTGAGATCACGCTGGGGTGAGGAAGATGGACGAAAACCAGAAAAGAGCCGCGGATGAGGGGAAGCTGACGCCCGTCAGGGTGCGGCTGGATCTGAGCCGGTGCGTGCTGAACGCAGCGGCGCTCACAGGGGAGGAGAGGGATGGCAGACATCCTGCTGAGGGGGCCTGACGGCCTGGACCACACCATCCCCGGCGTGAACGCGGTGCGCCTGCGCACCTCCGGCGGGGGGACTGTGACCTTCGCCCCGGCGGGGCTCCTGCGCAGCCTGGTGGACCGGAGCGTCGTCACGGTCACGGCGGAGGACCTGGCGGGGGTGACGGAGATCGGGGACTATGCGTTCTACGGCTGCGAAAGGCTCACAAGGGCGGAGCTGCCGGATACGGTGCGCGCCATAGGCTTCGGGGCGTTCTTCGGCTGCAGCCGTCTGGCGGACCTGGCGATGCCGGACAGCGTGACGGAGATCCGCAGCCAGGCCTTCGTGCTGTGCTACGCCCTGCGGGACCCGGTGCTGGGGGCCGGCGTGACCGGCATCGGCGCCCAGGCCTTCAACTTCACGAGCTTTTCCAGCCTGACCTGCCGGGCGGTCACGCCCCCCGCCGTTGCGGGGAATACCTTGGACGTGCTCCCGGAGCATCTGCCGATCTACGTGCCGGGGGGCAGCGTGAACGCATACAGGGCCGCGTCCGGCTGGAGCAGCCGGGCTTCCGACATCACGGCCATGGGATAAGGAGGAAAGACATGCTGAGTTTTTATGAGATCAGATACCAGGGCAACGGCAAGTACGCCCAGGGCGCCTGCCTGAGCACGGACGCCAAGCCCACGTCCGGCATCCTGAACGGGAGCAGCCTCATCGAGATGGACACCGGGAAGGTGTTCTTCTATGACGCCGCCGGACGCCGCTGGCGGGAATTCGGAGGGAGCGGCACATGAGCTTCGATCCGGTGAGCTATGCCATGGGAGCAAGGGCCGGGGGCCTGCCCCCCGTGACCCCCGGGGATGAGGGCAAGGTCCTGGCTGTGCACAACGGCGCGTGGGCCGCTGTGGACAAGTCGCCGCTGGTGGTGCACTACACCGTCGCGGATGAGCCGGCGGGGGATACGTATCCCCTGGATGCGGATACCGGCCTGGAGGAGATCGCCGCCGCCTTTCAGGCGGGCCGGGAGGTGCTGGGGCAGATCGCCCTGGACGGCAGCGTATTCACCGTGCCGCCGGTGCTGCGGATGGCGCCCGACGCCGTGGTGTATACCACCGTGGGCGCCATGGGATCGACCTGGGTGGCCGCCATGATCCGGCATTACGCGGACATGGAAACGGAGTTTGCGGATCTGATCATCCGGCCCCTGGCGGAGCCGGACTGACAGATGGCAGGCGCGGAAAGGACAATGACGCCCCGCAGGGGAAAGGAGAAAGGAAATGCGCGTGTTTTTCAAGGAGCGGACAGATGAATGAGCAGGTCACGCGGGTGGAATTCGAGGACCTCCGCCGGCGCATGGACCTGGCGGAGGAGCGGCTGCACAGCGGGGACGTCACCCTGGCCCTGGTGAAGCAGCAGCTGGACCAGATCGACGGGCGGCTGGAGGAGATGGCAAAGACCCTCCAGGAGCTGCGGCTGAAGCCGGCCCGGCGCTGGGACACGGTGGTGAGCCAGCTCATCGACTGGGCCCTGGTCGCGCTGCTGGGCATTGCCGCCCTGCGCCTGGGCCTGGCGTGAAGGGGGCGGGAGCATGATGCTGCCGAAGGTCAGCATCCCGGCGAACCGGGTCCGCCGCCGGGATCTGCGCTTCACCGGCCTGGACCGGCGGGACGCGCCGGAGGCCGGAGCCCTGGAGGACTGCACGAATCTCAGCGCGGACCGCTGGCCCCTGCTGAGTCCCCGGAAGGGGCGGGAGCTGGTGGAATGCCGGCCCGGCGCGGAGGACTTCTTCCGCTGGGACGGACGGCTGGCGCTGGCGGCGGGGGAGACCCTGTATCTTGACGGGGAGGCCCTGGGACAGGTGACGCCCGGGGGAAAGCAGTTCTGCGTGGTGAATTCCACCCTCTGCGTCTTTCCGGACAAGGTGACCGTGGATCTGCGCACCGGGGCCTTCAGCCGCATGGACGAGACGCTCCGGATCGCGGGGAACGTGACCGTCACGGATTCCTCCCTCAGCGCCCCCTCGGACGAGCTGATCGCCCGGGACGGGGCGGGGACGGAAAAGACCGGCAGCGCCTCCGTATCCCTCCCCTATAATCTGCTGTTGTACACCTACGGCAGGGACCGGGAGGCGGTGAGCGCCTGCTGGCACGACGGAGCCTGGGACGGGGACGCCCTGGGGGCCCTGGAGCAGACGGCGGGGCTCCTGAGCCGGGATGGTGCGGACTACCTGCTGGACGGAAACGCGGCGGGCGGGATCTTTATCCCCTCGGAGACGGGAGGGGTCCGGGACTACGTGCTGGGGAACCTGCAGGGCGGGATCCTGACGCCGCCGGACCGGAGCGCTTACAACGCCTCCGGCCTGTACGCCGTGCTCACAAAGCCGGAGAAGCTGGAGATCCGGACCGTGGAGGAGCCCTTCCCCGCGATACAGTGGGACGTGCAGTGGCGCTTTGACGTTTACCGGGCCGGGGCGGCGAACCCCCTGTTTTCCGGCGTGCTCCGGGAGGGGGACGCGGTGGACGTCTCCGGTACCCGGTACGGGTTCGGGGACGGGGAGAAGCTCAGCGTGAACGGTCTGCGGGAGGAGGACAACACCCTGCTGCTGCCGGAGGGCAGCCTTACGGCCCCCCGGGCCTGCTGCCTGCCGGAGACGGCCCTGGGGAGGGAGGAGGCCTGCAGCCTGGGGTACGGCGGGACCTGGTACCGCTTCAGCGCGGGCGCAGGCGTGTCTGCCGGACTGGTGCTGTACCTTCTCAGCGGGGACGAGACCCATGTATACGTATGGGACCCGGAGGCGAAGCGGCAGGTGAAGGCCCTGAGCGCCTCGCCGGAGAGCAGCGCCGGAGAGGGGCGGACGGTCCTGACGGCGGAGGCCTACGATCCCGCCTCCGGGGCGGTGACGGTGCAGCGCAGCGTGCCGGACCTGGACTATATCTGCCAGTGCGGCAACCGGCTCTGGGGGGTGTCCAACCGGCAGGAGAACCGGCTGTGGGACCCGGAGAAGGGGGCTTACGTCACCTATACCACCCGCTGCGTCTATGCCTCCGCCCTGGGGGAGCCCGCCGCCTTCTATCAGTTCCGGGGCCTCAGCACGGATTCCTGGCAGACCTGCGTGGGGAGCCAGGGGGATTTCACCGCCATGTGCCCCTGGGACGGGGGCGTGGCCTGCTGGAAGGAGCGGGAGCTCATCCGGGTGAGCGGGGCGTACCCCCAGGAGTACCGGCTGAGCGCCCGGTCCCTGGAGGGCCCCATGGCGGGCAGCGACCGGAGCCTTGTGCAGGTGGGCTCCGCCCTGTATTACCTGAGCCGGTCCGGGGTGCGGGTCTGGAGCGGCGGCGAGCCCGTTCTGCTCAGCGCGTGCCTGGGCGGGGAGGGCTATGCCCGGGGCGTGGGAGGCACGGACGGGCGGAAATACTGGCTCAGCGCCCTGCGGGGAGACCGGTGGGAGCTGCTGGCCTATGACAGCCGCAGCCGGTGCTGGCTCCGGGAGGACGATACCCGGGCCCTGCGCATGGGCCGCAGCGGGAGCGGCGCGGAGCTGCTGCGCCCGGACGGGAGCCTCCTGCGTCTGGATACCGGCGGGGATTCGGACCCGGGGGAGACGGAGGCCGTAGCCTGGGACGCGGTGTTTGCCCGGCTGCGGGAGGACCCGGCGGAGGAGAAGAAGCGCTGCCTGCGGCTGCTGCTGCGGGTGGAGCTGAGTCCCGGCAGCACGCTGACCGCGGCGGCGGATACGGGCGGCGGCTGGCGGGTGCTGCAGACGCTGTGCTGTACCGGCGAGACGCCGGAGGAGCGGACGGTGGTGATCCCCGTCTGGCCCCACCGGACGGACCGGCTGCGTCTGCGGGTATGGGGCCGGGGGCAGGCCGCGCTGCTGGGCCTGGCGAGAGAGTACGTGAAGGCGAGCATATACGGGTGAGTCCGGAGAGGAGGAAGCGGGAATGATCTTTCCCAGAAAGCTGGACCTGCGGGCGGCGCAGGACAAGCTGCAGATGATCCAGGAGCACATCAACGGGATGCAGGAGCTGCTGGAGGAGACGGAGAGCCGCCTGCAGGAGCGCCTGCGGGTCCTGGAGCGGAGCAGCGGGGAGTCGGAGCGGCAGGAGCTGACGCTGGAGGGCCAGCTGGGGGAGCTGGAGGAGCGTCTGGCGCTGCTGGAAGAGGAGGTGCGGGGGTCTTGAAGCGGAAATACCGGGAGGAGGATTTCCTGCGGGCGGCGGAGGAGGCCGGGGTGCTGGACCAGTTCAGCCCGGCGGACCTGGCCTCGGCCCGGGAATCCCCGGAGTTCGGCATGAGCCTGGTGAGCCTGAAAAAGGACTACGCCGCCGCGCAGACTGCGGCGGAGCGGGAGGCGCTGCATCAGCAGGCGGAGGCCCTGCGGCGGAGCTACGGCGGCTACGGCGGGGGCCGGGACGGGAGCGGCTATGTGACGCAGACGCCCCTGAGCGCCCGGATCAGGGCGCAGACGGAGGCGCTGGGGAGCTACGGGAGCTTCCGGTATCCGGAGGAGGAGGCGTACCGGAAGGCTCTGCGGGAGGTGACGGAGCGGGAGCCCTTCGCCTATGACATGGAGGCGGACCCGCTGTACCGGCAGTACGCGGAGCAGTACCGGCGGGAGGGACGGCGCGCCACGGAGGACACCCTGGGGCGGGTCTCCGCCCGGACGGGGGGCCTGGCCTCCAGCTACGCG
>JAEEGG010015863.1_pt1 | contig 15745 bp, 11 predicted proteins | sample 9134161 | NCBI WGS metagenome assembly JAEEGG01 (sample SAMN16246543, study PRJNA631951) | gut metagenome | biome: gut microbiome; feature: rumen; material: CR-attached | host: Bos | place: Iran: Karaj | collected 2018-10
ACTGAACAAATCGGACCTTAAAAGTTACAGCGGATTTGATACATCATCCCTGAATCTTCCGTCCGTTGACATCAGGAGCATAGAGATATCGGCCAAGTTCAACAAAAACATCGCTGAACTTGAGAACCTCATATATGAACTTGCCGATATTCCTGAAATAAATGCAGACACTGTTATAGTAACTCAGGCCCGTCACTTTGATGCTCTGACCCACGCTCACCGGAATCTGGAGCGCGTAATTAACAGCCTGAACTCCACCCTGCCCGGTGACTTGATTGCCGAAGACCTGCGCTTGGTACTTCAGGATCTTGCTGAAATCACCGGTGGTGCCATCACTCCCGACGAGACCCTCCGGAACATCTTCCAGCACTTCTGCATCGGCAAGTGAAAATATCCTTATATTTGCCCCATAATCAATAATCAGAATGATATGAAACGTCTTTCACTTCTCCTTGCCCTGATTGCAGCAGTTCCTCTTGCTGCCCAGAATCATGAATTTGTCGATCTGAATCTTCCGTCGGGTACCCTTTGGGCTACCTATAACATAGGCGCTTCATTCGAAGGCGATACCACTGCACAGTTTTTCCGTTGGGCCAATCTGCCTTATGACAGCCAAAATCCCAATGGATATGACCAGAATGCATTTGAACTGGGTAACCCCATTCAGGGAACTGAATATGATCCCGCTACCGCCGCTTGGGGTGACGAGTGGTGCACTCCTACCCTTGAGCAGTGGCACGAACTTCTTACATACTGCTATGGATGGAGATACCACACAAGTGTCGGCAGCGGCTCAAACGGACCGCAGATAATGACACTTAAGATATTCCGTTGCTATGATTCCGATGGTGACGGATACGTGGAAATTCCTGAAAATGAGGACACTGCCAAAGCCATTGTTTTCACATATCACAATTATGTAAGTGGCAATGACAGCTATTTCGTAGGACAGTATTGGGCTGCGACACAGAACCTTGAATCATGGCCGCATCAGCCGGGAAATGAAAACATCTGGTATTGGACTGAACAGGATGACGATTACACCGAGACTTTCGATATGAACGGGCATCCCCACCATCTGTACAAAGAGCATGGTTATGCATATTCATTCAGCATACTCAGCAAGCACATGGTATTCCTGCAGGGACTCAGACCTGTATATGAAAGGAAGATGATCCGTGCTGTCCGTAAGCAAGGAAAGCCCTCTGCAGTGAAACCCGCATGGGCCGAAACGCCCAAACCCAGACCTGTGTATAAGATGGGGCCCGTCATCATCTACAATGACGGCACCAAAGTACTTGAAAAATAAACAAAAAAAGTACCATTGGGGTCTGACCCCAATGGTACTATTTTTATTTTTACTCCCACTCGATTGTGGCGGGCGGTTTTGACGAGATGTCGTAGCAGACGCGGTTAACGCCTTTGACCTTGTTGATGATTTCGTTGCTTACCCAGTGCATGAACTCGTAGGGAAGTTCTGCCCAGTCAGCAGTCATTGCGTCAACGCTGGTTACGGCACGCAGGGCTACTGCGTTATCGAATGTGCGCTCATCGCCCATAACGCCTACGGTGCGGTCAGCCAGCAGGATTGCACCTGCCTGCCAGATCTTGTCGTAGAGTTTCCACTCGCGCAGACCGTTAATGAATATTGCATCGGCCTCCTGAAGTACTGCAACCTTCTCAGGAGTGATGTCACCTATGATACGGACAGCCAGACCGGGACCCGGGAAAGGATGACGGCCGATGAGGTGCTCCGGAATACCCAGACGGCGGCCGATGGCACGAACCTCATCCTTGAAGAGCCACTTGAGCGGCTCGCAGAGTTTGAGTCCCATCTTCTCAGGCAGACCGCCCACGTTGTGATGGCTCTTGATGGTCTTACCGGTAATGTTCAGACTCTCAATACGGTCAGGATAGATAGTACCCTGAGCCAGCCATTTGGCATCCTCTATCTTAGAAGCCTCGGCATCAAATACCTCAATGAAGTCGCGGCCGATTATCTTACGTTTCTGCTCCGGCTCGGTTACGCCCTGCAGGTCAGCAAAGAACTTGGGAGATGCGTCAACACCCTTCACGTTCAGACCCAGGCAGACATAATCGTTCAGCACATCGGTAAACTCATTCTTACGCAGCAGACCGTGATTTACGAATATGCAGGTAAGGTTTTTTCCGATTGCCTTGTTGAGCAGTACTGCAGCAACAGATGAATCAACACCGCCGCTCAGTCCCAGAACAACCTTGTCGTTACCGAGCTCAGCCTTGAGCTCACCCACTGTCTTCTCAATGAATGAGTCCGATGTCCACTCCTTGCGGCTGCCGCAGATGTCGATGACAAAGTTCTCAAGCAGCTGCTTGCCCTGCAGCGAATGAACAACCTCGGGATGGAACTGTACGCCCCATACGCGCTTTTCGGAGCACTCAAAAGCAGCATACTTGACGCTGTCAGTTGATGCTGTCATGTGATATCCGGCAGGGATGGCGGTGATTGAATCTCCGTGACTCATCCAAACCTGTGAGTTCTTGGTGAAACCCTTGAACAGAGGGCACTCGGGATCAATGAAACCAAGTGATGCGTGACCGTACTCACGGGTACCGGCCTGCTCTACCTTACCGCCGTAGGTATAGCTGAGCAACTGTGCGCCGTAGCAGATGCCAAGCACGGGATACTTTCCGATGATACCTGACAGGTCAGGACGGAATGCATCGTCAGCATAAACGCTCAGGGGTGAACCGCTCAGAATCACACCGATTACGTCGGGGTCATTTTGGGGGAATTTGTTGTAAGGCAGAATCTCGCAGAAGGTGTCCATCTCTCTCACTCTGCGTCCGATAAGTTGGGTGGTCTGTGAACCAAAATCAAGAATGATGATTTTTTGCATGGTGTTCTAAAAATAATGGGCGCAAAATTACTAAAAAAGATCGATACTCAATCCGCCAATTATCCACAATCCGGGCTGAGGAACACTGCCGTAATCAAAGTATTTTCTGTTGGTCAGATTATTGCCCTCCAGGTATACTCTGTAGCGTCCCTTGTTCCAATCCAGCCTTGCATCAATCACGCTATATGGCTCATAATCACGCACCTGGCCATCGGTATCGGTAAACGTTCCGGCGCGGTCCTGGTATCGGCCCGTAACGGCGAGTTCCAGATTCAACGGCAGGTTGAGATGAATACCGGCCACAGCCTTGTGCTTAAGATACTCAAGGGTGGTACGGCTCTGGATATTTGGAACATCAACCTTCTCCTGATTTATGTAGTTGTATGCAAAGTCAACTGACTTGAGCAGGCTCTGGCCGGGCAGCAGGGTCTCCAGACTGATATTGGCAGTAAGTTCAGCACCAAGAGAATTAACCTCCGTAAAGTTGACCGATTCCCAGTGACGCAGAGCCTCAGGCTGAGTCAGGTCCATTATCCAGTCAATCATATTGCTGCAGCGGTTGTAATAAACGGAGGCCGATGCCTGCACGCCACGGTAATCGGCATACTTCAGGCCCAGGTCAACGGCCTTGAGTTCCTCGGGTTTGAGGTGCTTGTCGGCCTGATAACCGCCCACACTGTAGTAGAGTTCAGTCACTGACGGCAGACGCAGCGATGTGTTATATGTGGTAAATAGCTTGAGTCTGTCACCCAGTTTCACGCTCATGTCAACACCGGGATAGAAACGCATGTCCATACCGTTCCATGAGTTGCGTACGCCCACCACTCCGGCGCTCATCGAGAACCATTTAAGGTTGATATTGTGCTCCAGAATGAAGCTTATGTTGGTGCGGTTAAGACCCAGGGTATAGTCACGCTCAGTACCCTTAATATGTTTGGGCTCGGTCAGAGGCTCACCCAGGTTGCCGCTCACCAGATTCTCGTTCTTGAGTTCGGCGCCAATGGCGGTACGACCCAGAGTCCAGTCAAACCAGCTGTTAAAGCCCACGCCGGCCACATCAGAGCGGTGGTAGTTGAACTTTACCGCATCCTCACTGCCGCGAATAAGTTCAAAACGGTCCTCGTTGTGGTTCCACCATGCGCTGGGGTGAATATGCACGCGCCCTATCCTATTCTCGGCCTGCAGGGCGGTATATGTCTTTACGGTATGCTCAAACTGGTCATCGAACTTGGCCGAATAGAAAGTATTGCTGCCCCAGTCCTTGATGCTGGCACCTGCATGCCAGTTCACCTTTATGTTATCATCCATGTAGCCGCCCTTGTAGAACGCCTTCTTATACTCCATGTCGGCATTCAGACGGCCCGCCTTGCTGCGACTGTATCCGTCACTGCGGCCGTAATTGACTGACAGCATGTTGTTCCAGCCGTTGCTGACCGCATCGGCCCTTGCACCGGCTGCAGCGTAACCCCAACTTCCGGCCTCTGCATGAGCCTGGGCCTGTGTGCGAGCGGCTGTCTTGGTTACGATATTGATGGCGCCCATCAGTGATGATGATCCGTATGCCCTTCCGGCAGGGCCCTCCAGCACCTCTATATGGTCAATGTCGCTCATATCGACCGGGAAATCAAACGAGTTGTGTCCTGTCTGCGGGTCACAGATGTTTATTCCGTCCAGCAGTATGGCCACCTGCTCAAAGTTGCCGCCGCGCACGCCAACATCGGTCTGCGCGCCTATCGGACCACGCTGGCGTACATCTACACCAACTGCGTATTTAAGTATGTCGTTTACTGACTGGACTGCATATGAGTTTATCTGCTCCTGGGTCATTATTCCGATAATTCGGGATGCCTTGGGCAGCGGTGTCCTGATACGTGAGGCTGTCACCTCAATTTCATCGGTCTCATAGAATACAGAATCGGCCTCATTCGCATAACCAGTGGTTGTGAGAAGGGCTAAAACAGAAAAGGTAAAGATATGTCTATTCATAGCAAAGTGATTATTGAAGGCCGCAAAGATATAATTATTAACTTTGCAGAGCAATGGAAAAAATGTTAATTGAACACGGAATAAAACCAACAGCCAACAGGCTTCTGGTACTTAAGGCGCTGGCCGACAGCACCCGTCCCGTCACTATGTCCGAACTTGAGGACGCCATTGACACAATTGATAAGTCTGGCATATTCCGCACCCTGACCCTTTTCAAGGAACACCACCTCCTGCACCAGATTGATGACGGTTGCGAGGGGGTCCGATATGAACTCTGCCACGCACACGGCGATGTGGACGATGACCGCCACGTGCATTTCCATTGTGAGGTATGTCACCGCACGTTCTGCCTTGAGGAACTGCCTATACCGACAGTAAAATATCCTGACGGTTTCCTGGTTGAGACCGTAAACTACATGGCCAAGGGTATCTGCCCCGAGTGCGCCAAAAAGAGCCGCCGGTAATGGAAAAGGTCCTGCTACATACATGCTGTGCACCATGCAGCGGAGCCATCATTGAGTGGATGCTGGCAAACGGTTACAAGCCCACCATATACTACTGCAACCCCAACATATACCCCTATGAGGAGTACATGGTACGCAAGCAGGAGTGCTCCCGATATGCCTCAGCGCAGGGCCTTGAGATAGTGGATGCCGATTATGACCACGCTCAGTGGCAGTGCTGCATTTCAGGTCTTGAGGGTGAGCCTGAGCGCGGCGCCCGCTGCCTGGAGTGCTTTAAGATGCGTCTGCTCAGTGCTGCCAAATATGCGTCCGAGCACGGTTTCACTCTGTTTACATCCACCCTTGATTCAAGCCGATGGAAACGCCATGACCAGATTGTGGAGGCAGGTAATTGGGCCGCTGCACAGTTCCCTGGACTGACATTCTGGGATAAGAACTGGCGCCAGGGAGGGCTGCAGGAGCGCCGATCAGAGATAATCCGTGAGCAGGATTTCTACAACCAGCGCTACTGCGGATGCGAGTACAGCATGCAGGCCATGCATGATGACAAGAAACAGACACGCCAGCGTATCAAAAAGCTGGTATCAGTCATGACTCCTGAAAGCAAAGTCGCCCAGTCTGCTGCCCTCTGGGAGCGTCTGGAGCAAAATCAGGCTTTTAAGGATGCAACCGATATACTGGCCTACTGGTCAATGGATGATGAGGTTCTGACCCCTGCATTCATAGATAAATGGACCGCTGCCGGCAAACGTTTCTACCTACCCTCGATACAGGGTGATGACCTTATAGTAAAACGCTACAACGGCACTTTGCATCTGGGTGAACAGTTCGGCATACCTGAGCCCGACGGCGAGCAGATAACAGACCTGAGCCCCATCACGCTGGTACTGGTTCCCGGCCGCGCGTTCGATGCCGCCGGCAACCGAATGGGACGCGGCCGCGGATTCTACGACCGTCTGCTGCCACAGTTACTCCACGCCGTCAAGGCAGGAGTCTGCTTTGACTGCCAAAAACTACCCGCTGTGCCGGTGGATGAAAACGACATTAAAATGGATTTTGTAATATGATACTCTGGTACTCCGGATGCGGCAACAGCCGTTTTGTGGCAGAAACCCTTTCTAAGGAACTCGGTGATGACAACATGATATTCATCCCCGAGGCCGCCCGCCAGGGAACGGCTTTGGAATTCGGCCCCGATGAGGCACTGGGAATAGTCTTTCCCGTCTATTCATGGTCAGTACCCAAACTGGTATCGGAGTTCCTGCGCACGGTCAGCATCAAAGGCAAACCATCCTATATATTCGCAGCCTGCACCTGCGGCGATCAGACCGGTCTTACGTATGAGCATCTCTGCAAGGACCTGCGCAAACAGGGATTGCAGTTGGACGCATTCTTCTCATTCCAGATGCCCGAGACCTACATCAACCTGCCCGGTTTCAGTCTGGACACCCCGGAGAACGCCAAGCGCAAGATTGACGGCACCAAAGAGAGCCTCAGTGAGGTCATCGGCCTTATAAAGCAGCGTACAAAAGGCAATTTTGACCGGTTGCGCGGCAGCAAGACATTCCTCAAATCAAACATACTCAAGCCGCTTTTTTACGGCCTGCTCATAACCGACCGCAAGTTCACGGTATCGGACGCCTGCATCGGCTGCGGCATCTGTGCCAAAAACTGCCCCCTGCAGAACATCACAATAGAGAATGACCGCCCCAAATGGAACGGTCATTGCACCAATTGCATGAGTTGCTATCACCGCTGTCCCAAAAACGCAATCAATTTTGGCAAAGCTACAATCGGAAAGGGACAGTATTATTTCAAACAAGGAGAGTAGTTATCTCTTAGTCTTCTGAGAGTCTGAAAGTAATAGGAACGGTGAACTGTACACGTACGGCGTTACCGCGCTGCTTTCCGGGCTTCCAGTAAGGCATACCCAGGATCACTCTCAATGCCTCGGCATCAAGTGAAGGATCAACGCCTCTGACAACGTTTGCATTGGTAATTGAACCGTCGGTTTCAACAATGAAAGTTACCAGAACGCGTCCCTGAATATGATTCTCTCTGCAATCCTGTGGGTACTTGATGTTAGTTCTGAGATACTCCAGAAGAGCATCTGTACCCCCGGGATATTCAGGTTGTTCCTCAACTACCAGGAATACATCTTGCGGTACAGGTCTTGCATCAATGGCCATTATAGTGTCTGGCTTACCCTCTCTTTCCTGTGCAACCTGTATTGTTATTGTATTCTGTTTATCCGCAGTTTTTATATCCTGATTGCTTGCGGAAGCAACCGTTACTGACAGAGCCACTGCCGGCAACATGAGCAATACTCTTAAACGCGCCCAAGGATTAGTAGAATGTCTGTTCATCATTACGATTCTTTTTTTGGTTGAACAATTTGCAAAGTTATTTGTGGTTGTCGCAAAGCTGCCCTGCAGTGCTGCCCGGACAAGACAAATCTGATATCGGCGCTCATCAAATCCACTCTCCAGTACTGAGGCATCGGCCTCATACTCATGGACTTCCAAAAGGCTGCGCTTGAGCATCCACGCAGCGGGATTGAACCACTGGAATGCGCAGAACAACTGGGCAAGAATCAGATCCAACGAGTGATGATGCCTTACATGAGCCTGCTCATGGGTTATTATCATGGCTCCGTTGGCCTCATAGTCCTTTCTTGAAATTACTATGTAGTTGCGCCAGCTGAAAGGTGCATAGTTGCGGTCGGTTATAACCAGGTGTGATCCGTCGGCCAAAGCCCTTGAACGGCGGTGACACAGGATCTCGGAACTCAGGATTCCAATGGCAACGCGTAGCAGGCAGATAACCACTCCTGCCAGATAAACCAGAGTTATTACGGATAATATGTCCATGCCGCTGCCGGTCTGGGCAACCTGGGCGGGAGCCGTCTGAGTGGTACCGTCGGCATAAACCTTAATCTCATTCAACATCTGCGCGATGGGGGCGGCAGCCTTTTCGCTTACCATGCGGAAATGCACGAACGGAACTGTTGCCGCAAGAGCCAGTGAGCACAACAGCACACCACGGTTGAAGCCGTGAAATGTGGTACGGCTCAGAGTCAGTCTGTAAACAACCAGCATCAATGCCAGTGAAAATGCGGATACAACCAGGTAAATCATGACTTTGCGGTTTCAAGCATGTTCAACATATCAATAAGCTCACGTACATCGGAGTCACTCAGGCCCGATTCCATAATAAAGGTATTGACCATTGACCGGGCAGAGCCGTTAAAGAGTTTGTCCTTCATCTCGGTCAGCGTCCATCGGGTGTACTCCCCTTTCTCAACCAACGGATAATAGATGTGTTTACGTCCCTCTTCCTGATACGATATGAATTCCTTCTTCTCAAGAATACGCAGGAACGTAAGTATTGTATTATAGGCCGGCTTGGGCTCAGGCAGGAAACCCACCACATCATCGACGCTGCAATGGCGGTGCTCCCAGAGCACGCTCATTACCATCTGTTCTTTCTCGGTCAAGGCTTTCATCGGTTCTAACTAATCTTTTAGTTGACACAGCAAAGAAAAGTCTCCGGAACCCGGAAAGCAAGAGAATCCCGCACTATTTCTGCAATTGTGCGGGACTTTAACCTAAAGTTTTAGTTGTTAACATTTTCGCGCTCCGCCAAAGTGTCCCACAGTCACCCCCGCGAGAGCGCCCTCTGGGGCCGATGCGCGTGGGACACACCCCCTTCTAAGGGGGTATGTAACACAGCAACCCCCTCCACAGAGCGTGTGGAAGGGGTTGGTGTGGGACACTTTGGCGAGAGACGCCAGAGGTGCTCAGAGCACCTCGAAGTCAATTGACTGCAGGTCCTTATCGTCCGATGAAGAACCGTACAACAGCTTGTACTTGCCGCTGAATGTAGAAACCTCGTCAATCTTCTCGTCGTAGTACTGGAATGACTTGCCGGTCAGTGTGATTACGGCGTTGCCGGTCTCACCTGCCTTAAGAGTTACGCGCTGGAATCCCTGCAGACCCTTGATAGGAGCAGCCGGATTGTCCAGACTCTTAACGTAAACCTGAACGATCTCGGTACCCTCACGGTCACCGGTGTTGGTAACGGGAATAGTCAGGGTAACGCTGCCGTTCTTCTTCATTGAGTTCTTGGAGATGGTAGCCTGACCGTACTTGTAAGTGGTGTAGCTCAGACCGTAACCGAACGGATAGAGAGGCTCGCCACGGAAGTAGCGGTATGTGCGGTTCTCCATTGAGTAGTCAGTGAACTCGGGGAGCTGATCAGTTGACTTGTAGAATGTAACAGGCAGCTTGGCGCTGGGGTTGCAGGTACCGTTCAGGATCTCTGCAAGAGCCTGGGCACCGCCCTGACCGGGATACCAAGCCTGGATGAGAGCATCAAACTGATCCTCAAGTGAGCCGAATCCCATGCATGAGCCTGCGCAGTCAACAAAGATGACGGGCTTGCCGGTAGCGTGCATGGCACGGATAAGACGCTGCTGAACGGCAGGGATCTCGATATCGGGCTTATCGCCGCCCTCACCCTCCATTGAAGGAGTGATACCGCCGATGATTATGATAGCGTCAACGTTCTGAGCAACCAGTTTGTCGGCCAGGTCTGTGAACTCGGCAATCTTCTGTACGCAGATCTGAGCATTGAGGCGTGCAAAGTTACCGGTAGCGTGGGTATACTCAATCCTGATGTCATAAGTCTGACCCTTGGTAACCTTGAATGACTTGAGTTGCTGCATGCCGCCTCCGCGACCGAATCCGCCAAAGCCGCCGAATCCGCCAAAGCCGCCACGGCCACCCTGACCGCCCTTAGCCTCCTCAACCAGACGACCGTTCACATAGAGCTTGTAGCCGTTGTCTGAGCTGATGTTGTAGTTCATGTCACCTGAGAACGGAGCGACCAGCTTACCGGTCAGACGGGCAGAGATATTCTCGCTCTGATCCAGACCCTCTACAAAGTTGTAAGCGCCAAAGTTGCTGAAGTTAACCTCGGTATAGTTACCTGTAACGGCAGGAGCGCCGCTGAAATTGGTGTTCTTGAAGAACTCGCCCTTGAATCCCTTGCCACCGTTGATATCCTGTGTATAATAGGTGGTATAGTACTCGTTGCGGATCTCGCAAGCCTTGTCATAGACGATCTCGGTGTTGGGGAAGTACTTTCTGATGCCGTCCAGCAGAGTGCGGGTGTGCTCCTCGGTGGGGCTGCCGCCGTACTCACCGTTCATCATGCTGCGGTCATCGGCGTTAGGACCTACTACAGCCAGCTTCTTGATGTTCTTGTCAAGAGGCAGGACACCGTTGTTCTTAAGCAGAACCATTGACTGGCGGGCAGCCTCAACTGCCAGCTGGTCATTAGCCTCACTGCTTATAACATCCTCACCCAAGTTGGCCCAAGGCAGCATCTCGGCGGGATCAAACATACCCAGCTCAAAACGTCCCTTAAGTACGCGGCGAAGAGCTACGTCAATATCGGCCTCGTTAATCTTACCGTCCTCAAGACCCTTGGTCAGAGACATGAATGCCTTACCGCACTCCAGGTCTGTACCTGACAGAACAGCATCTACAGATGCGCTCTCGGCATCCGGATGAGTACCGTGCTGGTTCTTGTTATAGAAGTTGTTGATGGCATCGCAGTCAGTCAGCACGATTGCCTTGTAACCCCACTTTTCACGCAGGATATTGGTGAGCAGACGGTCGCTTGCGCAGCAGGGCTCACCCTCATAGCGGTTGTATGCGCACATAACCTCCTGTACGTTACCCTCCTCAACAAGGGCCTTGAATGCCGGCAGGTAGGTCTCCCACAGGTCACGCATTGAAACCACTGCATCATAGCGGTGACGCTGGCTCTCGGGGCCGCTGTGCACTGCATAGTGCTTGGCGCAGGCGTGGGTCTTGTAGTATTTCTTGTCATTGCCCTGCATACCCTTTACGTTGGCAACACCCAGAACGCTCATATGGTAAGGATCCTCACCGTAAGCCTCCTGACCGCGACCCCAACGGGGATCACGGAAAATGTTCACGTTGGGGCACCAGAATGTCAGCTCCGGATTGCCGGGAACGTAGTTGGCACCCATCTGTACATTAAAGATGTTGTGGTCTGAACGGTTCCAGTTGGCACGGGCCTCATCGGACACTGCACTGAATACATCATAAACCAACTGCTCGTTGAATGATGCACCCATGCCGATAGGCTGCGGGAATACTGTATAACCACCCTGGCGAACGCCGTGGCAGGCCTCTGACCACCAGTTGTATGACGGTATGCCCAGACGGTCCACTGATACGGACTTGTTCATGATAAGTCCAACCTTCTCCTCGGGAGTGAGCAGAGACATCAGATTATCAACACGTTTGTCAACCTTAAGTTTGGGATTCTGGAAAGGATATTCATACTTTCCACCACCGCAGGAAAGCATCAACGCAGCTGCGGCCAAGGCAATAATGCCTGAAATTCTTTTCATAAGCAGATATTTGTAATGTAAATTGTCCTCTTCTTGGGAAAAAGCAACGCAAATTACGCAAAAAAAATGCTTGCAGCCAAAATTATTCAACTGTCAGCGTGCGGCATATGAAACCTGTTGACTTATCCAGGTATTCCACATCGGCGCGGATAACGTTATCGCCCTGCACAAGCACCGCCCTGTTACCGTTAAGTTCAACTCCGTTCACGCTCCATTTGACCGATGTCACCGGCGTGAATCCCATTGTCAGCGTCAGTTCAATCTCCTGTCCGGCCGCGCAGTCATCGGGCACAATGATCAGAGGATCCTGCGTCACGCCGCACATGACTCCGTCCACATCGGGCAGGATGTCATGATTGCCGCGTACGGGTACCCATTTGCCGGCATCGTCCTTCATATAAAGTCTGAAACGGTCTGTCAGGTTGGGATTGACCATGAGACGTCCCACAGCCGTATATTCGTTGTACATATAACCGTCCAGTCCGGGAATCTTCAGGCTCAGATTCCATCCGTCCTGACGCACCTTGCCGTCCTTATCCTCAAGGCGGACCCTGAACTCAGCGTTCATATCCCTGGTGCTGTAGTTTGAAACCCATCCCACCAGGAACTTTATCTCTGATCCGCTTACCAGATCCACCGGCGCCACAGGAGATATACCGTAGTGCCCATCGTGCTCATGGAATATCAGGGAGGCCACATCGTCCAGTTCAACCACAGCCGTATCGGGAGCAATTCCTATGATAGCCTCCTGGTATTCGGAGAATGACAGATCATAATCCGGAATAGTCAGGTCAAGCGTATAGAAACCGTTGCTGTTTCCGCCCCAGCCCCAGTTTATATGCAGTTTGGAGCCATCGGTGTCATATCCGTCACAAACAAATGCATGAGCGCTTGATTCGCCTTCGCCCGCATAGTAGACCACGCGCCCTGCATCAATCTCACGCTTCATGATAGAGTACCACTCATCAAGATTATATGACGCGCGGCTGATCAGGGCCGATGACTCAGAATACGACATGAAATTCTGCAGTGCCTTGATCATATCGCTGCTCTGGGCCGATGAGGCCTCAGACGTATAGTCCATCTTTACAGCCACGCCGCAGTCATGCATCAGTTGGGCCACCTGGTACTTCTGCTCGGCAGACCAGCCTGCACCCACGCTGTTGTTCATGGGCATGTAATCCCAGATATACTCGTGATCATCAATTGAATACGCAGCAATATAAGTCTGCGCAGTCGTAGTGGTATAACCGCCAATCACACCGTTACCGCGTGCCGGCCAGCGGTTGTAACGCATTATGATGGCCATTGACGTAGCCACGCAACCCGTGACTGAACGCACATTCTCACCCGTAACGATAGGACACAGGTTGTTAAACGGCGGCGCCTGATCCCAGAGCGCGGTCTTTAGCTCCACCTTCCGGGCGTCAGGGGCTGACCTGTGGGTTGCAGCCCACTCGGGCCTTGACTTAACACCCTCACCGTCCCGACGTACTGCATCAATGGTGGCGGCCACACCGCTCATCCACTGCTTCAGGTTCTCAGGCATGTTGTCCTGTATGAACGCACCCTCATCGGAGTAACCTATTACGGGATTCACGCGGTCATCGGCCGCAATGATAACCCAACCGCCTTCAGGGTTGTTGAATACGTAGTACTGGGGAGCGCTCTGTGCGTCACGTGATGCGGCACGCTGGGCAGAGCCCTGCTGTACGGGCGCCTGCTTCATTCCCAAAACGCTCTGGGCATATCTGGCGGCCACATCGGGGCGCACAAACTCAGCCCTGACTCCAAGAGACAGAACCAACGCCATTGCCAGAATCAGAACCCTTCTCATAGTGCCATTATCAAACCGTTGTCATTACGCCTGTCAATCAGCCAGGCTGTTCCCTCCTCACTCTTGATGCACTCCATCTTTGAGGTAAATCCAAATCTTTTGGATATTCCCATAAAGTTGAATGCAACCGTATACTCATGTCCCACCAGAGGTTCATCGGGGCAGTCATAAACCAGCACCGTGAGGACCTGACCGTTACGGGTATCGGCCACCTGCATGGTACGTCCGGCCTTTGTCCTGCGGACCGAATACTGCAACTGCATGTCGGCGCCCGTCATGGAGTAAAGCGCGGTGTCACGCATGGACATGTCATAAAGTCCAAAAACGGCCTCTGCGGTTAACGCATTGTTAACCACCTCTTTAGTAAACAGATTGAACACGCTTTTGTCATAAACCATGATCATTATATCTGAACCTGAGGTAACCGGGAATCCTATCAGATTGCCGCGTGCGCCCTGTGCCAACTGGATATCAATGCCCGGACAAATAACACTCATGCGCGTTCCGTCCTGGGCAAACACTGCACGGTCATTGCTGAACTCCGTCTGCATTGTCACGCCCTTGAACAGCATCCTACGGTACTCCCACTTGGCCGGTGTGCGTGACACATCCTTGAAAGTACCCTCGGTCTGAGGCAGGGTCTTGACCTTGCCTATAGTAGCGTATGAAGTATAGAAGTGGGATATGTTCACCTGACCGTCATCAGTCTTGTTCATCAGACCCAGCACCGGTCCCACAATAGTGTTACCCTCTATCAGTTTGGAGTCATTATCGGCCCACACATGCATGGCTTTGGTTGAGTCCTCGATAATCAGTCCCAGGACATCGGCCGATGTCCGGTCAACCGCCGTCACTGTCACCTTTTTAAGATAGGCCGAGAAGAAACCGTCGCGATCCTTGTCCGGCTGCACATCCCTAAGACCGTCCAGACTGATGTACGGCGGCAACTGTGTGAAAGAGGGAACTCCGTTGGTGACCCACTGCGTTATGTTTACCCCGTTCAGAGGCAGAATATTGGCCTCCGGCGTAGACTCGTCAATCTGAATCTGCATCTTGATGATGCTTCCGGGATACTCGTGGCAGGGATTGCTGAACGTAAAGGTAATGGTCTTGCCCGATGACAGGCGTACACGGAACCGCGGAGTAGAGTTCTGGGGAATGTATATGAAACTGAAAGAGTTCTCATCTTCAGGTGAACGCAGCGGGGTAATGGTGCCCATGCCGCCAGTAGCCGTCAGCGTTCCGGTAAGAAGGTCCAGAGTACCCTCGGACATGAATCCGCCCACCGTCAGTGACTCAATGCGGTAACCCGACCGGTTATCGAACGATACGTTCATGGCCGTCATGGCGTGCTTGAGTTTCAGTTTCACCGCCTGGTCCTTGGGCCCGCCCGATGAGATGGCCGTCATCAGGTTACCCTGCAGCATCTTATCGGCTGTACTCTGGTCAAGGGGGGCGTTGTAGGTTACTGTCTCCTGCCCTGTGAATGAAGGATCATAGGGGGCATAAATAAAGAAACGTGATGACTGCGACTGGTTGAACACCCAGTTCAGGTTGCCGTCGGCCAGCACCTGTCCGTTCTCATGAACCGTCAGCGGCACGTTATCGGCCTTGACGGGATCAGACACAAAAAGACCCAGTTTGAGCCCCTTGTCCAGATCTGCGCTGCCCGTCACCCCCGTCACCCTAAGCGTGATGGGAGCCCCGTACTGCGGCTTTTCATCCTTGCAACCGAACAGCACCGTAAGGCTTGCTAACAGTATATAGAAGACAGACCTGGTTTTCATAAACAAACGTGAACAGTCCTATTCAGTTTGTAAAGGTAACTTAAAAAAACGGGAAAAGCACCATTCTGCACTAACAATCCCGTAGTAAATGCGTCAAGTGAGTGTCCTATCCAATGACAGGAATGTAAAAATAATGTTAATCTCGCCCCAAAGCCATTGCAGTTCCAAAACAACAGTGTACTTTTGCGGTGTACTAATAAACTAAGACACTAAACGCAGTCTAAAACAATAGCTCAGAATATGCTCATAGATCTTAAAGACATCAACAAGACTTACACGGGTGCACAGCCCCTCCACGTACTCAAAGGCATCAACCTTGGGATAGAGCGCGGCGAGTTTGTATC
>JAEEGG010015865.1_pt1 | contig 15743 bp, 7 predicted proteins | sample 9134161 | NCBI WGS metagenome assembly JAEEGG01 (sample SAMN16246543, study PRJNA631951) | gut metagenome | biome: gut microbiome; feature: rumen; material: CR-attached | host: Bos | place: Iran: Karaj | collected 2018-10
TGATTAACCAGACGGAAGGGCTGCGTGAGATCGACCGCTACCTGCAGTACAGCCTCCGCTATCTGGGCACGGGCCGGCACAATAAAGCCAACTACCGCATCCGCTATTCCGACCTGAAAGGACTGGGGTATAGAAGTCTGGTCCATGAATTCTACGCTCAGCGAGAGCGGTGAAAAGCGGCCGGCAGACGGTCGGCAGGTGCAGATTTAAACATTTTAAACGAAAAATATCAAGAAAGTATCAACAATAGATAAATAAATGTTATATCAGTTCAGAAAAAGATACTACCTTTGCACCGAAAAATCGTGAATGCTTTAACATTATAATAACTAATTAACAACCCTATGAAATTAAATTGCAGTAAAGAATCCATGCTTGGGGCAATTTGCCTGGCTTCATTGCTATGCTATTCGCCGCAAGTGCTAGCTGTGGGTGGAGGGGAAGCGTCGCCACTGCCCACCGAGGTGCAACAGGCAAAAAGAATTACGGGTGTTGTCAGTGATGTCATGGGGCCGGTAGTCGGTGCCACCGTCAAGGTGAAAGGCACTTCCAACGGCGTAGCCACTGACTTCGACGGCAACTTCTCGTTACAAGCCAGCCCTGGTCAGACGTTGGTGGTTTCCTTTGTGGGATATATTCCCAAGGAAGTGAAGGTCACCGCCGGACAGAATGTGTACAACATCACGATTGAGGAAGACCGTCAGATGCTGAATGAAGTCGTTGTCGTCGGCTATGGTACGATGAAGAAAAGCGACCTCTCCGGAGCATCGACGTCTATCAATGAGGAGTCGCTGAAGGGCAGTGTCATCACTTCGCTCGACCAGTCGCTGCAGGGACGTGCCACAGGTGTGACTGCCGTCACCACCTCAGGTGCTCCCGGCTCGTCGTCTTCTATCCGAGTGCGTGGTATCGGCTCAATCAATGCCAACCAGGAGCCGCTCTACGTCATCGATGGTGTCATCGTGCAGAGCGGAGGCCAGAGTGGTGCCGACTACGGTCTGGGCGACCGTCTGGGCAACGGTAAGGTGTCGACCATCTCGCCGCTGTCGACGCTGAACCCCTCGGATATCGTTTCTATGGAAATCCTGAAGGACGCCTCCGCCACCGCCATCTATGGTGCCCAGGGTGCCAACGGTGTGGTGCTCATCACCACCAAGCGTGGTAAGGCCGGCGACGCCAAGTTCAGCTACGACGGCATGCTGGCCGTCAACCGTCAGGTGAAGCGCCTCGACATGATGAACCTGCGCGAGTATGCCGAGTATTATCAGGACTTCGTCGACAACGGATGGATTGTTTCCAGCCAGGCTAACCCCAACTACTCTGATCCCTCCATTCTGGGCAAGGGTACGAACTGGCAGGACGCCGTGTTCCAGACAGCGCTGCAGCACTCTCATCAGGTGAGCGCCCAGGGTGGTACCGACAAGGTGCAGTACTTTGTGTCGGGCAACTACATGAACCAGGAAGGTACCATCATCGGATCGGAGTTCACCCGCTACTCGGTGCGTGCCAACCTGGATGCCCAGCTGAAGCCCTGGTTGAAACTCGGCATGTCGACCACCTTCTCGACCACCAACGATGATCTGAAGAAGGCCGACGGTACCGAGGGTATCATCACCTACTCGCTGACCACCTTGCCTGATATTCCCATCTACGATGTCTTCGGCAACTACTACGCCGAGGCTCGTCAGGGCTACACCAACCCGAACCCCGTGGCACTGGCCAACATGTACTCCTACACCCTGGAGCGCCGCAAGCTGACGGGTAACATCTTCGCTGAGGTGACACCCATCAAGAATCTCGTGTGGCACGCAGAGCTGGGCTACGACATCAGCGGCAGCAACGCCGAGACATGGGAGCCCTCCGTCGACCTGGGCGGCTGGCAGAAGCCGGGCAACCAGGATCACTGGCAGAGCAACAACAACAAGTTCTGGCAGCTGAAGAACTATCTGACCTACACTGGCAACATCGGTAAGCACGGCTTCACCGCTATGCTCGGTCAGGAGTGCTGGGACTCGCAGTGGAAGTACATGGGTATCACCGGTCAGAACCTGCCTCGCAACGACGTGCAGAACCCGAACCTCGTGGAGAAGGCCGACAAGGACTACAGCTCAGGATTCGGCAGCGCATCGATGGCTTCGTTCTTCACGCGCGAAACCTATAATTATGACGATCGCTACTATGCTACATATACCTACCGTTACGACGGCTCGTCGAACTTCGGCCCGAAGAACCGCTGGGCAGGATTCCACTCACTGGCTGCCAGCTGGCGCTTCTCGAACGAGGAGTTCATCAAGAACTTTGCAGAGGGCTGGCTTAGCAACGGTAAGATCCGTGTAGGCTGGGGTCAGACAGGTAATGCCAACATCGGTGGCTACAAGTGGGGTGTCGCCCTGGGCGTGATGCCTTCGGCACTCGGTCAGTCCTATCGTCCCAGTGGTCTGCCCAACGAGGCTATCCAGTGGGAGACACAGGAGCAGGTTGACCTGGGTCTCGACCTCGGTTTCTTCAACAACCGCCTGAACCTGACCATCGACTGGTACAAGAAGGAGTCGAAGGACATGCTTATGCTGATGCAGCTGCCCTCATACCTGGGTACGCAGGGCAACGGCTCGTCGGCCCTCAGCGCTCCTTATGGCAACTACGGCACTATGCGCAACACCGGTCTGGAGCTTGAGCTGAAGGCTACTCCCGTGCTGACGAAGGACTTCTCGTGGGATACCGACCTGCAGTTCTCGTTCAACAAGAATAAGCTGGTGGCCCTGCAGGGCACTACCTCCGCCGCCATCATCGGCTACGGCCAGTGGAGCGACGTAGTGGCTGTCTCGTCAGTGGGCCGCCCGATGTACGACTTCTACGGATATGAGGTGGAAGGTGTCTACACCAGCTTCGACGACATTCTGAGCTCGCCTGTTAATACCCTTTATGCACAGTCAGTCGTGCAGGCTGAGGACGGTACTTGGCAGCACGTTACCGATCCCACGAAGTACAGCAAGAACAATACCGTGTGGCCTGGTGACTTGAAATTCAAGGATGTCAACAACGACGGCATCATCGACGAGAGCGACAAGACTACCATCGGCTCGCCGCTGCCTAAGTTCACCTTCGGCTTCACCAACACCTTCAACTTCAAGGGCTTCGACCTGAGCATCTTCATCAACGGCTCGTATGGAAACAAGGTGATGAACTACACCTCTATCCCCCTGACGTCGATGACGAGCACATGGAACAACCAGATTCAGGAGAAGATAGCCGACCGTGCACAGCTGGCTCCTATCGATGCCAACAAGGTTTATACGGATGGCAGTGCCTGGTACAACGACATCACCAATGTCTACGTCACCAATCCCGGCACGCAGACACCGCGCGTGGCTCTGGGCAATGGCTACAACCAGAACATCTCGAGCCGCTACATTGAGGACGGCAGCTATGTCCGTCTGAAGAACGTATCGCTGGGCTACACCTTCCCCAAGAGCATCATCAAGAAGCTCTATCTGGAGAACCTGCGCATCTACTGCAACCTGCAGAACGTGCTGACCATCACCGGCTACGACGGCTACGACCCTGAGATCGGCGCATCCACCACAGATGCCAACGGCTATGTGTTCGGCTTGGATAACGGCCGCTATCCCTCGCCCTTTACTTGCACCTTTGGCCTGAACATTTCATTCTAATATAAAGGAGACCATTATCATGAAACAAAATAAGATAAAAGTATTCTTGACAGCCGCTGTCCTAGGACTGGGTCTGATGTCATGTGAAGACTTCCTCGACCGCCCTACGGAAGACGGATACGTAGCTGGCGGCTACTACAAGACCGACGCAGAGTGCATCGCTGCCGTCGACTACCTGTATAATTCGCCTTGGTACGACTTCCAGCGTGGCTTCTTCTCGTTCGACGTTATGGCAGGCAACATCTACCTGTCAGACGGCGGCGACTATACGGGATTCCTGCGTTTCGGACTGACGTCCAACAACCAGCATATCCGCAACATGTCCTACTCGCTCTGGGCTGTCAACGGCCACTCCAACGTTGTACGCCACTACATTGAGAATGGCGGTGCCTCGGAGGCTGTGAAGAACCAGACCATGGGCGAGTGCCTGCTGTGGAAGGCCATGGCCTACTTCTATCTGGTGCGCACCTTTGGCGATGTGCCCATCGTGCACGACAATGCCTCGATGATTGAGGCCGGCACCTACAACGACCAGCCGAAGGTACAGAAGGCCGATGTCTACGAGTACATCGTCATGACCCTGGAGAAGGCCATCGAGCTGCTGCCCGAGCAGTGCACGAAAGGTCGTCTCGACAAATATTGCGCCAAGGGCCTGCTGGCCAAGGTGTACCTGACCAAGGCCGGTGTAAGCGGACAGCTGAACCAAGCTGACCTGCAGAAGGCTGCCGAACTGGCTAAGGACGTAGTGGACAACAGCGGACGCTCGCTGGAGAAGAACTATGCCGACTGCTTCACCCTGGAAGGCAACAACTCGCCCGAGAACATGATTGCATGGCGCTGGGTGGTCAGCTCGCAGTGGACGTCGCAGAACTCCTTCCAGTCTGACCTCGGCATGACCGGTATGGATGAATATGGCGACTGCTGGGGTGAATGGAGTGGTCCGTCAGTGGACCTCCAGGATGCCTTCGGCTTCAACATCCTCGACGATCCCGCTACACGTCCTGATGTAGACACACGCCGCAAGGCCACGATGATGACCGTAGGCGATGTCATCCCCTATCTGTGGCGCGACCACGGTGGCTTCGACTATATGCGCTTCGAGTTCGACAAGAGCTACAACCCCGCCGCATGGGAAGAACATCGCTCACCCACTGGCTGCAACATGGTGAAATACATGTATGGCAACAATGCCGACCATGTGACCGCTCTTGGCACATCGGCAGCACGTATGGCCAGCTCGCTCTGCACTCCGATCCTTCGTCTGGCCGACGTCTACCTGGTGCTGGCCGAGGCAAAGGTGCTGCTCGGACAGGGCAACGATGCCGATGCACTCAAGGCTTACAATGCCGTTCGTCAGCGTGCCATCCCCAACGTGGTTCCTGCTACCTCGCTCACTTTCGACGATGTCTGGAAGGAGCGCCGTTTGGAGCTGGCCTGCGAGGGCGACCGCTGGTATGACTTCGTGCGACTGTCGTACTACAACCCCGACCGCGCCATCAACGAGCTGAAGAACCAGCGCCGCAACCAGTACTGGAACCTTGGCCCGATGTTCGAGAACTACTATAAGACCGGCCAGTGGCAGCTGGTGAACAAGGATGAGGACGGCAACGACCAGACGGCCATGTATGATGACCAGACGGCAGCCCCCAACATCAGCATCAACAGTTTCGTCGTTCCCTTCCCCATGGAGGACCTCACCTTCAATCCTCATCTGAAGGAGGATGCCATCCACGTGGATGTACGTGCTACCTACCAGTATTAATCCATCTTATACATTATTATAATTATGAAAAGAGTATTCAACAGTCTCCTCTTGCTCTCGGCTCTTGCCGCACCCATGGCTTTCATTGCCTGCGAGGACGAGCCGGATAAGTATGAGATCAGTGATGGTACACCTACCATCCACTATATACGCCCAGTGAATGTGGCAAGTGCCGACTCACTGCTCACGGGCGCCTACATGGACAACAGCATCTGCATTGTCGGTGAGAACCTGCGCAGCATCACCAAGATGTTCTTCAACGATCAGGAGGCTCAGCTCATACCTAGCCTCATCACTGACAACACGATGATCGTTACCGTGCCCGGACAGATTCCCAGCGTGGTCTACAACAAGATCTTCATGGTCAACAATGCCAACGACACCACCACCTACGACTTCAACGTGCTCGTGCCCGGACCCAACATCAACAACATGAGCAACGAGTGGGCCAAGGCAGGCGAGCAGGCCACTATCTATGGTAACTACTTCGTCGACGACCCCAACACTCCGCTCACGCTGACCATCAACGGCAGGAAGGTGAATATTGACGACTTCACGATTAGCACCATCACGTTCACCGTGCCCGAGGGACTAAGCGAAGGTCCAATTGAAATTTCTTCTGTCTATGGTAAGAAGAAAGCCCGCTTCAACTACCACGACACACGTGGCATGATGTTCAACGACTTCGGCACAGGTGATGCCGGAGAAGCCTCTACCGGTCTGACCAACCACGGTTGGCACAACCAGCAGATTGTCAGCGACGAGAACTCGCTCGACGGCAGCTACCTGATGCTTGGCGACTGTGACGTCGAGGACGCCACGTGGGCCGACAAGAACCTCTCGTTCGAGTACTGGCCCGGTGACTGGAATGGTGGCTTTAGCGGCACCGACATCCGTCTGTCCGACCTCGTCAGCTTTGCCAACTTCGAGAACATGGCCCTGAAGTTCGAGGTGAACATCCCTTCGAGTAATCCTTGGACCAACCTCTCCATGCAGGTCATCTTCTCTGGCGACGAGCAGGTGACACTCCCAACCGCTAACAACACGTTCTTCAACGGCACCGACTATCCACGTGCCCTTTGGACACCGTGGAACACCACTGGCAGCTACGACACTGGAGGCAAGTGGGTCACCGTAACGATTCCTATTGCTAACTTCAAGTACAAGAACGACGGTACCGCCGCCAGCGTACCCCTGGAGGCCAAAAACTTCACGGGCCTGACACTCTTCATCTGGAGCGGTGTCACCAGTGGCACTACCTGCCATCCCATCATCCGCATCGACAATATCCGTGCGGTAGAGTTATAAAACATCTAAATACTTAAGACAATGAAAATCTATCGTAACATATCAGTATTGGCCATGGCGGCGCTGGTTGCAACCACAGGGTTCACCAGCTGTAGCGAGGACGACCTCGACACCAACCAGTATGGCAAGGGTGGTGTGAACATCCTGGCCTTTGGCCCGATGCCGGTGACGCGCGGCGCTACCATCCGTCTGACGGGCACACAGCTGAACAACGTCAAGGAGGTGCTCTTCCCTGAGGGCAACCAGAAGCTCACCCCGTCGACCACGTTCATCAACGCTGAATTCAATGTGAAGAACTCACAGGAAATGGATGTCATCATTCCCGACCAGTGCGTTCCTGGCAAGCTCTGCCTCGTGACCAATGGCGGCGACACCATTGTGTCAGCATCTAACATCACTTTCTCCGAGGAGATCAAGGTCTCTTCAGTCACTCCTGCATCGGTCCACCCAGGCGATGTGGTCACCATCAAGGGCGAGTATGTGTGGAACATCGGTCAGGTGGTGTTCTTCGACCATGTGACCGTCGATGCCGCCGAATTCCTGAAGAACACCCGTAACGAGATTCAGGTGCGCGTGCCGGCTGAGGCCAAGAGCGGTGAGCTGGCATACAATGATGGCTCCGAGGGTGCTGAGAATGTCGGTGCAGGCAACCTTAGCGTCGACTTCATCCAGATTACCGGCGTCTCGAATGCCACACCCGACTTCGGCAACACCATCACCATCAACGGTGCTAACCTCGACCTGGTCACAGGTGTAGAGTTCCCCGCCGTGGGCGAGGTGGACTACACCGTGGCTGCCGATGGCAAGTCGCTGCAGGTCACCGTTCCCATGACAACCGTCTCAGGCACTGTCACGCTCTCCTCAGCATCAGGCATTACCGCCACCTGTGACATCACCGTGCCTATGGCATTCTTCGAGAGCATCACTCCCAACAAGGACGTAAAGGCTGGCATGACCCTCACTATCACCGGACAGAACCTCGACCGTATCGTTGAGATGACAGTGCCCGGACTGGAGAACCCGATGAAGAAGGGTGAGTTCAACCAGTCGGCAACGCAAATCAGCTTCGTCGTGCCTGAGGAGATGACCGATGGTAAGATCAAGATGAAGCAGCACGACAACCACACAATCGAGACCAGTGCCGTGATGATGTACAGCGAATCGCCCGAGCAGGCCATCTGGGTAGGTGAGTTCGTATGCTCAGGCTGGAACGGCAACCAAGACATGGCTTGGGGTGGCTTCGACTGGACGACCATCGCTGCCAACACTGTTGTGAAGTTCTACTACAAGAAGAACAATCCTGGCAACTGGGGCTGCATCAGCCTGCGCCACGGTCAGGACTGGGCAGCACTGCCCGATCCCATCCCCGGTCAGTATGACCTCGACGAGGATGAAGGTATCTTGTCAGTCACTTTCCCACAGAATGTTCTCGACGACCTGATTGCCAACGGCGGACTGGTCATCACGGGCGACAACTTCACCCTGACAAAGGTGACAGTTCCCGCACCAGTCTCAGAAATCGTGTTCTGGAAGAATGCAGGTGAAGGCGTTGTCAGCTGGAGTGGCACTTACCGTTTTGCCCTTGAGGGCCACGACGGCGCTAACGAGTGCCTCGCTGAGTTCCCGCAGGATGTATGGGACAAGATCAAGACCGGCACGTTCTACTTGCAGTATAAGCCCGAAGACGTCAACAGTTACCAAGTGCGCTTCACCAACGGATGGTGGGATGTCCAGTGGTTGGGTAAAGACGTCGACATTGCACCTTGGAGCATGACTGAGCTCATTACCGATAATGGTGATGGCACATTCGAAATCAAGGTCAACTTTGGCAGTGACCCCATCGTCGGTACGCTCGACGAAAAGCATCTGCTCATTACGGGTAATGGATTCACACCACTGAAACTCTATTTCAAGTAATCACGACAATGGGCGCTCCTCCTTGTGAGGAGCGCTTCCGTTGCATTATCAAATAAAAAGAACTAATGAAAAAACCATTCTTACTCGCCCTGTTGACCGCCGTCCTGCCGATGTTGACTGCCTGTGGCGGCAGCGATGATGACAACGACACTCCTACACCGTCGGTGATTGTCAACATCCGTTCCTGCTCCGTCACCAACGGAATGGAGTATAATGCCTCCGATCTGACAAAGGTCACCATCAGCTACAACACGGTGGTGAGCGTCACCCCATCGGCCAACATCACCCTCAACGGTACCAAGTGCTCAGCTGCTTCGGGTGCTACTACGGCGATGGATGTTGACATCACTCTGCCCACGCTGGAGGAAGGTACGGCCTATACGCTGACAATCCCCGAGGGTGCCATCGTTGCCAAAAATGATCCCAATGTCAAAGCACCTGCCTATAGCGTCAGCTTCACCACCAAGGCCGCAGCCCCGCATGTCGCCGACAATGATGCTATCGCCTTGGCCAGACGTCTGGGGTGGGGATGGAACCTGGGAAACCATTTCGACACCAGCAGCGATGAAGACGGAAAGCACCCGCAGTGGGGCTACTGGGACAATGCTACGCCTACGCAGAAGCTCTATACCAACCTGAAGCAAGCCGGTGCCAGCACCGTCCGCATCGGTGTCACTTGGGGCAACTATCAGAATACTTCCGATTGGACCATCGAAGCCAACTACATGGCTGAGGTGAGGCAGAACGTGGAGATGGCTGAAGCTGCAGGGCTGAACGTTATCCTCAACATGCATCACGATGAGTATTGGCTCGACATCAAGTCTGCCGCAGCCAACAATATTGTCAACGATGCTATCAAGGCACGCCTGCAGAAAACCTGGACACAGATAGCCGAGGCATTTAAGGATAAGGGCGACTTCCTCTTCTTTGAGACCTTCAATGAGGTGCAGGATGGTCAGTGGGGATGGGGTGCCAACCGTACTGACGGCGGCAAGCAGTACCGCACGCTGAACGAGTGGAATCAGGTATGTGTCGATGCCATCCGGGCCACTGGCGGCCAGAACGCCACACGCTGGATAGGTGTGCCAGGCTATGCCAGCGGTGCTTCCTTCGCGCTCATCAACGACTTCAAAATTCCTGCTGACCCTGCCAACCACATCATGATCAGTGTGCACTTCTATGACCCCAACACCTTTACCTTGACGCCAGAGAACAAAGACGGTAAGGGTGAGTGGGGCCACACAGCTGCAGCCGGCAAGTATCAGGAAGGCAGCAACGAGAGCCACGTCACAGAGACCTTCCAGCAGCTCTATACGAAGTTTGTGGTCAACACTATTCCCGTCTATATCGGCGAGTATGGTTGCGTCATGCACAAGAGTGACCGTTCAAACCTCTTCCGTAATTACTATCTGGAGTATGTCTGCCGCGCTGCGCATGCCTATAACATGCCACTTTGCCTTTGGGACAACAACTCCCAGGGCGGTGGCAATGAGCATCATGGCTACTTCAACCACAACGACGGTACTTACCTGAACAACATGGGGGCGCTCGTGGCCACGATGATCAAGGCTGCCACCAGCGATGATGCTGCCTACACGCTGGAATCTGTCTACAATAACGCGCCGAAGTAACATTTTGGCAATCTCCCGATAAATCGAAGCGAAGAGCACCCGTCAGCAAAGCGGGTGCTCTTCGTTTGGAAGAGGAGATGCTATCTCACGACAGGATCTCCTGTCTTAAAACTTAATATAATAATACACGTATTCTCCTAGCCACCCTTACATCGAGGGTGTTCGGCCTGTTCTCACACCAGGGCTGGTCTTCTGACTTTGCCCCACCACGAAGCGCCTTCTCAAGTCTTCTCCCCCTCATGCTGCTCCTTAGAGCAAAAGGGATGCCTCAATGGCGTTTGCTTCGTAGCTTATACGGAGGCTCACAGCTGCGGGACAGTAGGAGATTTGCACTCTCTTTCCCAATTAATCGCGGCTAAGCGAACCCTGGCGTGCACCACCATCAAGTGATGCGGGTGCAAAGGTAATGAAAAGTTAGGAGTTAGGAGTTAAGAGTTAGGAGTTAACGCACAGGCTTTAACATTATTTATACATTCTGCTTGCAAAATAACTCCTAACTCCTAACTCCTAACTCCTAACTAATTCGTACCTTTGTGCCCATGATTGAGAATAAAGCGAAAACGACGGAGCCCTTTGCTGCCACTCTGTTGCGCTGGTTTGCAGTCAACGGACGCGAGCTGCCTTGGCGAGCCACCCACGACCCCTATCCCATTTGGCTCAGCGAGATCATCCTGCAGCAGACACGCATAGACCAGGGCCGCGACTATTGGCAGCGCTTCATCGAACGTTGGCCCACGGTGGGCGACCTGGCGGCAGCGAGCGAAGAACAGGTGCTGCGCCAGTGGCAGGGCCTGGGTTACTACTCACGTGCCCGCAACCTCCATCATGCCGCCCGTCAGGTGGTGGCGATGGGAGGCTTTCCTCAGACCGTCGAGGGGCTCAGGCAGCTGAAGGGTGTGGGCGACTATACGGCTGCAGCCATAGCCTCCTTCGCCTTCGGAGCAAGGGCGGCTGTGGTCGACGGCAATGTCTACCGCGTGCTGAGCCGCTATTTTGGCATCGACACACCCATCAATACCACTGAGGGCAAGCATCTCTTTGCCGAGCTGGCTACTGAGCTGCTGCCCCATGACCAATGCGACGACTACAACCAGGCAATTATGGACTTTGGAGCCACGCTCTGCACGCCCGTAGCTCCCCTGTGCCTTCAGTGCCCGCTGCACGACTCATGCGAAGCACTGGCTTCCGGCCGAGTGACCACACTGCCCGCGAAGCAGCGCACCCTAGTGGTGAAGACCCGCCATCTGGCCTATGTCTACGTCAGATGTCAGGGACAGACGGCCATCCACCAGCGTCAGCCCGGCGACATCTGGCAGGGACTGTGGGAACCCGTGAACGTGAGCGACGACGAGGCATTGGCTCGCCGGCTGGGCGGACGGTTGCTCCGACAGGGCGTGAAGCATGTACTGACGCACCGCATCCTGATGGCCGACTTCTATCTGCTGGAGACTGACGAGCGGCCTACACTGCCCGACGACTATCTCTGGATTGACGAGGACCGCCTCGACGACTATGCCATTCCCCGCCTGATAGAGCGCTTGCTGGAATGGCGAGATGAACATTGACGACTTGCCAAGCAGCCCTTCTTGCATGGACTCTTAGCATAGTTCCCGCTGCCCGGAGACTGTCTTTGCAAATGCTAGTCGGCCTCCCGCAAAAGTAAAACAACTTGTTTTACCTTTCAAAGTCATAGGTTTTGGTTACCAAAGTGGGCCTCTTTCGAAGGTAAAACAACTTGTTTTACTTCATCAACTCATAGACTTTCATCCACGAAGTGCCATACTAAGCATCAGCAAGTCTGCCATTAGCATCCAGCAGACAACCCTCTTTCATTTGAACAGGTCGTCCATTAGAACCTCATTCTGCACGATGCCAGAATGAATTCCCTTGAGTATCCCGTACGTGGTCACCATCGTTGTAACCAAGCTCTTTCGTGTTTTAGTATCTTCTTTGAATATTGCCATCCTATTACGAAGCCTTTCCTCGTAATCCTTGGAAATCGTATATGGCTGATCTGAAAATTTCATTTCGCAAAGGTTAATGACTCTGTCAGCGCGGTCAATCACCAAGTCAATCTGGGTTCCCTTGCCCTCATCATCTCCCAGTTTTCTCCAGCTACTGGTAGTGGTGGCTATTCCACTGATTCCCAACTTCTGTTTGATTTGTTCGAGGTGAGTCATACAGATGGTTTCAAAACTGAATCCTTGCCATGATTCTACTGAATGTGTGTGCAGATTGTTCGTCCACCAGTGTTCATCCTTTGTATTTTTGTTATGAAGGAACTTATAATAAAATAAGGTATAAGGGTCACTTATTCTATAGAGCGTATTACGTACCGACGATTTGTATCGGGCGTATGTCTCTATAAAGTCACAACGCTCTAAGTTTTCTAGAATCTTCGAAAGTCCGCCACCATATAGCTTTGTAGCGTCAATAATCTCTGAACGCAATAGTCCTTCCCTCCTTGCTGAAAGCGCATTTACTACAGAAATGTATTTATCTGCCTGGCTGAATAGTGCATTATAGAGCTCTTCAAATTCCTCACGCATAGGAGCATTCTTTGCGAAATACAGTCTATCTATATTTTGCGCAAGACTCTGCTCAGGATTCAGCAAACTTAAATAGTAAGGAACTCCGCCCATCGCCATATAGCATTGTAATATGCTATATCTGTCCCATACGCATCCGTTTTCGTGCAGATACTCTTCACACTCTCCTAAACGGAATGGTCGCAGATATATTTGCTCCGTGATGCGGTTATGCAGCCCTCCCTTGTTCTTGACAAGCTTGTTAACCATCCATGAGGTAGCAGAACCACATGCAATAAAAAGAATATCATTGCGTTGTGCAGCCCAGGCATTCCAGAAATACTCTAAGGCTTCAACAAAAGAACTACGTGGGGTATCAATCCAGGGCATTTCGTCGATGAATATCACCTTGCGCTCTTCTAGGGGTCTTCGCTCTATCAGTGTACGTAATTCATCGAATGCCTCATCCCAGTTGTTAAGTGTGGGGGCGTATGCAGAATCGCTATACAGTTTCAACTGGGCTGCAAACCTTTGAAGCTGTTTCTCTGGTTTCTGTTTTCTGGCACCGACATAAGTGAACGCAAACCTGTCTGAAAAGACATTGTTCACAAGGAAAGTTTTTCCTATACGGCGACGGCCATAGACGATGATGAACTCCGATTTGCCAGAGCTGTACTTCCGCTCCAATAACTCAATTTCTTTGTTTCTTGCTACGATTCTATCCATAATGATATACGCAATTATGCCGCAAAGATACGAAAAAACAAGGATACGGCCAAATAATTGACCAACAAAAGTGTCCATATCTCAACATTTTGTTCAGATAAGGACGTTCACAAAGCCTCAATCGTAGATGACAAGCGACAAGTATCTGTCACTTCTTTTTATCCCTACACCTTGCAAGTAAAAACGCAGACTGAAGTTGAAGTACAGCGGGAGAGTCTTCAGAGGGGCAGGCGATAGCCCAGCGTCAGTGACAGGTAGCGCAGCTTGTCGTGGTGGTGTCTGCCGTACCTCGGACGCACTATGTGTCTGGAATACAATGTCGCTTGTTAATTCAGGGCGAATTCGTTGTTTAAATCAATCCTTGACATAGCATTTTGTGCCAAAATGGCTACAAAAAGCTACAAATGGTCAAAAATCACGTTAAATACAAGAAAGTATGACGCTATTTCCTAAAATTGTTGTACTTTTGCACCGTGTTCTTGGAACACGACTTTTTGTTGCTCAATTTCTCCGACGAACTGCAACCTCAAACGAGATTTTAAGAGCACAACCAAATACACATTGGAGCTGCGCGCCATAGCGCAGACTTCAACCATAGTGTATTTGGGGCTGTTGCAGGCCTGTCGGAGAATATGGACGGGGCCTGCGCTTTCTTTATGCCCATATTGTTAGTGCTCTACCCGCAAGATTTAGAGATGAAAGTATTAACAATTAACCCCAATAAAGAACAATTTTAAAAACAATGAGAATTATGAGACACATCAAACGAACATTCAATCTCATCCTCACCCTCGCCGTGATGCTCACGATGATGGCGAAGACGGCGTGGGCTGCAACGGAGACGAAGACTGTGACGTTCTACATGGACGGCGGTGCGTCGGGTAACACTTCGGCGCAAGACGGCTGGACGTTAGTGAGTAGTGGAAAGACGCTTCACTGGTCGAACGATGATCCAGATAACAATAAAATCTCATTGAATCCCAAATATCAGACAACAAGCTTTCGAACCAATGTGATTACGTGCAATGGAGTCATTGAGTTTCTAAATATAGAAGGAATTGTGAAGAGTGTGGAACTCACTAATTTCAATTTCCGCAGTAGTGGTATGCAAATGTACATTGGTCTTAATAAGAACAATACTTCAACTTTGCTGCATCTGCAAGGAACCACCAACGACTACGATTTTCCTTCAAACGGCACGTCTAATTATTCAAATTCAGCAACTTTTGAGGGCAGTGTGACCGTCAGCAAATCGAATACATTGAAAATAATGTTTTCCAGTGAAGTTGAAGATCCTTCAGGAAGTTTCAGGTTTAAGAACGGCACAATCGTCATTACCTATGATGTTGAGGTGGAGGACACTTCTGACCCTGGACACACGTTTACGTTCAGCGCCAGCGGCAATACGCTAACAGCAACATGCAACCAGACCAGCCAGCATCACAATTGCACGCTCGGTACGAGTCGCAAGTCCACACTGGCGCTCACAGCCACTGATGCCTCATATGACTGGCTAAAACACAGTGCCTCGCTTAACTTGACGGACTTCTCGGAAGAGACGGGCATTACCGACATTAAAACTACTTTTAATTATACTAACAATGCTACGTCAGTAAGTAGTGGAACGGCTCCATCCGAAATAGGCGACTATACTGTCACCGTCACCATAATCATCAATAGCGACAATGAGCATCCATACGTGCTGACTACAGACTTCAGCATCTTGGAAGGATATAAGGTCAACAACATATACTCGCAGTTTAGCCTAAACAAGAGTTCGGCTTTGGAGGGCGAAGCGATGACCATCACTTACACGCAACAGATGGACGAAAGCCTCGATGGGTTGACCCTGACTGGCGCAACGTCGGGCAATAACATCGCTTACACCCAAAGCGGAAACACCTACACGTTCAACATGCCCGCCGAGGACGTGAACCTCAGCGCTACGTTCACGTATCCGCTGAATGAAAACAACATCACGCAGAGCGGCGACACCTACACCATCAAGACTGCCGAGGGCTGGAACTACTTCTGTCAGCGCTTGGAAGTGGATGGCGACTTGAACGGTTTCAGTGGCAAGACCGTGATGCTAGGTGACAACATCACCGTGACAACGATGGCAGGCAGCACAGACCATCCGTTCAAGGGCACATTCGACGGCGACGGCCATACGTTGACCTTCAACTACACCGCTGATAGG
>JAEEGG010015867.1_pt1 | contig 15741 bp, 12 predicted proteins | sample 9134161 | NCBI WGS metagenome assembly JAEEGG01 (sample SAMN16246543, study PRJNA631951) | gut metagenome | biome: gut microbiome; feature: rumen; material: CR-attached | host: Bos | place: Iran: Karaj | collected 2018-10
TCGGTGCGGGGCTGCCGGCGGTCACCGCGCTCCTGCCGGTCGCCACGCTCGGGGCGCTCGGGGCGCTCGCGGCGTGCGGGGCGCTCACGCTCCACATATCCTTCGGGCTTGGGGATGAGCACGCGGTGTGAGAGCTTATACTTGCCGGTCTTGGGGTCTATCTCCAGGAGCTTGACGGTGATTTTGTCGCCCTCCTTGATGCCTGCCTCCTCTACGGTCTCGAGGCGCTTCCAATCGATCTCGCTGATGTGGAGCAGCCCGTCCTTGCCGGGCATGATCTCGACGAAGCATCCATAGGGCATGATGCTGCGGACGGTGCCTTCGTAGACCTCGCCCACTTCGGGCACGGCGACGATGGCGCGAATCTTGCGCACGGCGGCGTCGATGCTCTCCTTGTTGGGTCCTGACACCTGAACATGGCCCACGCCGTCGGCCTCGTCGATGGTGATGACGGTATTGGTGTCTTCCTGCATCTGCTGGATAATCTTTCCGCCAGGGCCAATGACGGCTCCGATGAACTCCTTGGGGATGTCGAAGGCCTCAATGCGGGGCACCTGCGGCTTCAGCTCGGGACGCGGCTCGGCAATGGTGTCGGTGAGGCACTTGAGGATGTGCTCACGACCGGCCTTGGCCTGCATGAGGGCTTTCTCGAGGATGTCGAAGGAGAGTCCGTCGCACTTGATGTCCATCTGCGTGGCGGTGAGTCCGTCGCGCGTGCCGGTGGTCTTGAAGTCCATGTCGCCGAGGTGGTCCTCGTCGCCGAGGATGTCGGAGAGCACGGCATATTTTTCCTCACCGGGGTTCTTGATGAGACCCATGGCGATGCCGCTGACGGGCTTCTTCATGGGCACGCCGGCGTCCATGAGTGCGAGGGTGCCGGCACAGACGGTGGCCATGGACGAGGAGCCGTTCGACTCGAGCACCTGGCTGACCAGACGCACGGTGTAGGGGAAGTCGTCGGGTATCTGTCCCTTCAGTCCGCGCCAGGCGAGGTGGCCGTGGCCAATCTCGCGGCGCCCTGTGGAGCGCTGTGCCTTGGCCTCGCCGGTGCAGAAGGGCGGGAAGTTGTAGTGGAGGAGGAAGCGCATGTAGCTCTTATCGAGGACGTCGTCGACGAGCTTCTCGTCGAGCTTGGTGCCGAGGGTGCATGTGCCGAGGGCCTGCGTCTCGCCACGGGTGAAGAGGGAGCTGCCGTGAGGCATGGGCAGGGGCGACACCTCGCACCAGATGGGGCGGATGTCGGTGGTCTTACGGCCGTCGAGGCGTATGCCCTCGTCGAGGATGCAGCGGCGCATGGCGTCGCGCTCCACGTCGTGGTAGTAGCGGTCCATCATGGCGGCGTATTCGTCGTCGGAGATGGCCTCAGCTTCAGCACCGGAGGGGGCTCCGTCGGCTGATGCCTCGGGGGAGGAGAGGCGGGCAGCGGCCCGCTCGGCGAAGAACTTCTCCTTGAAATCGTCGAGCAGCTTCTCGAAAGCCTCGGCGCGGGCCTGCTTGTCGAGGGCCTGACGGGTGATGTCGTAGGCAGGCTGGTAGAGCTCCTTGTTCATGCGCTGACGCAGCTCCTCGTCGTTGACCTCGTGGCAGTACTCGCGCTTCACGTCCTTGCCCAGCTCCTTGCTCAGCTCAGTCTGGAGGAGACACATGGGCTTGATGGCCTCCATGGCGGCCTTCAGGGCGCCGAGGAGGTCGTGCTCGCTGACTTCCTTCATCTCGCCCTCGACCATCATGATGTTCTCGGCAGAGGCACCGACCATGATGTCCATGTCGGCCTGCTTCATCTGCTCAAAGGTGGGGTCGATGACGTACTCGCCGTTGATGCGAGCCACGCGCACTTCAGAGATGGGGCACTCGAAGGGGATATCGGAACATGCCAGTGCGGCAGAAGCGGCAAAGCCGGCCAGCGCATCGGGCTGGTCGACACCGTCGGCCGAGAGAAGCATGACATTGACGAAGACTTCGGCATGATAGTTGCCGGGGAACAGGGGGCGGAGTACGCGGTCGACAAGGCGACTAGTGAGAATCTCGTTGTCGCCGGGCTTGCCCTCGCGCTTGGTGAATCCTCCGGGGAATCGTCCGGCAGCACTGTACTGCTCGCGGTAGTCTACCTGCAGGGGCATGAAATCGGTTCCGGGAACTGCATCTTTTGCGGCACATACGGTGGCCAGGAGCACAGTGTTGTTCATACGGAGCACAACGCTGCCGTCGGCCTGCTTTGCCACTTTCCCGGTTTCAATGGTGATGGTCCTTCCATCGGCCAGTTGAAGGGTCTTTGTAATTACGTTCATCTTGATTAAAAAAACATCTAAAAAATAAATAAAAGTGCGCACGGGGGCGCAAAATGTTGTGCAAAGGTACTCATTATATCATGATTACGAGCAGAAACGATGATTCTTTTTCGTTTTTTTATGATTTCAGGGAAATTTTTTGTACCTTTGTACGCTGAAAACTTTTTCCTGACATGAAGACAGACATACAGATAGCACGGGAATGCAAGCTGAAGCCCATCGGCGACATTGCAGCAGCGCTGGGGATAGCCCCCGAGAAGATAGAGCCATACGGACGCTACATGGCGAAGGTGCCCATCGGCCTCATCGACGAAGAGAAGGTGAGGCAAAGCCGACTGATACTGGTGACGGCCATCAGCCCGACGAAGGCCGGCATCGGCAAGACGACGGTCAGCATAGGCCTGGCACTGGGGCTGAACAGGCTGGGGAAGAACGCGGCGGTGGCGCTGCGCGAGCCGTCGCTGGGGCCCTGCTTCGGCATGAAGGGCGGCGCGGCAGGCGGCGGCTATGCCCAGGTGCTGCCGATGGAGAAGATTAACCTGCACTTCACGGGCGACTTCCACGCCGTGACGTCGGCCCACAACACCATCAGCGCGCTGCTCGACAACTACCTCTACCAGCACCGAAAGGAGGGCTTCTCGCTGCGCGAGATATTCTGGAAACGGGTGCTCGACGTGAACGACCGGGCGCTGCGCAACGTGGTGACAGGGCTGAGGGGCGACGGCGTGGTGGCAGAGACGGGCTTCGACATCACCCCGGCCTCGGAGCTGATGGCCATACTCTGTCTGGCCACCAGCGAGGAGGATCTGCAGCGGCGCATAGAGAACATCGTGCTGGGCACCACGGCCGACGGACGACTCTTCAAGGTGAAAGACCTCGGCGTGGCAGGAGCCATCACCGTGCTGCTGCGCGATGCACTGAACCCCAACCTGGTGCAGACCACGGAGCAGACACCGGCCTACATCCACGGAGGGCCGTTTGCCAACATTGCCCACGGCTGCTCGAGCGTGGTGGCCACGAAGATGGCCATGACATTCAGCGACTACGTGGTGACCGAGGCGGGCTTCGGAGCCGACCTCGGCGCGGAGAAATTCTTCGACATCAAGTGCCGCAAGACGGGGCTGCGGCCTCGGCTGGTGGTCATCGTGGCCACCACGCAGGGCCTGAAGATGCACGGCGGCGTGAGCCTCGACCACATCAAGGAGCCTAACGTCCAGGGACTGACCGAAGGACTGAAGAACCTGAACCGCCACATACGCAACATGCAGGGCTTCGGACAGCCGGTGGTGGTGACGCTGAACCGCCACGACAGCGACCAGGAGGAGGAGATAGACATCGTGCGAAAGAACTGTGTAGACCTGGGCGTGGGCTTCGCCGTGAACGACGCCTTCCTCAGGGGCGGCGAGGGTGCCGAAGAGCTGGCGCAGACCGTCATCGACACCATCGAGCGGCAGCAGCCGCTGCCCATCCGCTTCACCTACAAGGAGGCCGACTGCCTGGAGGACAAGATAGAAAAGGTTTGCAAGGGCATCTATGGCGCGGCAGGCGTGGAGTACAGCAAGACGGCGAAGAAGAAGCTGGAGGACCTGCGTGCCACCTTCACCGACGAGGACGGGGCCATCGCCCACTATCCCGTATGCATCGCCAAGACACAGTTCTCGTTCTCCGCCGACTCCACACGCTACGGCTCGCCGGAGGGCTTCACCATCCGCATCCGTGACGTCATCCTGAACTGCGGCAGCGAGATGATAGTGGCCATAGCCGGCGACATGCTCCGCATGCCGGGGCTGCCGAGAAGTCCGCAGGCCGAGCGCATCACCATCGTGAACGGAGAGATAGAGGGGCTATCGTAAAAGCTGACTCGCTCTCAGGCTTTTCCGAAAAACAGAAAACCTATGACTAGATTACTACATCGTATGACGCTCGCGGCAGTGCTGACCATGCTCTGGACGACTGCGTCTGCGGCAAGCGACAGCATCAGGAACGCATTCACCCAAGAGCATCCGCTAGTCTACGAGGGGGCATGGGATCTGTGGCCCTACTCCTTCCTGAACGACAACGGCGAGCCTGTGGGCTACAACATAGACCTGCTGAAACTCATCTTAAACGAGCTGAACATCCCCTATAGAATCAAGCTGAAACCCAAGACGGAAGCCCTGGCCGACCTGAAGGCCGGACGGGCCGACCTGATGTGCACCATGGGTGCTCACTACCATGATGAATATGCACAGTTCAGCAAGAACGTCATACAGATATTCACCGCCAGCATCCTCCACCACAAAGACGAGCCGCCGGTCGTGAAGACAATCGGCGACCTGGCCACACAGCAGGTCATCGTCCACAACAACAGCTTCAGCCATCACCTGATGATGGACAGAGGATGGGAAAAGAACGCCATCCCCTACAACGACATGCAGGAGGCACTTCAGTACGTGCACAGCCACAAGGGGAGCCAGATACTGTGGAACACACTGTCGCTGAAATGGCTGCTGCTCAAGTTCGGCTACGACGACCTGGTGATAACGCCTGTCAACATTCCTCACGGGGAGTACAAATTCCTCTCGAACAACGAGCAGTTGCTGAAGCAGATAGACAGCGTCTTTGCCATGCTGAACTCTACAGGACGGCTGCAGCCCCTGCAGAACAAGTGGCTCTATCCCGAGCGCAAGGACTCGGGCATACCGTCGTGGGTGTGGTCGGTGGTCGCTGCACTGGCGGTGGTCATCGTCCTGTTCCTCATCTATTACGTCAGCTACCGTCACTATGAGCAAAAGATGACCACGGCAGTGAAACACTCCAACAACCGCCTGTCGCTCATCCTCCAGACAAGCAAGGTGCGCATCTGGCTCTTCGACGTCAGGAAGCGGTCGTTCACCAGCATCGACCCCGGAGGCAAGAAGTCCACATTTCCCCTGTCGGCAAATATCATTCAGAGCTTTGTGGTGCCCGAAGACTTCGACCGGCTGATTAAACTGCTCGACGAGATGGCCGAAGGGAAGAAGGAACGGGAAACGATAGAGCTGCATGTGCTCAGGAGCGGCAACACGGAAGTACACATCTACTCCATCGACATCTCGGTGATGAAACGCGACAAGAGCAACCGCCCCACGGTAATGATAGGGGCCAGCACCGACATCACCGCCGCCCGGCAGCGGCAACAACAGCAAAAGGACACCATGCTGCGCTACCAGCATATCTTCAACTCGGCCATCATCGACACCGTCTCCTACGACGAGCACGGCTTCATAGACGGCCTGAACGAAAAGGCTGTCAAAGGAATAGGAGGCGACGTGCAACGGGTCATCGACGCACACATACCAGTGCAGAGTGTGTTGGGAGAACCCGACCTCTCACTCGATGACCTGGACTATACCTACCTGACGCAGATTTACAGGTCGCCCAACGACAAACGTGTACTGAACCGGTTCCTGCGGCGCAAAGAGCTGTACTACGAGCTGCAGCTGGTGCCCATCCGCGACGATGACGGGCGGCTTCTCGGCATCTTCGGCTCAGGGCGAGACGTCACCGACACTGCCAAGTCCTACTCACAGCTGCTGAAAAACACTGCCAGGCTGCAGGAGGCCACCAACGAGCTGCAGGACTACATCCGGAACATGGACTACGTAATGAAGAACGGCGGAGTGAGAGTGGTCAACTATTCACCCGACACACATACGCTGACCATCTACAGCGATACGGAGCACGTGCAGCACAGGCTGACACAGACACGCCTGCTGACGCTGGCTGCCGAGGAATCGAAGAAGACCGCACAGCGCATCATGAACAACATGGACAACCTCACCGGGCAGCCCGTCAAGGCCGTCGTCAAGTCCACACTCCGCGACGAAGGGCATTCCATCTATCTGGCATTCTCGTTCGTACCCGTCAGAGACGCAGAAGGCCACATCAACGAATACTTCGGCATGTGCCGCGACATCAGCGACATCAAGGCCACCGAGGAGCTACTGGCCAAAGAGACCAGGAAGGCTCAGGAGGTGGAGATGGTGAAGAACGCCTTCCTGCACAACATGTGCAACGAAATACGCACACCGCTCAATGCCGTGGTGAACCTCGTAGACCTCGTAGAGAAAAACCAGGACGGCAGCGACGGACAACGCTACATTGAGAATATCAAGAAGCATTCGCGCAACCTGCTTAACCTGGTCAACAACATCCTGCTGCTCTCACGACTGGAGGCCGGCATGATAGAGTCGAAGACCACCACGGTCGACTTTGCCGCCTTCTTCGAAGAGTGCTGCAAGACAGCATGGGCAAGCGGACAGCAGCCCGGCGTGGAATATATCGTGGAAACACCCTACGATCAACTCATGCTCGACATCGACCTGTCGAACCTGAGCATCGCCATCGACCAGGTCATTGCCAATGCCGTACAACATACCACATCGGGCTACGTCCGGGCACATTTCGACTATAACGGCGAAGACCTCACAGTGGCTATTCAAGACACAGGATGCGGCATACCGGCCGACCAGCAGGAGAAAATCTTCGAGCGATTTGTCACCACCAACAGCGGCAGCAGCGGAATGGGACTTTCCATCTGCCAGCAGGTTGTCAAGCTGATGGGAGGAAGGATACATCTGAAGTCAGAGGAAGGAAAAGGCACCATCTTCTGGATCATCATACCATGTAAAGAGAAAAGTGAATAATCTGCCACCGCAGGAAAGATAAAAACGACAGGACAGCATGACACGACGTATATTCAGAAACGGGAGAAGGCTTGTTGCTTTGCTCTTTGGCCTTTTCACCTCTTTACCTTTTTACTCTTTCAATTATACCGAGGAGCATCCGCTGGTCATTGTCAGCGACTGGGATTTCCGACCCTTCGAGTACACCAATGCTGAAGGACAGCCGGCCGGATACAATGTCGACGTGCTCAACATGATCCTCGACCAGCTTGGCATCCCCCACAAGTTCGTCATGCAGGAATGGCATGTGGCCACAGAAATGTTCAAACGACGGGAAGCCGACCTCATACACGCCCTCTATTACTTCTTCAAGGACCGGCCCTACGTGTCTACCCACAAGTACATCAACTACTACAACCTGAAGGTGGCACGGCGCACCGGCACAGAGCCGCTCCACTGGCTCAGCGACCTGAAGGCAAACGACACGCTGCAGCTCAAGGAGGACGACTATGCGGCCCTGGCTCTTGCTGGCATGGGCACTGTGCCGTTTGCCACAGAATACCACTCGCCGAAAGAGGGACTGGCAGGCGTCAGGCAAGGCATATACAAATACTACATCTGGGGAGAAATACCCCTCCGACACAAAATACAGGAACTAGGACTCGACAGCATTGTCCTCGACGAGATTGACATCCCTGCCGGCGAGCTGAGAATCATCGGCTACGACAAAGAGCTGGTAGACATCATCGACGACCAGTATACACGGCTGGAGCAGGCAGGGGAACTGCAGACGGTCTACGACCGCTGGTTCCGCCCGGAGCGTGAGCACCATGACACGTCGCCTGTAGTACTCTTCATTCTCGCAGGACTGCTACTGGCTGCCGTCATCGTATTTCTGCTTATACGCCTCGTCCGGAGGAGAGTGGGCATCAATGTGAGAGAAAGCTCCGACCTGGGACGGATGATGGACCAGGTGCTCAACATGGGCGAATACTACGTAGTGGAGTGGGACTTACAGAAAAGTCAGCTCCGCAACAAGTATGGCGACATGCTCCCGCAGGGCGAAATGAAGCCCGAAGAATTCCTCCAGCGCATGCTGCCCGAAGAGGCAAAGCAGCTGCACAGCCTCAACACTCAGCTGGTCACCGGCGTCATCAACCACTTCGACATGAACTTCAGCTTCAACCAAGGCACATTGGAAAAGCCCGTCTGGAAGGTTTTCTACGGCAATGCCATCGTCGAAACAGACCCAACGGCCAAAAAGCCGAAATTTGTCCTCCTGACTACGAAGGACATCACCGGAGAGATCAACGAGGAGCGGCGCGTCAAAACTGCCGCCAGCAAGTACAAGAAGATATTCGACACCAACCTTGTCGCCATGTCTTTCTACGATGCCAACGGCGTCCTGCTCGATTGCAACAGGAAAATGACGGAACTCTTAGGAGAGGATAATGAAGAGTACTTCCGGGGAATCTTACTCTTCAACTTCCCCAATCTCACGGGTATCCTCATGCCTGGCTCACTAGAGGTGATACACGTCTGCCAGCATTTTGAGGAGCCACAGCTGGGCATAGACAAATATATAGAATTCCGCGTCCATCCGGTGATAGACGAAAACGGTGAACTGGTCTACTACATCGCCACCAGCCGCGACATCACCGCCGAGCGAAACATGTATCTCAAACAGCGTGAATACGACAGGCAGCTGCAAAACGTCAACGAAGGAGTGAGACGCTACGAAGAACAGCTCTGCTATCTGCTGAAGGAAAGCCGGATGTATATCTGGAACTACCTGCCGGCAGAGAATGTCATCAACATGTCGCGAACCACCGGACAAGCAGAAACCAGCGAAACAATAGAGGAATATCTGCTGACAGTATGCCCCGACGCCAGACAGCGGGCACAGGCAGAGATACAGACAGCCATGCATCAGGGAAAGCCCTACAACACCATACTTCCTTTCGACCACACGCTGTTCGACAACGAGGCATCGTGGTATGCCGTCTCGGGCATACCCATCACCGACAAGGACGGCCATCTCATCAAGTACTTCGGACTGGCACGAAACATCACCGACCTGATGCAGGCACAGGAGAAACTGCGTATAGAGACGGCACGCGCTGAGGACTCCGGACGGCAAAAAGCCACCTTCCTGGCAAACATGACCCACGAGATACGCACACCGCTCAACGCCATTGTCGGATTCTCAGACCTCCTGCCCATGATCGACAATTCCGACGAGAAAAAAGAACTCATGAGGATCATCCGAAGCAACTGCGACATGCTGCTCAGGCTCACCAGCGACATTCTTGAAGCCTCGGACATCGATTCACGGCCGATGGCTATCGAACCAGCAGACGTAGACTTCGCACAGGCTTTCGACGACATCTGCCAGACGCTGGAACAACGCGTACAGACATCCAACGTCACTTTCATCAAGGACAACCCCTACACCACGTTCAACACCCGTCTCGACAAGGGGCGCATACAGCAGGTCATCACCAACTTCGTCACCAATGCCATCAAGTACACCCACCAGGGATATATCAAGGTGGGGTACTATGCAACGCCTTCTTCACTCACCACTCTTCCCCCATCACTCCCCCAAGAAGAGGGACTGTTCATCTGCTGTGAAGACACAGGAGCCGGCATTCCCAAGGAGAAACAGGCATCCGTCTTTGAGCGTTTTGTCAAGCTCAATGAGTTCGTCCAGGGCACAGGATTAGGACTGAATATCAGCAAGTCTATTGCCGAACGATGCGGTGGCCGCATCGGTGTCATCAGCGACGGCGAAGGCCGTGGCTCCACTTTCTGGGTATGGATTCCCTGTCCCCATTACCTGCACGATGAAACGCAAACCTAAAGGCAACAATATAGCAGTTGACCCAGGAATTACTTTTCTGCATGCCGCCGGAGAGCAAGCCGGATGGCGCTCCCCTCTTGAACCCTGCCCTTACGGGGAGGGGTAGGGGTGGGGTCTCTAACTTTTTTCGCCGAGAAGAACAAACGATAAGAGATTCGTTGAGGATATTAGAGACCCCACCCCTGCCCCTCCCCGTAAGGGCAGGGTTCAAGAGGGGAGCGGCTACCGCCGGAGAAGGATTCCTGGGCCAACTGCTATATCATTGCCAACCTAAATGATATATATAGTTGTATAAAGAGTATGAAATATATTTGCTAAATAAAAAAAAATGATTATCTTTGCAGCATGAAAACTATTCATAAACCCATAAACTAACAAAACAGATGAAAAACGTACCAGAAATGAAGATTGGTGTCGTGGCCGTGAGCCGCGACTGTTTCCCCGAGTCACTGGCAGTGAACCGCCGCAAGGCCGTGATTGCCGAGTATGAAAAGAAGTTCGGCAAGGATGGCGTCTACGAGTGCCCCATCTGCATCGTGGAGAGCGAGATTCACGCCCAGCAGGCACTGGAAGACGTGAAGAAGGCCGGATGCAATGCCCTCGTGGTCTATCTGGGCAACTTCGGCCCCGAGATTTCCGAGACCATGATTGCCGACTGGTTCCAAGGCCCCACCATGTTCTGCGCTGCCGCCGAGGAGACGCAGAACGACCTGATTGACGGTCGCGGCGACGCTTACTGCGGCATGCTCAACGCCAGCCATGCCCTGGCTCTGCGCAAGACCCGCGCCTATATCCCCGAGAATCCCGTGGGCGACGCTGCCCACTGCGCCGAGCTGATTCATGAGTTCATACCCATCGCACGTGCCATCGTCGGCCTGCAGAACCTGAAGATCATCAGCTTCGGCCCCCGTCCCAACAACTTCCTGGCCTGCAACGCGCCCATCCGCGCCCTCTATGACCTCGACGTAGAGATTGAGGAGAACTCGGAGCTGGATCTGCTCGAGGCTTTCCAGAAGCACCAGGGCGACCCGCGCATCGACGACGTGGTGAAGGACATGGCCGCCGAGCTGGGTGCCGGCAACAAGATTCCCAGCGTGCTGCCGAAGCTGGCCCAGTACGAGCTGACGCTGACCGACTGGATTGAGGCTCACAAGGGCTCGCGCAAGTATGTGGCCATGGCCAACAAGTGCTGGCCTGCCTTCCAGACCATGTTCGGCTTCGTGCCCTGCTATGTGAACAGCCGCCTGACGGGCCGTGGCATCCCCGTGGCCTGCGAGGTCGACATCTACGGCGCCCTGTCAGAGTTCATCGGCACCTGCATCACCGACGATGCCGTGACGCTGCTCGACATCAACAACTCCGTGCCTGCCGACATGTACGAGGAGAGCATCAAGGGCAAGAAGTTCCTCTGCGACGAATACACCGACAAGGAAATTTTCATGGGCTTCCACTGCGGCAACACCGCTTCGTCGAAGGTTTGCAGCTGCCAGATGTGCTTCCAGCGCATCATGGCCCGCGCGCTGCCCGTAGAGGTGACCAACGGCACACTGGAGGGCGACCTGAAGCCCGGCAAGGCTACCGTCTACCGCCTGCAGTCGACCGCCGACACCAAGCTGCGCGCCTACATCGCCCAGGGCGAAATTCTGCCCGTGGCAACCCGCTCCTTCGGCAGCATCGGCATTTTCGGCATCAAGAACATGAGCCGCTTCTACCGTCACGTCCTCATCGAGAAGCACTATCCGCACCACGCTGCCGTGATGTTCGACCACGCCGGAAAGTATCTCTGGGAGGTGCTGAAGTACATGGGCGTGGAGGTCGAGGAAATCGACTACAACTTCCCGAAGGGCAACTTCTATCCCACAGAGAACCCGTTCGAGAACTAAACTGAAGCGAAACCCATCAGTTAAGCTTGCTCAAGGCACCGTCCTTGGGCAAGCTTTTAATCATGATGTGAAGACTCAGATGCCTGAAGCGATAAGAGGTGATTTGGGCGCGGGTCTTCGTCTCGTCATATTCCTTGCTGGTTGTCGGTTTTTCCATCCTAAAACACTGCAGCGCATGCGCGTTTGATGTCAACAAGCCTGTCGAGGAGACTTTTCTTCTGACGAGCCACCGACATATTATAGCGCATCTGCATGTTGGTTAGCATCTCTGGATTGATGCCAAGGGCAGCCTCCATCATCAGAGCGAAGTCGGTTGTGACGGGCCGTTTGCCGTTAAGAATCTCGTTGAGTTGGGTGTATGGAACGCTTATCAGTTCGGAGAACTTCTTTTGAGAGATACCTCGTGCCTCCAATTCCTCTTTCAGTACGTCTCCTGGGTGGGTGGTCGTTCTGTTACTCATTCTATAACACAGTAAGCGAAATACGTCTTCCCAACCCGGAAAAGATGCGGAAGAGGGTGGAGAGCTGAACGTCGGCGTGGCCATTCTCTATCTTCGATATATAACTCTTCTTGGTGCCAATCTTTGTGGCAAGCTGCTCTTGCGTAAGTCCAGCAAGACGGCGCTGTTCTTTCAAACATTCAGCCAAGCAGAATGTCTCTGCCTCTGCCTCAAAGGCTTCACGAGTTTCCGTTCCACGCTCACCATACTCTGCATTAAGCAACTCCTCAAAGCTGCTGCACTCCATTATTGCTTCTTTTTTCTTTGCGTCCATTATTTTACCTCTTTGTTTTTAAAATACTCCTTCTTGATTGCTTCTGCACGTTTAATTTCTTTAGGTGGTGTCTTTTGGCTCTTTTTCTGAATACCATGAAACAGTACGACTATCGCGCCATCGTCAAAACAGCAGAACACTCGATATATATTGCTTTCTATCCCCACTCTGATTTCATAAATCCCATCCGTCCCTTCGATAATCCTGAAGAATTTCTTTGGTATGATTCTTTGCGATTCCACAAGCTTCAGAACAGAGTTAATCTTATCGCGCACCGTCTTGGACTGCGCCACATAGAACTCTTTGTAGTAGTTCTTATAAAGCTTTATCGTGCGAAGTTTTTCCATCCATATAGTATATAGACGGTGCAAAGTTAATCAATTAATGAACAACCGCCAAATTTTTTATGCTTTAATTTGCCTAATAATCATTATTCATGCTATATTTGCCTTTCGCAAATATGCTGGAGGGGCTAACGGACGCGATAGAGGATGCCGCAGACTGGCGGGAAGGTCTGATAGACGCGATAGAGGACGCCGACTTGTTTGGCAGGATTTGCAATCCTGACCGCAGCGAATATATGGATTTGCAATCCGTACTTTCGCATTACAAATGCTAATATTCGCTGCCGTCGGATTGCAAATCCGACGGAACGTCCGCAAGAGCAGAACATCCCGTCGGTCGGGAATGTAACCCATACTCAGAAGGCATGTAACCCTAATCATCCCGTCAGTAGGGTTACAAGTCCGACTTTTCCTCCGTAGTCGTGGAACAGCCCGAAGATTGAGAAAACAGATCTTTAATGAACAATACACCTAATAAAGTTCCTGTAATACAAGAACCCAACAAAACCCCATATAATAATGATTTAGTTAGGCTATATCCAATTACACATGATACAATAAGTAACACAGGCCCTAAACATCGCAATGCTCCTGTAAAAAGGAAAACAACTTCTGTAAGTGCAACTATTCCCCCTATAGTATAGAACAACCAAGAAATGTCACACAGGTATGCTATTATTCCCAATAATGGCAATAATTCAAGCCATACGCCAACAAATATATATTCACTTTTTTGTGGAGGTTTACTATAGGTTTCATAGATATTATCAAGTGCTGCATTTAACTCTTCATCATTCCTAAAAATAAGTTTATTTCTCATTCTGTAAACCCTCAATAAAAAAAGGCGGAACCATTCGATGCTTATCGAGACTCTGGTTACCGCCAAGCGACCATGCACAAAAACAAGCATGAATAGTCCACGCCTAACGACGTGAACCTTCAACTGCTTGCTCTCTTTGTGCGAATGATTTGGCGGTATTCGAGTCACAAGAACAAGAGCAAAAGCTCAAATCTTATGTCAAAGTACGAACAGAAGCGCTGATCTGTAAGTTTATAATATTAATAATGTGTAGCAACCACCGGCGGGGCAGTGGAGATGAGAGGGATGCTAAATCGTATCAAGGAAATAGACTATAGCATCTTGCAGGGAGTCGAGGTCGTTCTTGATGGTGGCGAGCACCATTTCAGCATCAACCTCGAAATAGCCGTGAGCTACTCGGTTTCTCATACCGATGACATCCTTCCAAGGAATTTCTGGACGCTCAGGCAGTAGTTGGCCTTTTGAGTGTTCGTCAACCTGCTTGATACCCTCGCCAATGGCCTCTATGAGCATACAGTTGGCAGCCAATTTCTGCATTCCAGAAGACGAAAGGTAGAAATCATCTGCATTCTCTACGTCAGCGTTCCACTCTTTCAACTGATTGATAGCCGTGTTGATTTGCTCAAGCGTATATTTAATGCGTTCACGCTTCTCCAATGACGTAAATTCCATCGCGGTTGATATTCTTTAGGAGAAAGGGGTTTATATGCTTGTGCATCCTAATGACATCGACTGGACACATCAACAGTTGCTCGAGAAATCTTTGAAGGCGAACTACCAAAAAAATTCTTGGTTCCATTTCCACACAAACGTCCACGTCGCTGCCTTCATGCTGCTCACCACGGGAGACGGAGCCAAAGAGGCGTAAAGTCTTTACGCCAAACTGGGTGCGTAGTTCATCGCTGTGGGTGCGTATGAGGGCGATGTATTCGTTTGTTGTCTTCACTTGATGCTATATATCTTGTTAAAATACGGTTCAGGTAAGCTCGGGCGGATTGCAAATCCTTATACTCCTTGCGGCCGGATTGCAAATCCGCCCGAACGTAACGCATTAGTCAGCCAGCTTGGCCTTGATGAACTCGCGGTTCAGGCGGGCGATGTTGGCGATGGTCTCGTTCTTCGGGCAGACGGCCTCGCAGGCGCGGGTGTTGGTGCAGTTGCCGAAGCCGGCCTCTTCCATTGCCATGACCATGGCCTTGGCGCGCTTGGCAGCCTCTACGCGGCCCTGGGGAAGGAGGGCCAGCTGAGAGACCTTCGAGGAGACGAAGAGCATGGCGGAGCCGTTCTTACAGGCGGCGACGCAGGCGCCACAGCCGATGCAGCTGGCGCAGTCCATAGCCTCGTCGGCATCCTCCTTGGGGATGAGGATGGCGTTGGCATCCTGTGCCTGACCTGTGCGGATGGTGGTGTAGCCGCCGGCCTGGATAATCTTGTCGAAGGCGTTGCGGTCTACCATACAGTCCTTGATGACGGGGAAGGCAGCCGAGCGCCAAGGCTCAACGGTGATGACGTCGCCGTCGTTGAAGCGGCGCATGTAGAGCTGACAGGTGGTGGCGCCGCGCTCGGTCTTTCCGTGAGGTGTGCCGTTGATGTAGAGCGAGCACATGCCGCAGATACCCTCGCGGCAGTCGTGGTCGAACACGAAAGGCTCCTTGCCTTCGTTGATGAGACACTCGTTCAGGATGTCGAGCATCTCGAGGAAGGAGGTATCATCGGGGATGTCCTTCATCTCGTAAGAGTCGAAGTGTCCCTGGTCTTTTGGCCCGTTCTGGCGCCAAAATTTGATGGTGAAGCTTATACTTTTAGCCATAATTTCATTATTTTAAGGCGGAGGGCGCGATGATATCGCGCCATACCGGACCAGTTACTTAGTTCTTATAGTTTCTCGTTTGTACCTTGATGGCTTCATATTCCAGCGGCTCCTTGATGAGCTCGGGCTCTTTGCCCTTGCCCTGATACTCCCAGCAGCCTACGTAGAAGTAGTTCTCGTCGTCGCGCTTGGCCTCGCCTTCCTCGGTCTGGTACTCCTCGCGGAAGTGACCGCCGCAGGACTCGTTACGCGAGAGGGCATCAAAGGCTACAAGCTGACCCATGGTGAAGAAGTCGCGCAGGTGGATAGCCTT
>JAEEGG010015868.1_pt1 | contig 15741 bp, 11 predicted proteins | sample 9134161 | NCBI WGS metagenome assembly JAEEGG01 (sample SAMN16246543, study PRJNA631951) | gut metagenome | biome: gut microbiome; feature: rumen; material: CR-attached | host: Bos | place: Iran: Karaj | collected 2018-10
TTTCGGGCGCAGGACGTGACGCGGTCTTGGACATGGTCTCAATCGGCTCTATTGGTCTGCTCGGAAATGGAGACGACGTTCCGCCGCTACCGAGCTTCGTTCCTGCGCCGGATGTGGAACGCGAGCGAGTTCATGAAGACGCTCAAGCAGCACTACACGATGTCCTTCAACGGGCGGCGCGGCCACCACGGCACGATGTGGGAGTCGCGCTATCGAGTGCGCGTGAGGGATCCCGGGGAGTGCGGAATGATGCTGGCGGAGAGCGGCTACGTGGACGCAAACCCCGTCAACGCCGGGATGGCGGACTGGCCGGACGGGTACGAATGGTGCAGCTATGCGGCGGCCTGCAGGGGCGACGAGACGGCGCGTTCCGGCTACGACTTCGTCTATGGCGAGAAGGGGAGGCCTTGGCCTGAGCTGGAGGATTTTATCAAGCGGACGGAGGATGCTTTGGCCCTTATTCAGGAAAAATCACCCCGGTCTTATGCCATTGTTACGAATTACCTTAGAAGAGCGCGTCGGAGAACGACGTCCTCGGCCCGGCCGAGCCCGTCCGCATGGGCTGCCTCCAGTGCTACGGCGAGATCAAGGTCGACGGCAACGTCCTCACCTACACGGCGCACGCCTTCAACGCGGACGGCAGCTACATAGGCGTATGCGACGAATTCGCGCTCACGTCGAAGACCTGTGCCGCGACGTCACCCGCGCCGACGGCGGGCGCGATCTGCGCCGATCCGTCGGCGTTCGCGGAGTTTACGGCGAAGCCGGTTTCCAACGCCGCGTGGAAGAACTACAAGGACGCCGTCTGTCGATTCCGTGACGGGCTGCCACGCGAACTACCTGGGCTTCCGCCTCGCGACGGGCGCGCAGGGCTTCTACAAGGTCTGGGTTAGCGACGCGCCGATCAAGGCGGAGTAGGGATGCTATCAATGATTTTCAGTCGCGACCCCGTTGCGCTTGGAAACATAGTATGCTATAATTTGTCCGTTCTTATCAATAAGAATAAAGGAGATTTGCATGGTTGCAGTGCCCACTACAAGGATGTCTTCCCGCGGACAGGTTGTCATTCCCGAGGCGATCCGCATCGGATGCGGATTCGGCGAAGGAACGACTTTCACGGTTGTCGCCAAGGGCAATGCCGTGATGTTGCAGGCAATTGTCGCGCCTCCAAAAGACTTGTTCAACGAACTTGCACGGGAATCCCGTGCGGCGGCGAAAGCGGCGGGCATGCGCCCAAGCGACATAACCGCCGCCATACGTGAAGCCCACCATGAGCGTCGGACGGCAAGGGCGAAAGTAATCGCATGATGCGAGCCGTGCTTGATACGAACGTCGTCATGTCCGCAATCTTTTTCGGTGGAGTGCCGTTCGATGTGTTGAATGCGTGGCACAGCGGCAAATTTGAATTAGTCGTGTCTGATGCTGTCATGGCGGAATACAGGGAGATCGCCGCACGCATGAAAACGAAGTTCCCTTCGGTTGATACCGAGAGATGGATGCGCTATATTGAGGATCATGCGACGGTGGTATCTGTGGCGCCTCTTGCCACGCAAGTGTGCGAAGATGCCGACGATGATGTCTTTCTTGCTTGTGCGGATGCAGCAAATGCAAAGATCGTCTGTTCTGGAGATAAGCATTTGCTGGCCTGTAACGGATGGAATGGCATCGAAGTGCTGCCGCCACGCTTGTTTTGCAATCGCCTGCAAGGTTAGTGACCTGGGGGCTCGCCAACCTGCTCATCTCTGAGTTTTGCCGAGCGTAAGCGAGGCATGTCCGCGTTGGTCTGTGGTTCAAAACATCGCGCCGAAGCAGACGGGCGCACGGGGCTTTTACAGGCGGGCCGCCCATGCGCCGAAGAAGCTCTGCTTCGGAGGGCTGATTCGGCGAAGCCGAACCCGAAGGGTGCGCAAGCATCCGCGTGGTCGGCCCCTACCTGGTCGAGGGGTAAGCGACGCGCCGATCAAGGCGGAGCGTGGTTTGACTAATTTCGCACTTCAGACAGGAAATTTGGTATAATTCCTTCAACCTTGTATAAGATGGCCAAAGGAGTGGAACGAGAAGGCCAGACTCAGGCACTCTGCCCTTTCGCCCGCAGGAGAGGCTGACATGGAATACAACGGAAAGAGCGCCGGAAACTCGTTCGAGAAGCTTGTGGCCGAATTCGTCGAGAAGACAGGCGTGAAGACGGACGGGGCAGGTCCAAACAGCATCGACGTCATCGCGGATGACGTCATGGTGAGCGCGCAGTACCGTCCTGACCGCGACGACTGCGTTATATTCACGCTGCCCGTCGAGGACCTGGAACCCGACGAGCGCATGCTTCGCAGGGCGATGGAGATCGCCGCGGACGGGGAGGGTACGCACGGGCATTTCCTCGGCATGAGGGAGGGGATGCTCGTCCTTTCGTCCGTCATCAGGCCAGGTGAGCTGTCCGCCGAAGAGTTCGGGATGCGTCTTCTCGACCTCGCCGCGGCGTCGCGCGAAGTCGCCGCGGCCCTCCAGCAGGCGCCGGAGGAAAAACCGACGGACGTCCAGGGCATGGGTTTCATGCAGGTGTAACCTTTTCGCCCGTCGCGTGTAAACAGGGTGCAAGAGGAGGTTAAAGCAATGAACATCTCGTTAGATACTCTGTCCCGGCTCAGTGCAAACAGGACCTACTACCTTTCCGACGAAGGGACCATCGAGAAGACCGGTCTGCTTCAGTGGTTCAAATGCGTCACCGGATTGGGCGACGGACGCGCGAAGGCGCAGCGTCTCGCGCAGGCCGTGAAGCAGTCGCTTCTCGCGTCCGCCGGAATCGCCAACGACGCGACGCTCAACAGCGACATCGAGCGCTTCAACGGCGCGACCTACTCGCTGTCGGGCTCGTCCCTTAGCGGAATCGCCAACCGCTTCAAGACCGCCCATTCAGAAGCCATAAATAAAAACGAACTTCACCGCGAGGCGTATGCAATCGCCGAGGAGGCTGCCGATGCCGAGATCGCGACCTGGAAGAAAGACGAGCGCGTGGTAAACGATCCGAATAAGCCTGAATCTCTCGGCTACGTCAGGAAGATCGCCCTCTACTCCGTGCAGCACATAATGCTGGAAGCGGCCGAGAAACCCGATCTCTTGAAGAACAGGGAGGCTCTCAAGCGCAAGATGCGGACTCGCATGTTCAATACCATCGACGCCATCAACGCGGCGGAGATCGCGCAACGCCAGAGGAGCGGGTTGGGATTCCCCAAGTCGAGGGTGAACGGGAAGAGCGAGATGGGGTTTGCCCGCTTCGAGTTCGACGAACTCCACTTCCGCGCCGTTCTCGCCGCGCTGATCACGAAGGACGGTCCTGTGAAAATGGCGGACTTCGTCCTGCGCCTTTCCATTTACCAGGAGGACATCCTCCAGGAGCGCAAGGACGCTCTCCTCGACACGCCGCTTGAGCCGCCGAGCGTCCCGGGGAGCGGCCTTGTCTTCGCGGAGTCCGCGCCGAAGAAGTACAAGGCGATGGAGGACTCGGAATGGCACCGCGTGTCCGCAGAGTAGGCGCGCGGCGGATTTCGCCAAGCTAGGCCACGCCCCTGAAATTCACGGGCAAAACACCGGCTCCAGCTCCCGGCGCTCGACGCGGAGTCCTTCGACGCCGCGCTCGAGGAGCTCGTCAACCTGTCCGAGACGTGGCACCGGCTCCTCGCCGACTTCCGCCCCGTCGCTAAGGCGGCCGCGGAGCGCACAGAAGGGGCCCCACATTTCGGCACCAACGGCTTTGTCCAGGTGTAGGACGCCTGAATCGGGCCCTCGGCCGTCGCGTCGCTGCCTGCGCCACCCGCGATGCGAAGGATATCGCCCAATTCGACCAAATCTTGTTGTAAATACGAGATTTGGTCATTATTATTATTTTCAAGATACCATATTGACCAAATCGCGGTCGAAGTGGTATAATTTGGCCAAAATGATCAAAGGAAGGGGTGTCGTATGACAGGCAGAATTGCGGAAAAGGCCCGGTTGCTGAAATATGCAGAGTCCGATGAGTCGGAGTTTGTGGCCGTGTATGGTCGTCGGCGAGTAGGCAAGACGTACTTGATTCGTCAGACGTTTCAAGGGCGGTTTTCATTTCAGCATACCGGGGTTGCTCGCGGGAGCACAAAAGAGCAGCTCCGTGCTTTTGGCGATTCGCTTCGCGAATGGGGAGCTGTGCTGGAGGGCTCGCCCAAGGACTGGTTCGAGGCTTTCAATCTGCTGAAGCCGGTGATTGCAAAGTCGTCCCAGCGTAGGAAAGTGGTGTTTTTAGACGAACTTTCCTACCTTGACACGAAAGGCTCGCGCTTCATTCCGGCACTGGAGCATTTCTGGAATGGGTGGGCTTCGGCGAGGGACGACGTTCTTCTGATCATCTGCGGTTCGGCGACGTCATGGATCATAAACAAGGTGATAAAGGACAAAGGCGGCCTTCACAATCGTGTCACGGGGCGCATCTCGCTTCAGCCGTTCACGCTGAGGGAATGCGAGGAGTATGTCGCCTCGCGTGGCATTGTGATGACCCGATACCAGATTGCGGAGACGTACATGGTCCTTGGCGGGATTCCGTTCTACTGGAAGCATCTTGAGCCGGACTTGAGCGCAGACCAGAACATCGACGACCTTTTCTTCGCAAGGTCAAACAAACTTGAAGGCGAGTTCGACGAACTGTACGCCTCGCTCTTCCGCAAGCCGGAGCCGTATCTGAAGCTCGTCATGGCGCTCGGACACCGCAAGTCTGGTCTTACGCGCGACGAGCTGATGTCGCAGACGGGCATGAGTTCGTGCGGAAATCTGACGCGGTATCTGCGCGAGCTGGAGGAATGCGGCTTTCTACGCAAGAGCATCGCCTTCGGCAAGAAGTCCAAGGGCGCTCTCTACCAGCTTATAGACAATTTCACGCTGTTTCATTTCGCCTTCGCCGGCGAGAACAAGACTGGGGACCGCTGTTTCTGGAGCGCATCGTCCGATTCGCAGTTCCGCAGAGTCTGGGAGGGCCTTGCGTTCGAGCGGCTCTGCCTTCAGCATGTCCGGGAGATCAAAATTGCGCTTGGCATCTCCGGAGTCGTGACCAATGACTGTTCCTGGCATATTGCGCGGACTGCGGAACACGATGGGGCACAGGTCGATCTTCTGATTGACAGAAAAGACGGCGTCATCAATCTTTGCGAAATGAAGTTCGCTTCGACCGAGTACGAAATAAAGGACAGCGAAGACCGCCATGCACGGGAGCGAAAAGAGCTGTTCAGGGAAAATACGGGAACAAGGAAGGCCGTACATCTAACATACGTGACGACTTATGGCCTGAAGCGCAACAAGCATTCCGGCATAGTCCAGTCAGAGGTGACGCTGGACGATCTGTTTAGGGAATAGTCACCAGCTGAGAATGCTGACACCTGTCCGAGACGTGGCGCCGACTCCTCGCCGACTTCCGCCCCGTCGCGTTTTGAAAAAAGGGCCTTTCGCTGGGTCCCCAAGCTTTTCTGACCCTGCGCGCCTGACCCTGTCTGACCCTGTTGGCTCCGGCTTGCGCGGAGGGGCGCGAGAGATTGTCTTGAACCGTTTGCCATTGGTCGGGTATTATTCTTTTGGAGTGTTGTTTCCTTGGAAGGGAATCGGCAAAAAGTGACGACTGTCGACATCTTGCGCACCGACCGCGAGTCGGGGGCGAAGCTGCTGGAGCGCGAATACAAGGCGCGGCTCTGCGCCGTCGCGCGCCGGCTGGGCGTGGACGAAACCGAGGCCGAGGCGCTGGCCTACCGCACGATCGACGAGGCCGTGCGCGCCATCGACGGCTATACGGAACAGTCGGCGTTCTTCCCGTGGCTCTGCAAGATTCTCGTCAACAGCCATGCCAAGGACGTCCGCCGCAAGTCGAACGCGACGGTTGACTTCGTCGCCGAACTGCCGGAGCCCACGGCGCCCGAGGTGCAGGCTGACGGCTCGCAGACCATCGTCGAGGCGGTGGACGCGGGGCTTTTGCGCGATGCCATCGATTCGTTGCCCGCCGACATGCGCGAAGCGGTCGTCCTGCGCTATTTCCTCGACCTGCCGATTGCGCGGATGGCGAAGATCCTGTCGCTGCCGATCGGCACGGTCAAGTCGCGCCTCTACTACGCGCGGGTCGCGCTCGCCCAACGGCTGGACGGACGGCTGGTCAAGTGCGTGGTGACGTCGGTTCTCGTGGCGTTGCTCGTCGGGGTCGGCGCGTGGGCGGCGGTGAGGCTTTGGCCGACGACCTACTACTGGAAGCCCGGCAAGACGCTTTCGCGCTACGACGACCGCGCCAACTGGTCCACGGAGGGGCTCGGCGGCGCGTCGGCGGCGGAACTGCCGGGCGCGGACGCCAACCTTTTCGGCAGCGGCGACTACGCCTTCGACATCTGCGGATGCGAGACGCTGTTGGGCTGGGAGACGCCTGACGACTGGAACAACCACTATCTGACCGTCGCGAACGGGACGCTGCGCTTTTCGGGCGCGGTTTCGACGCACACGGGCGAGCTGACGATCGAGCGCGGCGGCACGGTGACGCTGCTGGAGGGTTCGTCCTACACTCCCGCGCTCTTTTCGGAGGGGAAGTGGACGACGCGGGTGAAGGCGGGCGGCGCGTTCAACCTGCTCGGGACGTTCAATGGCTACAGCTACCGCATTCTCGTCGAGGCGGGCGGCACGGCGACGATCAATCCGCGCTACTGGGGCGGCGACAGCGGTTCGGAGCAGTCGGACAACTCGGTGGAGAACAGTGGCGTCCTGAACCTGCCGGCGGGGCTGACCTGGCAGCGTGGCGGCAGCAGCGCCGAGACGTATTCGGTCCATCTGCGCCAGAAGGCGGGCGAGCTCAACTTGGGCGGGCCGATTGCGAAGGCCGCCGAAATCCGCAACCGGATGACGCTCGGCGTGGAACTGCTGGGCGGCACGGTCAACGCGTCGGGGCAGGTCTCGTTCGCCGCCGACACCGCAACGCTGGCGGACGGCGTCTCGTTCACGACGGCGAAGGGGACGGTGCTGGATCTTTCGACCTTCGCGGTGGCGGACGGCGCGAACTTGCGCTTCTCGGGCGAGGGCGAGGCGCGGCTGCCCGCCGGCTCCTACGGCGAGATCGTCGTCGAGGGCGGCGTCCTGAAGTTCGCGGGCGAGGCGGCGGTCGAAAAGCTGACGACGCTCAAGGGCGCGACGGTCGTGCCCTACGGCTGCGAGCAGGTGCCGGCGGGCGTCGTGCGGCTGGGCGGCGGCGAACGGCTGACGGTCGTCGAAGACATGGTGCTGACGAACGGCCTCGTCTTCGCGGCGGGCGCGGACGGCGCGCTGCCGTCGCTCGTCGTCGAGAAGGGCGCGACGCTGCTCGTGCCGGGCGACACGCGCTTCGGCGACGTGGCGCTCACGGTGCGCGGCACGCTCGCGGCTTTCGATGCGGGCGACCTAGTGCTGGGCTACGCGGCGGTCGGGCGGCGCGCGCCGTTCGCGCTGGACGTGGACGGCGGCACGATTTCCAACGCCTTCGGCAACATCGACTTCTTCTGCCCGAACTTCGGCGGCACGGTCGCCGCCGCCGGCGCGGTGACGCTCAGCGACGCGACGCTCTGGACGGACGCGCGCCATGCCTTCAACTTCGGCGTGAACAATCCCGAGACGGAGGCGGTGACGGTCGAACTCGCCCGCACGACGCTCGCCTACGCGGGCGGGATGTACTACGTGGCGGGCGGCGTGACGCTCCGGTTTACGGACGGCGCGCGGCTCTACCGCGCGGACAATGCGCTCGAAAAGGCGGATCTCATCGTTCGCGGGCGCGCGCGGCTGGTCTTCTGCGAAGGGACGCGGCTCGACTATGGCGCGAGCGCGAACGGCTTCGGGTCGGTCGGCAACGGCGGGATTTCGTTCATCCCGTCCGAGGACGGCTTCGCGTCGCTGACGCTCGACCGCGCGACGTTCTGGTATCACCATCCGAACAGCATCCGGGGCAAGAACCGCGCGACGCTCTGCGCGACCAACGCCGTCTACGAGCTGGGACCGATGACCTGGAACTACACGATGCCGTTCAGCGGCTTCAAGGCAGTGGAAGGTACGGTCACGGCGCCCAACGGCGGCCCCACGGCCGGAGGCGGCGCGGAAGGAAGAAAGGCATCTGGGAAATGACAAGGTGTTTGATTGGAATGGCGCTGGTGTCTGGCGCGGCGTTCCTTGCGGTTACGGGCGAGGCCTTCAAGTCCATCATGCTGGAGTAAGCGGGCATCCCGTTGCGTGCGGTGCGAAAAAACTTCTTTCAGATTTTTTGAACCTTCTCGCGGCGGTCGGGTATTGTCATTGTAGAAGGTATTGTCATTGTAGAAGGATATTAAAGAAATGAAGCTCAAACTCTGTTCGCTGTTCAGCCTTGCCATCGCCTTTGCGGCCACGCCGCTCATGGCGACGGACTATTATTACTGGAACCTCCCTGATTACGGGAACATTTCAGATGCCGCCAACTGGCGATATGCGACAGGTGGCAATACAAAGAAAACTGGCTGGAGCGACAACAACTGCTCCCCGACGCAGTTTACGCCGCCGGCTCGTCTTGGTTGCCGTGAAAACTTCTATCTCGACCTTCAGAACGGAGCATATGAGCTTGGCGTCTGGGGGTGGGGGCCTAGTAGTGCGATAACGCGCCAGCACATGTACCTGCGCAACGGCACGTTGACGATGAATGCAATGGGCAACAGTGACGGCGGTGACTTTCACGGCGGCTGGAACATGAGCCCTGCCGAAGTCCATGTCACCAGCACGGCCAAGCTCGTGCAAAATGCGTCGGGAAGCGGTCCGATCTACTTCAACATTCTCAGCGAGGCAAATAAATCGGACTCCGCCGGCAAGTCGTACATCTGGGTTGAGGGCGAGTTCGACTGCTATGGTCCGGTCGGCACGCGTGATCTGGTGATCGACGTCGCGCAGGGCGGAACGATGGTGTTCAGCCCTAGCAAACTTGAGATGGCGCCCGGCCACACCTGGGAGGATCCGAAAAGCGAAAACGGAAGCTCCATTACGAACAACGGAACGCTCTCCATGCCGAATGGCCTGGTCTTCAACAACGGCGCGATGTGCGGGAATGCGACGTTTGACCTGGTTCAGCTCGGCGGAACGCTGAATCTTGGCGGCGTAATCAAGGGCACGACCACAGGCGACCGTCAGAATCTGCATTTGTCGGCCGTTTTTGGTGGCGGTACGATCATTGCGACCGGTAACGCGGCCATCGAGGGCTGCGCGTCAATTGCTTTGTCGGGCTCTACGACGTGGACCGTGGATTCCGGAGTGACAGTTGACCTGTCGAAGGCAGACTCCACAGTCCTGACGACGCCGACGGTGACGAAGAGTGGCAATGGAACTTTGGCGCTTCCGGGCGTTGTCGACGTTTTGCACGCAAACGGCGGCGTGGTGATGATGGGGGGCGGTCGAGGGCAGTCGATGACAAGCCTTTCCGTAGGAAGTGGTGCGTCGGTCGTAATAGGAGCCAAGGATGCCACGATTGCCACGTTGGAGGAAAACACGGGAACGATAACGCTTGCCGGGTCTGGTCTGACGGTGTCTTCCGTCGCCGAGGGGGCGGACTTGTCTGGCAACATCGTGGTTTCTGGGCTGGACGACTATGCATATGGCGGAACGGTTGTCACCACGCCCGTCGCTGCGCTTAGAAGTGTGGTCAAGGCCGCTGCCGAGGCGGCGCTTGCCGATGCGGGTTCATCGCTTACCGTGTCTGATACGGGCGCTGCCGTCGTCATTGTCGGCGGTGGGGATGCCTGTGTGTTCAATTCGCTGACCGTCACCGATCTTTCTGTTGTGGAAGGATGGAGAAACAGCAGAATGCCGGGAGAAGGTGAGTCGGCCTATGTGGGCGGCAACGGCGTCACCGGCACGCTGACGGCCGCCGCGCTGGCGAAGGGGTGGTCCGGCATAACCGTCCAAAACGGCGCGACGCTTCGCCTCGCCGTCGATCCCGGCGCGTTGCCGCTGACCTTCGAGGCCGGCACCACGCTGGCCGTCGCGGACGGACTGACGATCGCGCCGGCGCTCGCCGCTGCCGCGCCGAACCTCGTTCTTGAACCCGGCGCGACGCTGGCGCTCGCGGACGGCGAGACATGCACGCTCTCCGGAAACGTGACGACCGAGGCTACGGCCCAGAAGCTATCGAGAATCGTCGTCGCCACCAATGCCACGCTGAGCGTCCCGGCGGGCTTCGCATTCAAGAATGTCGGACTTGTCCTCGACGGCGGCACGCTCGAGCTGAGCGCGGCCGGCGAGGTTACGTTCGGCGGAGCGTCCTCCGGCGAGACCGCCTATTTCGCGATGGCCGCGACGAATGCGACGGTGAAGCTCGCGGACGGCGTCTCGGGGAACCTCGGCCCCGTGCAGTTCGCTTGCCCCGCCTCGGGCGGTACGGTCGTCGTGGAAGATGTCGTCGACCTTGTGCGCGTCAGCTTCCCGACGGTCTACTGGCTGTACTTTGGAAAGGGCAATCCCGTCTCGGCGCCCTTCCGGGTCGTCGCAGACGGGACGCCGTTCAATTTCCGCAATCGCTTCCGCGTCCAGGGCGCCGCGACGCTCGAGGTCCGCAATGGCACCGTGCGCAACGAGGGTGGAAACAGTGACGACGACCGCTTCATCGTCGAGGAGGAAGGGCAGATCGTCGCCGGGGAGAACGGCAGCTTCCAGCACCATGTCGCAAGCGGCGCGAACACGGCCACTCGAATCGCCGGCAGCGGCGAAACGGACCGGCCGGCCGTCGTGCTCGCCGGCGGGTCGTTCCGTCCGTGGTGCCTCTATTCGTCGATGGCACAGAACATCCAGGGCGGAGACGGTCATCGCACCCTCTCCGTCTCGGCTGACTCCTTCTATGACTTGCCGCAAGTGTCCTACTGGGGCCGCGAGGACGTCGTCTTCGACAAGCTGAAGTCCGTCGCGCTGGACGCGGGCGCGACGCTCAATCTCCGTCGCATCGACGACGTCTCGTGGGTCACGAGCGAGACGTTCTTCCGCTCGGCCGCGGACGTGCCGATCACCGGCGCCGGGAACGTCTTTGTCACCAACGCGACGCCCGACAGGCCCTTCGCCGTGACGGTCCAGGGCGGGGCGAACACGGCGACGGGATCCATCGCGGCGGACGCGAACTCGACGCTCCTCTTCGCCGACGGCGCGAACTGGGCGGGCACGGTCGTAGCGAACGGCAACGTTGTCCTGACGAACGGCGCCGAGGCGGCGAGCGTCTCCTTCGGGACGCTGCGGCTTGACGCCGACTTCCCGGTGCGGGTCTGGAGGAGCGTCGACACGGAGACGGGCAGGACGACGTACTCTTGCGACACTCTTGCCGTAGGCGCGTATACGGGCACGGGCGCGCTCGCGCCGGTGCTGATGAACGGCGACGACGACGAGTGTTTCCCGTTCGGCGCGACGCTCGACCTCGGGACGATCGGCGCGGACTCCGCGATTCCTCGCCTGGCCAAGCATTGGCGCGCAATCGTCGTGGACGGCGAAGGCGACGCACGGAACATCAAGCTGAAGTTCGGTGTGGGCTTTTCTGTGATGGTCCGCTGACGTCCCGGGGGAGGGGGAGTGCGGGTTCGGCTTTCGATAGCGGCGGGCGTCCTGTCGAGTGCGCTCTGTGCGGAGACGGTCCTTCTGGACCGCTCCGCGGGGAACGCAACGCCGATCGACGCGGCGGTTCCCGCTGCCGCCATATCGGCGGCCGACTTGCGGCAAGGCGAAATCGCGTTCTGGATCACGGCCGGAAACGGCTACACCGGCTGGTCCTGGGCGCTGCCTTCGCGTCCGGAGGACCTCTACCTCACCGACGGGACGGAGCGTTGCCCGCTCTTGAATCCGACCAACCCGGAATGGGGCGACCTCGGTCCGATGCCGCCGGGCGCGCGGCGCGAACTCCGGTTTCGGCTGCCGCCGGACGCGCGGCGGCTGCGGCTCGTCTGTGCGCGCGGCGTGTTCGTGTGGGGCGGAAACCCCCATGGCGACTTCCGCGTCGAGATATGGAAGGGCGTCCGCGCGAAGGTCGAGGGCTGGGTGGACGCCGCCAACCGCTGCGGCTTCGTGGACATGAAGGACGTGCCCGCCGAACGGTACGTCTTCACGGTTGCGCCGCTCGGCGTCAAGGGCAAGAAGCCGCGCCGCATCGAGCAGACTTCGCCGGTAATGCGCGTCAGGATGCCGCTGGACGGCACGGCGCTGGCGGTGGCGGTCGAGGCATACACGGCACGCGACGGCGTTTTCCGCCAGACGCTGGAGCTGCGGCCGCACGCACGGCCGCTTGCCGCGCCGCTGGAGCCGGGCGAAATCGCCGTCGGCCACTGCGTCTACGACGGCGACCGGCGGTTTGCGGACGAAATCGTGACGAACGGGCTCTGCAACCTGATCGTGTCGTGGAACAAGCTTGACGCGCTCACGGGGATGCCGTCCGGCGTGCGCGCCGCGTTCGACCGCCGGGGAATGAAGTTCATGACGATCTACGGCTACGACCACCGCGACGCGACCGATCCCGTGCGCGCCGCGCTCGGGCCGCGCTACCTCTGGAACAACGTGGGCGAACTCGCGGGCTATCTCTACCAGGGCCCGAAGGAGGCCGCCGCCGTAGGCGTGCCGCAGGACGGGGGCGACCTCGGCGCGGCCAAGGACCGGTTCGTCAACGTCTTCATGCAGCGCTTCGTCAGGAACCGTCACCGCGACTACGGCTACGTGTTCTCGACGTCCGGCTCGCCGCTCGGCTGCTACGAGCTGCAGGGCGGGATGGACTTCATGTGCAACGAACTTTTTGCGGTCGGGTCGGCCAACCTTGCGTATGCGACGAGCGAGGCGCGCGGCGCGGCGCGGAAATGGCGGCCGGAGTTCTGGGGCGGATGGCTCGCGGAGGAGTGGCAGACGTTCCCCGTGCCGTATGCAAGCGCGCAGAAATACGACCTGCTGCGCACGGCGATGCGCCAGCAGTACCTGATGGGCACGTCGCTCGTCGTGCTGGAGTCGGGCGCGCAGACGACCCAGGCGCAGAAATACACCGCCGGGGCGGACGACGTGCGGCAGTCCTACGACGACCCGGCACCGCGCGCCTACCGCCGGGCGGTAAGGGAGTTCTACGACTGGACGCGGGCGCATCCGCGCGACAAGTCGGGCCCGCAGGTGCGCGCCGCGTTCGTCATGGGCAACAACGACGGCTTTGTCGGGATGTGCCATCCGTCGTTTGCGATCTGGGGCCAGCACGCGACCGCCGTCACGAACGCCGACTGGCGGTGCGGTGCGCCGGAGGCGACGTGGGAGCTGGTCAAGGAGACGGTCTTTCCGCTTGTCGAAGACGCGCTCAAGCCCTATCCGAACAATTGGCTGGCGGCGACGCCGTTCGGCCAGGTGGATGTCGTGCAGGTGGACGACGAGGTCTGCCGCCGTGACCTGGCGCGCTACGACCTTTTGATGTATGCGGGCTGGAACACGATGACGCCGCGCATCTTGCGGGTGCTGGCGGACTGGGTGCGGCGCGGCGGCGAACTGGTCGTCTGCCTGCCGCACTTCTCTGTCCGCACCGACCGCAAGTCTGACGGACTCGGCCCTGCGGACCTGATCAACGGCGGCGACCTGCGCGAGCTGGTGCCGTTCAAGGCCGAAGGGCGGGAGTCGGAGGGCGTGAAGGCGTTCACGGTCGGGAAGGGGACGGTGCGGCTCGTCACGGCGTGGACGTATCCGGGCAATCGCGGCCGGGCGGCGGATCTCTACCGCCGCGAGATCGAGGCGGCGCTCAAGCGGCATCCCGCCGCCGTGACGGTGGCTGGCGAGGGCGCGCGGCGCATCTCGTACGCCGTCTATGCGAATACGGCCTATGTGCTGAACATGGACTGCGTCCGGCCGCAATCGGTCGTCCTCAACCTGCCGAATGGCCGCCGCGAATCCGTCACGCTCGCGCCGTGCGAACTGCGCGTCGTGAACCTGAAAGCGGACACGGCGCGGTTTGCGGACGGGCTTCGGCCGCTCGCGGAAAACCCGGCGCGCGGCGCGGCGCCCGGTTCCTGGCGTCGATTGGCGCGGGAAGGCAACGCGGCGGATTCGCCGCGCGGATTCTGTTCCTTGCTCTGGGAACTCGGCGCGTTCTCGTCGCGGGCGGGCGGCGCAGACGTCCCGCTGACGGCGGATGCGCTCGCGGCCGTGTCGAATACGCTCGCCCGCGCGCGCGCGAACGGCGCGACGGCAATCGTGCGCTTTGCCTACACGTCGGGCGCGGCACGCGACACCGAACCGGCGGATTTCGAGACGCTGCTCGGCCATGTGCGGCAGCTGGGCGCGGTCGTCGGCGCGTTCCCCGAAACGGTGCTGGCGGTGGAGTGCGGCATGGTCGGGCCGTGGGGCGAGATGCATTCGTCGGCGTATCTGGCCGATCGTCACAAGCGCGAGCTGATGACGGCGTGGCGCGCGGCGCTGGGCGGGCGGATTCCGCTTTTGGTGCGCAATCCGTCGTTCGTGCTGCTCGCGGCGGCGGCGGGCGTCAAGCGGCTGGGGATGTTCAACGACGGCTATCTCGGCACGGACGGCGACTATGGCACGTGGATGGGGGGCGCCGACGGCTGGACGCGGACGGAGGGCGTTGATTTCCTCTCGTCGCTGTGCGGCGTGCCCTACGGCGGCGAATTTGCCTACGTATCGGACGAAGAGGCGGCGAAGGTGTCGCTTTTCGATCCGGCGCGCTGCAACCTGGTCGAGGAATGGTACCGCACCCATGTGTCCTATCTGCGCAATGCCGACGACCATTCGCTGGCGATCCCGCGCCGTCTTGCCGGGCTGACGTTAACGCACGCCTACGACTTCAACGGCATGCCGGATTTGTCGGAGTGGTACGGACGCGACCTCTTGTCGTTCTTTGTCGCGCACCTCGGCTACCGATTTGTCATTCGCGGCGCGAAAGTGCTGCCGAAGACGCGGAAGGTGGCGGTCGAGATCGAGAACACGGGCTTTGGGCACTTGCCGCTGCCGAGCAAGGGCGTTGTGGCGGTGGACGGGCGCGAAGGGGCGGTCGAGCTGGACTTGCGTTCGCTCGGCCCCGGAGACAAGCACTGCTACGCTCTCGACTGGCCCCGGGGCGTGGCGACGAAATCGCCGCGTACGGTCGCGCTGCGGCTCGTGGCCGACACGCCCGCCGCTCCGCTCATCCGATTCGCCAACGACGCGCTGTGGGACGACGAGGCGCAGGCATTTGTCCTGCCGCGCGAATAAGGTCTGCGTCCGCGCCGCATCTGCGCTTCAACGGCCCTGTCAAAGCGGCCGTGTAGTCAGGCAGTCGATGTCGGGCAGCGGCGCGGCGTCGGGCGAGGCGAGGCGGCGGAGTCATTCCGCCAGGTTTTCCCAGGAGTCTCGGCCCGCGGGGGCGGGCGCGTGCGCGCCTTCGACGAACGGACCACGATCGGCCTGATGCTCGGGCAGGCGCTTGGCCGCAACGCGCCGTGCAAGGAGGCGGTGCGCAGGGCCCAGCTTGAACTCGGGATGGACGTGTCGGCGTCCACCGCCGCGTTCTGCAAGGCGCGCGGAAGGGTCCTGCCCTCCACGCTGGAGGGGATGTCGGCAAGGCTCTGCGCCGAGACGGACGTCCTCTGCGGCCTTGGCGAGTTCTCCGGCGTGTGGGCGCTGGACGGCACGACGTTCCAGGCGTCGGACACCGAGGAGAACCGCGGAGAATGGCCGTATGCCTCGGGGCCGAAGCCGGGTTGCGGATTCCCGGTGGTGGGCGCGCTGGTGGCC
>JAEEGG010015869.1_pt1 | contig 15741 bp, 9 predicted proteins | sample 9134161 | NCBI WGS metagenome assembly JAEEGG01 (sample SAMN16246543, study PRJNA631951) | gut metagenome | biome: gut microbiome; feature: rumen; material: CR-attached | host: Bos | place: Iran: Karaj | collected 2018-10
ACCGGTGCTCGAGAATCTCTCGTCGTGGCCGTAGCCGCTGATCGAGCCGCCGCCGTGGTCCCAGAAGATAAGCATGTTGCGGTTCGCGGGGTAGTTCGTCTTGCACCAGGTGATGAACTTCGAGAGCGTCGACGGGTCGGTCATCGAGACGTTGCCCATGTTCTTCTCGAGAAGCTTGAGCGTGCCGCCCTCGACCTTGTAGATCTGGTTCGTCGAGTTGCTGATTGACGAGGTCTGCCAGGACTTGCAGCCGCCGGTGTAAATAATGATGTTAACGTTGTCGGAAAGGGTCGCCTTGCGCATCTCCGCGATGTCCTTGGTGGCCATTCCGTACTGCGATTCGAGGTCGGTGCCGCACATGTAGACCATGATCGTGACGACGTCTTTGTTGCCGCCCTTGATGGTCGTGTACTTGTCGCGGGCGCCGCTCGCAACGCTTGTGTTGAGCGTGCCGGTGTTGGCGGTTCTGGTCCAGCCCGAGGTAGTGCTGGACTGCGTGAAGCTCGTCAGCGCGGTGCCGCTCGTGTCGTCGGTACCTCCGCCGCCGAACAGCGACGAGAACAATCCGTTGCCGGTGCAGCCGAACATTCTCGCCACCAGGAATATGACGAGCGCAAGAACGATTATGATAATGATCGTCTTGATGCTCTTCCCGCCGCCGCTTCCGCCGGAAAACAGGCTTCCGAGCAGGCCGGAAAGTATACTTCCGCCTGAACCTCTCGTTCCGCCGCTTTCGCCGCCTGCGCCTCTTCCGGATTTGCCCGTTCCCGGTCTTCCGGAGTAGCCGCCCTGGTTTCCGACAGGACCGGTTCCGCGGCCTTCACCGCGTCTTCCGACTTCCTGCCCGTCGCCGGTCACGTTTCTGTTTCTTCTTCTTGGCGTATTGTCTGCCATTTTGCGATTCTCCTTACAATAATAGTGAGAGTTACGTTTGAGATTTGCGGGTTACGCTAAGTTTTTCCGGTTGATCTATAACTGTTGGAAAATACCCGCTTCTTTTAAGAAATGCCTGTTCAGCTTTCGGCAGGAAGCTTGGGCGTGATCGTTCCGAGAGCCTTCGCGTTGCTCGCAAGCTCCTTTTCGCTCAGAACTCTGTCGTAAAAACGGATGCCCGTTATCGTCGCGTCGTAAGACTTTTCCTCGCTGGGATGGCCGATGAACATGTGGCCCGCGATGTCCGTGCTCGAAGCCGCGTCTCTTGAGTCGATGAACTCGCCGTTCAGGTAGAGCTCGATCTGACCGTCCGCCTCAAACGTTACCGCGATTGTGGACGTTGCGCAAAGCTCAGCGGCGTCGCCCACCATGTTCGGTCTGGAACCGATTCCGTTGTTGCACTTGAACTCAAGCGCGTCGTCGGAAACGCGGATGAAAAGCGCGAAGTTGTCGTTGCCCGAGCTGTTCAGGAACGTCGCGTAGTTGCTTCCGGTGATTACCAGGTCCTTCATCGCGAACTCGACGGTGTACGCTTCGCCGTTGATGAGCTCGGCAATCCTGTCGGGAAGGATGATCCTGCGCATCGAGACGAAAAGGCCGTCGTCACGCCACTCGCAGTAATCGGAAAGCTTGAGTTCGATGTCGAGGCCGTTGCCGCTCAGGTCGCCCCAAACCGCGGACGTCTTGTCCATGCCGTTGGCGGTGTTGTAGTTGCCCTCGTAAAGCGCAACCAGACCGTCGGTAACATAGGGAATGTTGAGGTTCATGTTCTCAACCGGGGACGGGGTCTTGTCGGGGTCCTCGGTGGGTTCCGGTGTGGGCTCTTCGGTGGGCTCTTCCGTCGGTTCTTCAGTCGGCTCTTCCGTGGGCGGCTCCGTGGGTTTTTCCGTAGGCTGCTCTGCCGGCGCTTCTGTCGTGGGAGCATCGGTCGGAGCAGGCTTCTGATCGTCAGGTTTTGCGCACGCCGCGAAAACGGCCGTCACGCATATTGCCAGTATTATTGCGATTATGTATTTTGCTTTCATAACAACAAACACCCTCCTGTTTGCGAAATACTTTAATTTTATTGTACACCCGCGCACGCGACGTGTCAATGCCGCACTTGATATTGCACCGCTCACTTGACCGCTTCGCGATTGCGCCGCAGGCACCTTATTATCACGTAAAAGCCTGTGTGTTTCGCACGAAGGCGACTCGTAGCCTTAGCTACGTCGGAGACTGAGTGGAAACACACAGGCTTTATCTTCGTTGACAAAACCCTTCCAAATTGCGATAATATCCGCGAAAGGAGAGCGGGACCTTTGAACAGTTTGAACAATTCGAAAAGTGCGCGAAATAAGCGGCTGCGGCGCGTTTCCGCCGTAAAACGTATTCTCCCGGTGCTTCTGGCGGCGGTGCTTGTTATTTGTATGTGCGCGTGCGCGCGAACGGGTCCCGACGGTGGTAATATGGGCGAAAAAGCTACGAAATTCAAGTCCGTAAAGGTCGCGGGGAATGACATTTCCGCGTTTACGGTCGTTTGCGACGCATCCTCCGGTTCGACCGCTGAACGCGCGGCGGCGGACCTTGTGAAATACATTCATTCAACGACAGGCTTCGAGCCGCGTCTCGTGGTCTGTGACGGAACCGTGCCGGAAAACCTTACCGGTTCAAGAGTGATTTGCGTGGGGCAGACGCCCTTCGACACCGGAAAGTCGCTGGAGGCCGTGAAGAACCTTCGCAACAACGGCTGTGCGATTCTTGCCGACGGCGGGAATCTGTTCCTGACAGGCGCGACGCCGACCGGTGCAATGTACGCGGTCTATTCTTTTTTGGAGGATTTCGTCGGCTGGCGTTTCTACTCGTCGACGTTCGAGCTGCTGAAAGACCGTTCGCCGCTCGACATTCCCGAAGGGTTCACGAAGACGTTTTCGCCGAAGCTTTTCAGCCGCGACACGTACTGGTTCGACACGTTCGACGAGACCTTCGCCGCCAAACTGAAGCTCAACGGCTGCGTGAACCGCGAGCGCAACAACTACGGCGAACAGGTGCGCTACGCCGGCCGCTTCGTGCACTCTCTCCCGGCTCTTGCGGGAACAAGCTCCGAGCCCGACGTCCAGCCCTGCCTCACCGACCCTGAGGTCTACAAGAAAGTTCTGGAGGGCGTACGCACGTGGCTGCGCGACAACCCCGACGCCAAGATCGTTTCCGTTTCCCAGAACGACTCCTACCCCGAGGGTCGCGGCTGCCAATGCGAAAATTGCCTAAAAATAGACGAAGAAGAGGGCACACCCATGGGCTCGTTGCTGACCTTCGTGAACCGCATCGCCGGCGACATCAAGGACGAATTCCCGGACGTCATGGTCGACACCCTCGCCTACCGCTACACGCGCAAGGCCCCGAAGCACCTTAAGCCCGCCGACAACGTGATCATCCGCCTCTGCTCGATCGAGTGCTGCTTCTCGCACCCCCTGAGCTACGGCTGCGAGCGCAACCGTGAATTCGCGGCGGACCTGGAGGACTGGTCGAAGATCTGCAAAAACCTCTTCATCTGGGACTACACCACCGACTTCATGTACTACGTGAACCCGTTCCCGAACCTGTCCGTTCTTTACGACGACATCCGCTTTTACGTCGCCCACAACGCGATCGGCCTCTTCGAGCAGGGCAACGGCCAGTCCCTTTCCGGCGAGTTCGGCGAGCTCCGCGCGTACCTCATTGCGCACCTTGAGTGGAACCCGGACATGACCCGGGAAGAATATTTCGCGCTGATGGACGACTTCCTCGAGGGCTACTACGGTGCCGGCTGGAAGCACATCCGCCGCTACATCGACCTCACCACCGCCCTTGCCGAGCGCGGCCACATGGGAATTTACTACGGCGTCGATTCAATTTTGGGGATTGAGGGGGAGAAAGGTAAGGAACTGCTCCTCCGCCTGCAGGAACTCTGGACCGCCGCCTGCAACGAGGCCGACGAACTCCACCGCCCGAACGTCGAACGCTCTTCGCTCCAGGTCGAGTACGCGCTCGTTGCCGCCTGCGAGTGGAACTTTCCGGAGTCGCTGGACAGGCTCGAGGCGCTCTACTACCACATGCGCGATCTGGGAATTACGTTCTAACGCGAGAACGCGCGGCTGCCGGAAAAAGTGGATTACTGGAGCGCGAAATAATTTACAAATAAGAGATTTCCGTTTTTAATTGACGTTTTTAATTGACGTTTTTAATTGACAGTTTTATCTTGAAAGGACTTCTGCCATGGCTCAGAACATTTTAAAACCATTTGACGAACAGTACTGCATCGACACGTTCAAGCGCCTTCTTGCCGCCGACAGCACCACGGGAATGTACGAAGACATCCAAAAAGTGCTCTGCGAAATTCTGGACGAGCTCGGCTTCCCGTACTATTTGACCCACAAGGGCGGCGTCATTGCCGACCTGGGCGGCGAAGGGAACACCCTCTGCGTCACGGCGCACCTCGACGACATCGGCCTTATGGTCCGCCACGTGAACGCCGACGGCACCCTGAACGTCTGCCCCGTCGGCGGCCTCTACCCCTTCTACTGCGTCACCGAGAACGTGCGTATCCACACCCGCGAGGGGCGCGTGTTCACCGGGTCAATCTGCCGGACACCGAATTCGATTCACGTCACCGAGGAGGAGCTTCGCGTCACTCCGCCGGATTTCCGGAAAAACGTGTGCGTAGTGCTGGACGCCGACGTGCACTCGGCCGCGGAAACGAAGTCGCTGGGAATCGACACCGGCGACATGATCGCGCTCTACCCCCGTTTTGAGCTTTCCGGCGGCTACCTGAAGTCGCGTTTTGTCGACGACAAGGCCTGCGCGGCGGTGCTTTTGACGGTCATGAAGGCCATGAAGGCGGAAAAGGCCGTTCCCGGCCGCAAAATTCTGGCGTATTTCGCGTTTTACGAGGAGATCGGCCACGGCACGGTCTGGCTTCCCGAAGGCGTGAAGGACATTCTTGCCGTCGACATCGCGCCGGTAGGCCCCGATCAGAATTCGGACGAACACAAGGTGTCTATCTTCGCGAAGGACTCGCGCTTCCCGTACCACTGGGGCTTCACGAACGAGCTCCGCGACACCGCCATCCGCGAAGGCGTCGACTTCTGCATGGACATTTTCACGCCCCACTACGGAACCGACGGCGACGCCTCGGTGACCGCCGGCTACGACATCCGCCACGCGGCAATCGGTCCGGGCACCCTCAACAGCCACGGCTACGAGCGCACCCACCTGGACGGCCTCAGGAACACCTACCTGCTGCTGAAAGCGTTTCTCGAGCGGTGAGTTTGGTCTAATAATAGGCAAAAAAGCAGCCTGCTTCTCCCCCTTGGTTTTTGCAGGGAGAAGCAGGCTGCAATATTATTCTGTAGCCCGGTTATACTCGCTCGAGACGGATGGTGTTATTCTCGCCCGGTCTTCCGGTGGCCGATCCGCCGACCAGAATCACGTTGTCGCCCTTCTCGAGGCCGAGCACCTTCGCGGTCTTCTTGAGCGCCGCGTAGAACACAACCTCCGCCGACGGGTATTCCTCGGAAAGCACCGGAATGACGCCCCAGGAAAGCGCCAGCTTGCGCCATTCACGCCTGTCCGTGGTGAGGCCCACGATGTCCGCCACCGGTCTGAAACGGGAGACCATGCGGACGGTCATTCCCGAAATCGAGCAGACCGCGATGGCCTTGGCGTCGATTGCGAGCGCCATGTTGCAGGCGGAGTGGGAAATTGCGTCGATGTTGTTCTCGATGCGGAAGTAGGCGTCGTGGAAATATTTCTTGTAGTCCACGTGTTTTTCGGTCTCCTCGCAGATCTCGGCCATGACCTCGACCGTGCGCACCGGGTATTTTCCTGAAGCGGATTCGCCGGAAAGCATCACCGCGGAAGTGCCGTCGTAAACCGCGTTCGCCACGTCGGAAATTTCAGCCCTGGTCGGCCGCGGGTTGTTGATCATCGACTCGAGCATCTCGGTGGCCGTAATAACGCGCTTGCCGAGCATTCTGCAGATCGTGATGAGTTCCTTCTGGCGGGCCGGCACCTGCTTGAACGGAATCTCCACGCCCAAATCGCCGCGCGCAACCATGACGCCTTCGCACTTTTCGCAAATTTCGTAAATGTTGTCCACGCCGGACTGGTTCTCGATCTTCGCGATAATTCCGATGCCCCGGCCGCCGTTCGCGTCAAGGAAGTTCCTCATGTCCTCCACGTTCTGCCGGTTCGACACGAACGAAGCCGCCACGTAGTCCACCTCGTTCTCGATGCCGAAAAGCAGGTCGTCCTTGTCCTGCTCGGAGAGGAACACCTGGTGAAGCACTTTTCCCGGAAATGACATTCCCTTGCGGTTGGAGATGGTTCCGCCCGCAACAACGGTGCAGTTGATGTCGTGCCCCTTGATCTCGTCAACCTTGAACTGCACGATGCCGTCGTTTACGTAAATCGTGTCGCCCGCCTCGAGCTCGTCGCAAAGCGTCTTGTATGAAACCGAAACCTTCGTCGCGTCGCCCTCAACGTCGTCCACCGTAAACGTGAACTTGTCGCCGTCCTTGAGCTCGATCGGGCCGTCCGCGAACGTTCCGATTCTGTACTCGGGGCCCTTCGTGTCGAGCATTATCGCCACCGGCAGGTCGAGTTTCTCCCTGATCTTCTTGACCCGGTCCATCACCGTCTTGTGCCACTCGTGCGTTCCGTGCGAAAAATTGAACCTCGCGACGTTCATTCCCGCCTTCATAAGCTTTTCGATCGTCTCTTCGGTCTCGCTCGCCGGTCCGAGCGTGCAAATGATTTTTGTCTTGCGCATAGTATATGCCTTCCTTCTTGTGTTTACCTGTTTGCTAAAGTCAAAAACACTCTCTAGTTTTATCACTTTTCCCGCTTTTTTGCAATCAAAATCGCGAACGCGGCCGGTATTATCGCCGCCGTTGCTCCCGGCATGAATCCGCCGCAGCCTCTTCCCGCCTTGTCTTTTTTCTGCGGGTCGTCCGTTTTTCCCGTGTCTGCGCCTGTCTCATTTGCCTGATTCTTTGCCGTCTCATTCGCCGGCGCTTTTGTCGGCGTCGGTTCCGGCGTGTTCGTGGGCTCCGGGGTCGGCTTCGGCACGTATTCGGGAAGCTCCTCCGCCGTGAACATATCAAATATCCTCAGTTCGAAAACCGCCGCCTCGTCGCTGTAAACGTTGAACCCGACCGCTTCGAACTTCGGGTCCTTTCCCTCGCCGAACAGCGGCTTGTCCCACTGCTGGTGCTGGCAAACAAGCCCCTTCGGAATGAACACATACCCCTGAAACGCCTCCGGAACCGTATACCCGTACCTTCCGTTGTTCGTCTCCGGCCATCCGTCCGCCTCCGTCTCAACCGTCATATTCCCCTCTTTGTCGACAAGAATGAACCTTCCACCCTCAATCTCGCCGCCCAGGAACACGTTCCCGTAGCCCGCAACTTCCGGCTGAAAGCAGAACCAAATGTCGCCGTCGCTGCCGTTCTCGATCGAGAACACTATATATTTCGCCCCTTCCAGTTTCCCGGCCGCCTTGAGCTCCGGTGTCTTTATTCCGTAGCGGTCCACGCAGGAAGCCATCCCCTCCAGAAGGATCTCACCGTTCTCAATCGTGCACGTCCCGTACTCCGACGGCGAATCTTCCGCGTTGTCAAAAGACTCCACAAGTTTGAGCGTAACCGTGCCTCCGTCTCCGAAAGGAATTTCGACGGTTTTCGCCGGTTCTTCGGCAAATACCGTTATCGAAAAGCAAAGCGCGAAAATTGCGCAAAGCACGCAAATGATTCCTCTTTTCATTATTTCCTCCTCCGTCACAATTTGGAAAATCCACCGTTTCTCTTGGAAATCTGCCGTTTCTCCGCGGAAAATCCACAACTTGGAAAATGCACCGTTTTCCGGGAAATCTGTGGTTTCTCCATGGAAAATCCACAACTTGGAAAATACACCGTTTTTCCGGGAAATCTGTCGTTTCTCCACGGAAAATCCACAACTTGGAAAATACACCGTTTTTCCAGAGAATCATCGTTTCTCCATGGAAAATCCACAGGCTGGAAAATACACCGTTTTTCGGGAAATCATCGTTTCTCCATGGAAAATCCACAATCCGGAAAATCCACCGTATTTCCCGGAAATATTTCCCGCCTCAATAAGTGAAAACGTATTCGTAACTCAGTCTGCCCTCCGGTAACGACCTTCCGCTCACGTAGTAGTCCATAATATCCGCGGGATTCTCAACGCTGTCCGCAACCTTAAAATAAATCTTGTCGTTGACGTTGCCGGTTTTCGCCCCGAGTCCCAGCGCCTCCATCGGAACTGCGAAATAGACATATTTCCCGTTCACCGAAAAGGCCGCCTCTCCCACAGTTTTTCCGGAAAAATCAGCGGAGAGCTTCTCGATTAAGGCTTTTCCGTTTGTTTGAGACCTGTTCACGGCATATTCGTAGGACTCCCAGCCCTTTTTAGCGCAGTTCCCGGTACCGATAAAAATGTTCATGCTGTCGAGGCCTCCGTCCGGGTCAACCGCGTCGGCGCATTCGACCCGAAAATAAATATTTTCCGAATCGCTCGTGACCTTCACCGACAGAATGTTGTTGCGCGCCGCCGGCACCGTGTACTTAAGATTGTCCGCCGCGCCAGCGAAATCGCGAGCCTCGTTCACTGTTCCCACATGCCTGTAAACCGCTTTCACGTCGTCCCACTGCGAGTCGTCTCCGTTCATGACGTCAACCGTCTTGTACACGTTGTCGGCAATCAAGCCGTCGGCCGGTTCGTACTTGTATTTCCTGATGTTCGCAATCATCTGGATATAGTAGGCGTCCTCGTAGCCGCCTTTCATCGGTTCAATGTCGCGGGAATACTCCATGTCGACGTTGTCGCACAGCATGTACTCGCCGCCGTATTCCTGCTTGAACGCAATCCACTCGTTCCAGCCGGTGACCATCACGATTTCGGGGTCGTTTTTGAACACGGTTTCCCATTCGGACTGGAAAAACGTGCCTTTCATGATGTCTTCGTGGATATTCTTGCCCGTTTTGACGTCGTAGCCGCGGCCCCAGTTGCACCAGTTTTCGTGTGTGAGAGAAAAGCTGAAGGGCACCATCGGGTGCGTCGCGACCGAAACGTTCATGGTGTTGCCGTTGAGCGGCTGCGGGTACTGCCACTCGGTGTACGGGAACGAGTTCTCGTTGTGTTCGTCGTTCGGCCAGCACGCCTCCTTGACGTAGAAAAACTCCTGCAGCTCCTCGCTGAGGTTCTCCGGTTTGTACGCGTAGTCGCTTCGACTTTCCGCCTCCGCGCGGTCTTTCCACGCCTCGGTGTAGCCGATTATCATCGGTTTGCCGTCGATTCTGAACCACGTGTCGGCATATTCTCCCGATTTATAGAAAATATCGTAAATCCGCCCGATCGTCTCGATTGAGTGGCTGTGCGTGTAAAAAGCAACCTGCGGCGCGTTCCATCCCTCCTGCCTCAGTTCTTTAATTATCGACATGATCCGCTTGACCTGCCGGTCGTAAAGAACCGTGTTCGTGGTGTCGAAAATGATAAAATCGACTCCCGCTTCGGTCAGAAGCTCGAGGTGGCGACGTAGGACCCACTTGTCAAGGCTGTTGTAGTAGCCGAAGAGCGGCTCCGCCCACCAGTGCGGCTGGCCGTCCGGACTGATTTTGTCGTCTTTTTGATGGAAAAGAACGTCCTTCCCGTACTCTTCAAGAATCTTCGAGACGTCGTAGATTTCGGGTGACATCGGCGACCCGAGCCACACGAAGTAGAAAATGCCGACCTTGCGGGAATCCCGTTCACCGCTTGCGGAAGGCACCGTGCGCCCGAAGTTGTCGAAGCCCACTATCATATTGTTGTTGTATCCGTCTCCGTAAATTTCAGTTTTCACGAGGGTCTCCTTCTTGTAGCGGTCTTCCTTCGTCGAAACGCATGCCGGAAGAAGCGACACCGCCGTCGCCGCGAGCACCGCCAACGCGATAATTATGCACAGTTTCTTTCTCATCGGATCGGTCCTCCGCGTGTCCGGCAGCTCTGAAAGGCTGTTTTTCTGCCCGCGTCGCCGCGGTCTTCTATTTCTTACGAAAATTATACCACACCGGAAGTGCTGAATAAAGAACTTTTCCTCCCGCAGCGCCCGCCGCCACTCCCGTGTTGCGGATAATCCGTTTAAATGGTACAATAACAGTGAATTTTACGGTTACGTAAAGGAGGCAAATATGAAAAGAATCATTGCGATTGTTTTGGCGCTTGCTCTCGCGGCAGGGCTGTCTTTTTCTTTCGCTTCTGCGGAGGAGTCGGAGTACACGAACTACCTGACTCACAAGTGGGAGGCGACATTCTTCCCCGGCAAACTCACCGAGAAGGAAGAGGACGGCGATATCGTCACCACATATATTCCCAATGCCCCGGCGACCTGGTTTTCGCCCCAGCTCAGCGTTTGGGACGATCTCCGTAAGCTCGCGGAAGGCAGCGAATACATCAACGCGGTTTTTTATGTTGAAGTCCGCGGCGTTTTCGATGAAGCAGATTCCGAAAACACGATCAAATTTATTCTTCGCGGAATCGATCCCCATTCGAACGGTTACTCTTTCAAAGCGGAGGATATGGACAACTGGAACGATACCGGCTACACCTGGAACGAGCTCTACGACGATCTGATCGGCGAAGGGTTCCTATATTTTGAGCAGGACAGCGGCGTTAACGTCATGTCCTACGTCAACCCCGGAAACGTCGAGATCAACGGCGAGGACTGGACGGTTTTCGAATCCGACCCGATCCTCATCTCTTCGGCCCTGCTGAAATCCGACCTCTTTTCCGACATTATTCTCTGCATGGACTTCCTCCCGAACGGTTTCACCGGCGGTTTTAAAGGCGTCCAGATGAAAAACACCGCCATCTACGACGCGGACCAGTTCGCCGGTTCGGTCACTCCGACGGCCGAACCCGCGAATCCGGCCGAGACGGACAATCCTGTTAAGGCCACTGAAAAGCCTGCTGAGAATACCGAAAAACCTGCCGAAGCCACCGAAAAGCCTGCTGAAAGTACCGAAAAGCCCTCCAAAAACAAGGGTTGCGGCGGCGCGGTTCTTTCCTGCGCGGCACCTCTTCTGATTGCCGCGGCGGCGTTCGTGTTCAGAAAAAAACGCAAATAAAACTTTCCGGATTCCCCGCTCTATGAAAAAGAACCTGAAAAACATTCTTTTACTGCTTGGCGTGGGGCTGATGATTCCCATGCTGGCCGCGCATGCGTCCGAAAAAGCCAATTTTGACAAGATTGAATCCGTTATGATCTGGAAACGCACCGATATCGTGCTGACAAGCGAAAAAGAATACGAAAACCCCTACAAAGACGTCGACGTCGACGCGGTTTTCACCCATGAGAGCGGCGAATCCATTCACCTCTACGGCTTCTGGAACGGTGGGAACGAGTGGCGCGTCCGTTTTGCGCCCACCAAAACGGGCGTCTGGACATACCTCATTACGTGCTCCGACGCCTCCAACGCCTCCCTCAACGGCGTCACGGGAAGTCTTTTGGCTGTCGAAAACACCGGCACGACCGACGTCGACAGACACGGCTTCGTGAAGATCTCCGAAAACGGCAGGTATTTCGTTCACGACGACGGAACGCCCTTTTACTGGCTTGGCGACACCAACTGGCAGGCGCCGAACTACGTCTCCGTGACGAAGTGCAACTATCCCGGCTGCGTGTGCGGAAACCAGTTCAAGCACGAAGTCGACGACCGGGTCGCCAAGAGGTTCACCGTTTACCAGACCTATTTCGACAGCGGCGAGTCTGACGGCGGCGGTCAGCGCTCCACCACGGATGAACCCGGCCTGTGGCTCAGCAAGTACGATCTTCCCGACACCGCTACTTTTTCCGGCAAAATTGACGGAATGTTCGACTACCTGGCGGAGCGGGGAATGGTCGTCGCCCTCGGGTTCGGCGTTCACGCAAACACTGTTCAGGCAATGGGGGTTGAAGCGCTGGAGCGTTTTTCCCGCTACCTCACCGCCCGCTACGCCGCCTACCCTGTCGTCTGGATCACCGCGCAGGAAATCACGGGGCCGGAACATTTTGACGCCTGGCTTTCATCCGCAAGAATTGTCTCCGCCGGCGACGGCTACAACCACCCCCAAAGCGCGCACCAGTACCCGCTTCCCGTCGAAAACGAATTTGTCGAAAGGCTCGACAGTGAATCCTGGCACTCATTTTACGCGCTTCAAGGCGGCCACGGCGGCCTGATTTCCGCAAAATCCCTTTACGGGGGCTACTGGAACAACACCCGCGCCGGCTCCGCGAAGCCTTTTGTCGAAACCGAGGCGAACTACGAGGACATAACCTGCGGCGCGTTCAACGGCTACAGCGCCTCGCGAATTTCAGCCTGGAAGGCGAACCTGTGCGGCAGTTACGGGTTCACGTACGGCGTCACCGGCGTCTGGGCCAACAACTACTCTACGGCCGGGAACACGGGCTGGTTCGGTTCGTACAGCTTCGAGCCCTGGTACATGGGCATCGACAAGCCCGGCTCTCTTGAAATGAAATACTTGGCGGCGTTCTTTAAATACGCGGATTTCAGCCGGCTCGTGCCACGCTTTAACAATGAGGCGTTCTCCGACCTCACCGCCGAGACCAAGGCCGTCGCCTCCTCCGACAACGCCGACACCTACGTGGCATATTTTTACAACCGCGACCTTTCCACCGGCGAGCTGCGCGGACTCGACCCGGCGGCACAGTACTCCGCCAAATGGTACAACCCTTTGACCGGTTGTTTTGTCGAAATTCCGGGAATGATTACCGCTGAAGACGGCCGCTACACGATTCCCGAAAAGCCCACTCCCGGCGACTGGGCGCTTCTTGTCACGAGCCGCACCGACCTCGGCAGGTACGTCACCGAAAAAGCTTACACCGACGAACGTCTCACGCTCACCCGGACCGCCGAGAGCGCTGTCCTCGTTTCCAACGAAAAAGGCTCCAACATTTTAACCGGCTCCTCGGTCACCGCTTCAAGCTTCAGCACGGAGGAGAGCAACGCCTCGAAGTCCGTCGACGGCGACTTCGACACCTGGTGGTGCGCCTCGGACGGCTCGTTCCCGCAGATTTTATGCTACAAGCTTCCCGAAGAACGCACTTTCAACACGTTTTCGATGAACCTCTACCGCGGCACCTCCTCCGCCGGCTACACCCTCGAAATCTCGAACGACGGCAAAAACTGGACCGAAGTCTATTCCTGCGACGACGAAATCGCGCAGGCTTTCGGCTCCACCTCGTCCTTCACCTGCCTTCTGCCGCACGAATACACCTGCCGTCACCTCCGCGTCACCTTCTCCAAGGTCGTCGGGAACTGGGCGGCAGTCGTCGACGCGGCGGCGTATATGTCCGGTTTCAGCGGCTCTCTTCCCGAATACGAAGGCACGAAGCAGCTTCCACAGGTGAAATGCACGGGAAGTTACGTCTACGACGCGGACGGAAACGGAACCGACACGGTTTCAAATCTTTTTGACGGCGACGTGAACACCCTCTGGGTTCCGTTCGCGCCGATTGCCTCCCAAACGATCACCATGGACCTCGGCTCCTCTTCGCCGCTTCACGGCATCAATATCCGTGTCGACGCCGACGCGATTATCCCCGAATACCGCATTGAAGGCTCTGCGGACGGCCTCGTCTGGACCGTTCTGGCCGACGCCACTATCCGCGACAGGAACGTTTTCGAATCCGGCGGGCAGCGCGTCGTCAGTGAACCGCTTTCCGGCGAATACCGCTACGTCAAGCTTCTCTGGCTGAACGTCGGGAGCAACAACGCGAACAAATCCATCTCTGAAATCGAGCTCTACGCCGGCGAAAACGCTTCTCAACCATCCGGAGACCCTTCCGGCTGCGGAAAGCTCACGGCAGCAGTTTTGATAGGCGCCGGCTCTCTCGCTGTCGCCGGCGCAGCCGTCGCAACCGCCGTTTGCATTAAGAAAAAACGCGGAACCTGATTGTATCTGCCTTAAAATAAGCGGCGCCCGGCAATCCGATCCGGATTGCCGGGCGCTCTGCGTCTGTATTCATTTTATCAGGTTATTTCTTTTTCTTCCCTATCTCCGAAAACAGGAAGAACAGCAGCCCGCCTGCGTACCCCATAAACGGGCAGATCCACCTGTAAGCCGCCAGCGAAAACAGTCCTTTATGGGTCACCAACATCGCGATAAGTCCGCCGATTCCGAAGATGATCATCAATCCAAACAGAACTATCTTGATCAGGTTGCCCGGGTTGGAGGTTTCGACTTCCTCCATCAGCATCTGCGCGATTTTCGCAATCAGGAACAGCACCAGCCCGCCGATCAAAAACGCGATTCCGTAGGAGATTCCCGTGTAGAGCGTCTCGTACGAGTCAAGCTTCAGCGAAGCGGCTCCCGACGCCGTCATAACGTTGCTGACGATCGGGTAGATCACTTTGTGCAGCACGAAGTTCATCAGCACTGCGTCGAAAACGAACACGAGCAGAATGATCATCGACCACATCGCGTAGTTCATTCCCAGCAGCGTCTTGCCGCCGCCTTCCGTTCCGGAAAGCCCTAAAATGCCGCGAAGCTTGGTTGCAACATTGTCCTTCTTTCCGTCACCGTTTTCGGCCAGGTCCTTGATTTTTTCCGCGCGCACCGAGTCGTCGGATTCGGTAACGTTCTCGCTCATCTCCCTGAACTCGTCGGCCGCGTCATCTTCGCCGACGTTTTGCTCATCTTCGCTGATGACAAGCATTCCTCCGAGCGCCAGTCCCTTGACCGTGCTCTTTTGCGGTTTGTCGTTGGCTTCGGACGCGATTTCTCTCATTCGCCCGTTCAACGACGCGATTTTTTCGTCGGCTTCGTCACGAACCTTGAACGCCTCCGCGCCGGCTTCACGAATTTCCTCTTCGGCTTCTTTATTGATTTTCTCCGCCTGCTCTTCCGCGGATTTTGCGCCTTCGTCAATGGCTTCGGCTACGGTTCCGGCTGCCGCCTCTGTCGCGTCTTTCGCCGCATCAACCGACTTTTCCGCCTCTTCAGCCGCTTCCTCCGCGAGTTTTTCGCCTTCGTCCAGCCTTTCTTTCAGTTCTTCGCCGGCTTCGGAAAGGATATCCTCCCCTTCGATGTCGTCTTCAAAACCTTCAAGCGCCGCGAAGTCGTTCTCGTCGGGAATTTCCGCAGCTGCCGCAATTCCGGCCGCAACCGCAGCGCCTTCCGCAACCGCGTCATTTACGTCCTCAGCCGCTTCCGAAACCGCCTCTTCAGCCTCGCGCGCTTCTTCCGCAAGCTCTACGGCTTTTTCTTCGATCTGTTCCCGGGTCTCTTCAACCGCGTCCGTCGCCTCGTTCACCGCTTCTTCGGCAAAAGCCTCCGCCGCGCCTGCCGTTTCCTCGTGCGACATCGTCGTGTACGTTCCGTCATCGAGATTGAAAATAATATCAAAAACGGAATCGCTCTCGTCAACCGCGCGGTCGATCTTTTCGGGAATATCGTTTTTGTTCTTGTTTTTGTTGCTCATTGCGAACTCCTCTTTTGCATACGGCCGGAATCTATCCCGGCCCGAAAGGCCTGCTGCCGTTTTTGACGGCATACTTATCAGTTTACCCGTATTTTACAGAAACGCAGCCGAAAATTCAAGTAGTACCGCAAAATTCCTTATCTAAAAGGGCGCCGCCCCGTCTCCGGAGCGGCGCCGCATCGGACTGTTATAAGTCCGTTGTATGGTTTATACCGGCGCTACCATTCCGTATCCGCCGTCTTTCCTTCTATAAACGGTGCAGATCTTGTCGTCCTCTGCGTTCAAAAATACGTAGAAATCGTGCCCGAGCGCCTCCG
>JAEEGG010015871.1_pt1 | contig 15740 bp, 8 predicted proteins | sample 9134161 | NCBI WGS metagenome assembly JAEEGG01 (sample SAMN16246543, study PRJNA631951) | gut metagenome | biome: gut microbiome; feature: rumen; material: CR-attached | host: Bos | place: Iran: Karaj | collected 2018-10
GGAATCGGCCTGGGCAAACTGAGCATCGTCTTCAAAGTCTCCCGTGGGGTTCTTGAGAGCTTCGCGGATGGACAGGCCATCGATTTGGGTAACGTTCACGAAAGACATGATGTACAGCATTTTCTTATGGAAATCCGGGTTTTTGCTTCCCGGGCTTCTATTGCTGATAAATTCCGCATCGATAATGCTTTGAGTTGTTATAAAGGCTTCGAAGATGCCTTTGCTGGCAGCTTCAAACAGCCTCAACGAGGGGATATAGGAAGGGCGGATAGCCCCTACAAGAACGTCTACCAAGACATTGGTGTCGAAAAAGACACGTTGTTTAAGCTCTGCCATATTTCCCCCAAAGATATGCGAGTTTTGCATCTTTATCCAGCATTTCCTGGGTAGGCTCTGCAATTGTGCCTCCCAAAGCAAGTATCTCATCCGAAACTTTGAAATCTTTCGGAAGTTTGGGAAATTCAAGGCCGACGGCCTTCTCGATAGTGTGCTCTAGGAAACTGTTCACCGAACGGTTCTCGCGTTTGGCAGCCCTTCTCACCCGGGCCAGCAATTCCGGACGCAGCCGGATTATGGTTTGCACTCTTTCCATAATAATATCAACTTTCTGCAAATATAGCAAAAAGGTGATATCAAACAATAGAAAATGATATCAAAAATATTACTTTATCAGGCGCCGGAGCAGGCGGCGGGGGATACGGCTGAAGACTATGTCGTAGCCGTCGTCGGGGCTGCGGGAGCCATCTTCATACAATACACCCACATCGCCGCCCCGGAAAACGACCATGGTAGAATAGGCGGCAGGGCCTTCCTGCAGCGTCAGGACATCCCTCCACGAAGTGCCGTTATCGGAGCTCACCGCCAGGGTAAGCCCGCGGCGGGCCTTCTCTTCCTTAATATATGAATGCAGCAGCAGGCCGTTCCAGGCCACGATATCCCCGTTGCAGGGGTTGGCCAGCAGGCCCTCGGTGAACCTCTCCCCTTCCCAGCGCCAGATGCCGTCGGGGCCCTTCACGGCGGTATTCAGGCCGCGGGGGCCAAAGGAAGGCCGGCGGGTGGATATCAGCAGGCGCCCGTCTGGCAACAGCACCAGCTTGGACTCGTCGCTGAGTCCGTAAGCCGGGGCATCATCCAGCGTCCAGCTCTCTCCCCCATCTTTCGAATAGAACAGGTGCGCCTCGATCGGCCAGGGCACGGGCATGGGGTCGGGATAGTCGCGCGGAAGCACGCAGGCAGATAACAGAATGTCGCCGTCGGCATCCACAATCCCCTTGCCGGAGGTGACGAAAGCGCTGTGGATGGTTTCCGGGAAGGCCACCAGACGCGGCTCGCTCCAGGTGATGCCACCGTCGTCACTGGTGCAGACGGTGGTGTGCTTGAGGCCGCGGCGGAAGCCTTTGGTGCCGTTCCCGCATGCGAACAGGCAGAGGATACGGCCGTCCGGGAGGGTGGTGAGCGAAGCATCCCCATAGCCAAAGCCCAGCACGCGGGAGGTATCCCCACGGGCAATGAACTTCTGCGAACTCCACGTGCGGCCGCCGTCGGTGCTGCGCTTGCAGGCGATGTCGATGCTGGTCTTGCGGTAGCCCAGGTCCGCCAGATTCTCGTAGCGTCGGTCAACCACGGCCACTATATTCCCGCGGGCGTCCAGCGTCATGGCCGGAATGCGGTAGAAGTGGCAGGAGTCGCTGCCTTCGGCAAAAACGACGGTGGAGTGGATTGCGGGGGCCTTGCAGGCAACGGACAGGATGCCCGCCGCCAGAAGGCATGCAATCGGCAATAAGTATCTGGAGAGAACCTTCATAACTATTTGACTATTATCACATTAGGGACCACGCGTTCACCGGCATGGTCGAAGACTTTATTGTCGTAAGGATGGTTGATGACGCCGTCCTGGGCGGACCAGAGGGCGGACGAGCCGCCACCGTCGAGGTTCAGGGCTTCGTACATCCCGAGGGACTCGCAGAGGACCTGCAACTCGGAGATGGTCATTCCCTCACCCTGTCCGGGGAAGCGCCCGTCGATGACGATGAAGTAGATCCAGCCGTCGGCCGTATAGCCGATGAGCGTGCGCGGATGGCGTTTTGCATAGAACTTGCGGTAGTTCCTCCTGCCTACAAGTTCCATCGGGTAATCCGGAGCCACGCCTTCTTCGAGCAGCACCGGCCCGGAAACGATGGCCTCCCGCCAGCCCTTGGCGGATTTCGCGGTGCTCAGGGAATCTATGGAAACTATATCGACCTTCCTGCCTCTCCTGTCCTGAATTCTGAACATGCCGTTGCAGCGGCTGACCCCGTCGGAGGTTTTGTCGCAAAGCACCTTGCCCTCATCCTTCACATAAGTGACAGGAGTGAGCTCCTTGGTGTTGAAATAGCTGCCGTTGATGGCTGCCAGGGCCTTATTGTCCGCACCCAGCTTGCTGGTAATGGCGGCTTTGGGGCCGTCGGATTCCACCACCGAGACGCTGTGACTCTTCATCGGGAAGCGGGCCAGGGATATATCCTGCACGCTGTTGAATACCTTCACGGATGCATGTCCGACCTCGACCATGGAACCATTCACGGGCTTCCATCCCCAGTCGGTGGATTTCAGAATCGTGGTCGGCTTGTAATATTTGATCTTGCGGCGGGATGCGCGGATGCCCGGCATGTAATGCTCCTTGAAATCCTCCCATCTGTAATAAGGGCCCTGCACTGCCTCGAACGGGAGGACGGCCTCCTGCTCGTTGATCAGGGCCTTCACCAGAATGTCCGCACCCTCCTTTTTATATAATACCAGCTGGACCGAAGCTGCCATCGGGAGATTGTAGCTAGGGAAGATGTCCAGACATTCTTCCAGCGATGAAGTAGCCCGGCCGAAGCCGTTTGCATCCAGCAGGACCATCAAGGGAGCGATGCCGGAATCGTGTCCGAAACGCAGCCTCAGCTGAGTGTCGCCCGAGGCGATATCGGCATCTGCCGATTCTATCATCTGCCCCAGGGTGAAAGCAGCGTAATCCAGAATCAGGCTCGCAGATCCTTCATAATTCGCCACCTCGGTGAAGTATTTGGCAGACAGGGCCTCCCAGATTGAATAAAGCTCATCAGCCGTGAAAACGCCGTCGAAAATGTCCCTGTTGTCATCCAGGCAGTATTTCGTGTCGGCAACTACCGCCTGAAGATTGTCGATGAACTGCTCGGGAGTGACCTTAAGTACGCTGCCAAGAGCATCGGCATCGGTGAAGAAGCGCCCCACAATCTCTTTCCAGGGTACGGTCTTCTCAAACCAGTCGTTGTAGGCCTTTTCTGCCGCTTCACCCTTGCTGAAGCCGTTCTTGATATAGTATGGATTCGTTTTAAGGGCGGGTTGCAGCCAAGGGGCGAACTTTCCGGAAGCATCGGCCTGGATATCGATGTCCGCATCCTTCTCCTGAAGGCCGGACAGGCACGACCACATGCTCATGATCACGCGCGGGGATTCCGTGGAAAACGCCTCCACGTGCGTAGGGCCTTCGAATACGGAAGGATAACGCTCGACCATGCGGCCGGCGATGCCCCGGTGCTGATTCTTCCCTATATTGGTCAGATTCCCCTTGCAGTATTTGGCCTCTCTGTAGAAAGCATCGTAGCGTTTCTTGAGATCCTTGCCGGCTTCGGTGAGCACACCGGCCTCGGCCGCCTTTGCAAACCATCCGTGGACGGCATCGTATTCACTGGTACAAAAGCGGGCTCCATGTCTGGCGAACTGGCTGATATAAAAAGGCTCGTAGCCTTCCGGGGCCGGTGTGGGGGCAGGAAGGGCTGCGCTGTCGTAAACATAGAAAGTTCCCGCAGCCTTGGAAGGATCCTTCTGGATGGCCTCCTTATAGCTCTGCGCAAAGCAGGTCCCGAAACTGCCTGCAACTAAAAGAAAAACTAAAAACAGTCTTTTCATGATAATCAGCGTATGTTGATTCCTTCCGTTACCAGTTTAAGGCGGCCCTTGAGTTCGGGCACCGTAACCGTCACCTCCCGGGACTCTCCGGGCATGAGGAAGAAGTAGTTATCCGAATACCATACCGGCAGGGCAAGGTCGCCCGTAGCGCCGTCCACGGCTTTCAGGCGTATCATGAGGGCGGGATACCTGCCAGTGTTCCTGAGCATCACCCGATATGTTCCCTGGCCCGCACTTTTCACACGCTTGCGGAGGCTCGTCTTGCCAAGGCTGCGCAGCGCCTGCCAGTTGCCTTTCTCACGTCCCTCCCAGTAGAAGTTTTCAGAAAGGATCCTGCCATCGGCACCGATCAGGGCCAGTTTTATAAAGTAGACATCGGTGATGTCTTCGGGGATTTCAGGCTGGAAGCAGTCCACCGTCTCATCCTCAGGGAGCGTATCCAGCGACATGCTGCGGGTCCATACTTCCCTGCCGTACATGTCCAGCACACAAGCCGTCACGGTAAGATTCTCAAGCGAGCCGGCGTGATAGTTCACCACCACCACGCTGTCTTTCACCGGGTTAAGCAGGATGTGGACCGGCTCGCAGGCTTTCTTGCAGCCGAAGAAGGCGCCGGTAGGCTCGAAGAAATAGTCGTATGTCTGCCATACCATCGACGGCCATGCCGGATGGCTCATCCACAGCAGGAGTCCCCTGCGGTACATGCTCCGGCCTTCGAATATGGCTCTGTAGCCATTGTAATTGACCCACTGGGCCGTGGACGCGAACTCCTTCGCATCGGCAGGCTCCATCAGGCCTCTGGCCAGGATCTGGTTGAAGGTGGTGCAGCGCTGGGCGGACCACTCTCCCTTCAGGCCCAGGCAATAGTCGTGGAGGCCGTACATCTCGTTGGGATGCCCGAGTGTATTCACGGGTTCGAGATTCTCCTTTCCGAAAGCTCGGGCGAGGTTTTCGTAGTTCATCACCGTAGGCATCCCGCGCTCGCTCACTATCTTGTCCTGGCTGTGCAGGGTGAAGTATTCCATCGGCTCGAGCGCCATGTAGGGGCCACCGCCGCTCACCCCGTCTGCCCCCGAATGGGGGATGTAGTACGATCCCGGATGCTCCTCCGGCACCATCTGCTCCAGGAACCTGTCTATCTCCTCCGGAGGATAACCCTCATTCCGGCCAACGTAGAGGCCGATGGACGGATGGTTGCGTATGCGCTTTACATACCTGCGGGCCACCGCATTGAACAGGTCGGGGTCGGAAGGATTGGGGCCGTCGGCCGGATTGGCGAGCCAGAAGTCCTGCCAGACGAGTATGCCGTAGCGGTCACAGGCCTCGTAGAAGGCCTTGTTGTCGGTCATCCCCACCCAGTTGCGGATGAGGGTGAAGTTCTGGGCGGCGTGGTAGGCGACTGCGATGTCGTACTCCCTCTCGCCGTAGTTCAGCAGATGCTCGGGGTATCCCCAGTTGCCACCGAATCCCACGAAACGGCGCCCGTTCACATACAGGCTGAGGCGCTGGTTGTTGTTGCGTCCCTTGAATACCAGTTTGCTTTGCGGTTCGTACGGGGCCATCTCGTAGTCGAACTGCCGCACGCCGGAAAGGAATTCGACGTGGTCCGACTTCTCATCGCCTTCGTAGAAGCTGAAGGAGACCGGGTAGAGTTCCTGCCTGCCGTAGCCGTTCGGCCACCACAGGCGCGGGTTCTCGAGCGTGGCAGGATCCAGAGTCACCTGCCTGCTCTCCCCCGCCTCCAGATGCTGGGGGCTTTCAAGCGCAAGCTCGCCGAAGCGCATCCTCAACACTCCCTCCACCGGCTTGTCCGAGTGGTTGGTAAGCGTCGTGCTGGCGAAGATTGTTGCCCTGGTAGTGTCCGGCAGGGGGATTTCCGTACGAACGAAGGGATCATCCACCGTCACGTCTCCCGTGCTGCGGACGTAGACCTTGTCGTAGATGCCGATGTTGCGGCCGCGCACCGAGGGTATCCAGTCCCAGCCGATGGTGGCGTGCATGGTGGGATTGTCCGCCCCGAGGATGCCGCCGTTCTTGTTGGGCCAGAAGGCCGTCTGCACCTTCGCCTCGCCGTAGTTGGTGTTGCATACTATGCGCACGGCCAGGAAGTTGGTGCCGTCCTGGAGGATGTCGGTGACATCGAAACGGGCCGCGTCGAAGGCCGATTCTATCCCCCCGATATACTGACCGTTCAGCCAAATGCGGGCCTTGAAGTTGATGCCGTCGAAGTGGAGGAACTGGCGGGGCGTGTCGGGATGCGCCTCGAAAGTGTGCCTGTACCAGAAGTCGCTGTGGAAATAGGAATCCGAGATGTACATCTGGTTGGCCTCGTAGTTTGGATCCGGTACCGCCCCAGCCGCCACATAGGAACCAAGCACGGTGCCGGGAACGATGGCGGGAAGCCAGTCGGTATCATCATAATCCGGAGATGAAAGGCGTTCGCCGAGGTCCTCCGTGTCTTCCAGGGCCGATGCCCTGATGAGTTTCCAGTCGCTGCCGGCAGGCCTAGGTTTGGCACTGCCCCAGATTTCCCATTCTTCCAGTTCGAAAGGCTCGCCATCAGCTGTGGAGTCCAGCATAGCCTTCACGTAGCGCGCTTTTGCATTGATGCGCATTTCCTCTGCCAAGGGGCCAGCCTTTCTCCACTTGCTGCCATCTTTCGAGATAAGCAATGTGCCGGACTGCGGAGCGTTCAGCCAATGGAATACCGCCTTGTACAGTCTGGCCGTTTCGCCCAGATCCACCTCTATCCATTCATCTTTGCTTCCGGCGCTCTTCCAGGTGCTGCGGAAATCCGCCTCGTCCGCCATGTAACCGTCCGTGACGAGCTGGGCGGCCTGGTTGACATCGATGGCCGACGAGTGCTTCGCAACCCTCTGGTAGGCGATGTTGCGGCTCTCCGGCGAGCCGCATGCGCTTAAAACAATCAGGGAAATCAGCAGGATCCTTTTCATATCGTTCTTTTTCATTCAATTACTGTTTGTGGAATTCCAGGGCGATGGGTTCGTTTTTCAGCTTCCCCTTCAAGAAAACGATTACCTTGCCGTCTTGAACCTTGTATTTGACATTCTTGCCATTGTTCAGCATCTTCATGCTCCCCTTGGGGACGTTGACGCTCCATTCGATGGTTGCGGGCAGGGTCTCCCCTTCCGGCAGGGCATAGATGGCATAAAGCGTTTCACCGTCCTTGGAGGCCGTAAACCACACATTCCCATCATTATAGTGGGGTGTGGGACGAGTGGAATAGATGGCCTTGCCATTGCGCCGGAGCCATTCTCCGATCTCGTGGAGCCTCTCCACGCCTTCCTCTTCGATCACGCCGTCGGGAGTCGGGCCTACTCCCAGGAGCAACGATCCGCCCTTGGCGCTTATCTCCGCAAGATAATTGATGACCGTGCGTGCCGATTTATACTCCGGATTCGGAGTCCATCCCCAGTTCTTCGTGAGTGTTATGCAGCTCTCCCAAGGGTAGTCCAGCTGCGTTGCGGGGGTATTCTGTTCGGGGGTCTGGTAATTCTCGTTGCGCCCCTTGCCCCTGCGGTCCACGGCGATGAGGCCGGGCTGCTTCACGCGCACCTCATCCACCAGTTCGCTCAGGTGGATGTCCGCGCCCTTCACCCATCCGCCGTCGAGCCAGAGGATATCCAGAGGGCCGTAATCGCTCATCAATTCCCCGATCTGGTTGTGGACATAGTTTTCGAAATTCTGCCACCACTCGGGATGACGGTCGCGGCGGTAATTGCAGTGGCGGTTGGCAGTGGCGAAATAAGGGCTCCAGAACCACTCGCTGTGCCAGTCAGGCTTGGAGAAATAGCATCCCAGCATGAAATCCTTCTTCCGGAAGCTGTCCCACACATAGCGGGCCACGTTGCGGCGGGGATCATCCTTGAAGGCCCATTTGGCGATGGAGAAGTCGGTATACTTGCTGTCGTACATGCAGAAGCCGTCGTGATGCTTGGTCACGTAGATCATGTACTTCATGCCGGCATCCGCCATGGCATCCGCCCACTGATCCGGATTGAAATGAACGGGGTTGAATACGTGTTTCAGGTCGAAGTACCATTTCTTGTACTCCTCGTAGGTCATCCCTCCGTCGCGCACGATCCATTCCTTGTCTTCGGAACACAGGGTCCACGATTCCGTGATGCCCGGCACCGACGAGAGTCCCCAGTGGATCAGGACACCGAACTTCAGGTCCTGCCAGGCATCCAGCTTGGCCAGCACGGCGGGGTCCGTCGGCCATTCGTATTCCGAGGCCTTGGATTGCTCGTGCACGAATGCCTGTGCCGAGAGTTTCGCCGTTCCGAGGGAGCAGGCGAGCAGGATTAGCAGTAGAGAAAGACGAATTTTCATAAGGGGTTTATTAGTCGGTGTAAACATATACAGCGCTGCCGCATGTACGCCGGGCGACTTCATTGTCCTTGATCCAATAATATTTGCCGGAGCCACAACCATAGGTGGGCCACTCGTTATGGGGATGGTTGACTATGTTGTGTATGTCGCCATAGCCGTCCACCCACATCTGGGTTCCGCCGCCACCGTCGAAGTTTATGGCCTTATAGCAGCCAAGTCCTTTCATAAGCCGGGACAGCAGAGCCGTGGACATGCCGGTAACGCCTCTGCCGGTCCATCGTCCGTCGACGCTTACCTGGATGACGGTCTGGTTATCCTTTGACAGGCCTATTGCAGTACGGGGATGCGTATTGGCAAGGAAATCTTCGGATCCCTCTTCCGTATATGTCTGGATATTACCTTTCCATACCAACAGAGGGCCGGCACAGGTCACAGTCCGGTTGGGCAGCATGGCCGCTCCGGTATTGCCGTCCGTCTTGACAATACGGACATTGTCACCATCGATGGTGAGCGCGCAGTTGCTTGTATAATAAGAAGCGTCTGTGACACCATGCTTCACCACATCATCCACACGCGTGAACTGGCAGCAGGCCATGGAACCGTTGGTCCCGGCAACTGCATTCAAATACTCACATTTTTCATCCAGGTACTTGTAACCTTCTTCCTTGTAGTTATAATAGACACCCAGATGGTTGGTAGCATTGAGAGTGGTTTTAATAACGTTGATGTTGCGTTTCGCGCCTTCCCAGGTTCCTTCAAAAGTGGTCCACTCCACTCCGGGACTAAGTGTCCTCTTGGTGCCGCCAAGGGAAACCAGGTCGATGGTGGGGTCTCCTGACCATGCCGGATCCTCAGGATCGGGATCCGAACTGCCGGGGACATCATCACTGACCCAACCATAGTTATCGTCAGGTTCTACTACTGCATCGGCAGGGAGGTGTTTCCCATGGTAAGCGAAATACTGCTTATTAGCATCAAGTGCAAAATCTTCTGCCGTCCCGTCTATAAGGGCATTCTCATCATTGGCGTCGGTTATCCTCTGCAAAGGAATGCTTATGCCGTTTACATTGGCGTGGTCAAAGCTCGTGCTTGGCGCCCAGCAGAAATAAGAGAACGTCATTCCAGGCTTGCGATAATTGTTCGTAAGGATGCTGTTGGGATGCGTAAAGCCCACAACCGCACCGGATGACTCGTCGGTTATATTATTTGCAACAAGCTTGTCGTTCCAAGCTACGCTGTTCGTAATGGTAACTCCTGAGCCATGGATTGCACCGACCAGACCTCCTCTTCCTCCATAGCCAGCTTTCAAGGGGATGTCACCGGAAGCAAAGCAGCGCCCGATGGTTACCCCAGCTCCGTCCGTACACCTTCCCACAAGCCCTCCGACATATCTGTAGCCCCTGACAAGCGAACATGTGGAATAACTGTTGCTGATCGTGTGCCCGGCACTGGTAATGATGCCAACCAAGCCTCCAACATTGATTGCACTGCTCGTCTTGGCCACCTCGCCGGAAGTATGGCAGCGATCAATAGTAACTATGCCCGCGCCGATGCGGGCCACCAGACCACCGACGCCAGAACGGTTGTAATTGGTGCAGCCTCCTGTTATACTTACGCGTTCTGCGGAACAATCGGTGATCGAGCATCCTCCGTTGGGGACCAGCTCGCCCACCAGACCGCCTATCAAGCTGGGATTCACGTTGCCACAAGTAGAAGTAAGCGTAGTATTGACAACATGACAATTTGAGATATAATCACTCTTCTTTACATAACCGGCAAGCCCTCCCACGTAATTATTTGACGATGTCAGGGTGGAGTTGCGTACAGTCACATTACGATAATTGGCCGCATGTGAAGAAGCAGCGCTGCGGCCACTAACTATCCCACTGTTTTTGTTTCCTCCTTTGACATCCGCTCCGTCAAAAACGACGTCATGCACAAAACCATAAAGGAACCCAATAAAACCGCTGTATGCATATTTGTCCGTTGAATTGTCGACCGAAAGATTGTAAATAGTATGCCCGGCCCCGTTAAAATCAATCTGGTGAGCATCAGCATCGTTCAGCGGAGCCCAGTCAACACCGGAGAGGTCTACATCGTCCACCATCTTGAAATAAACACGCCCATCAACAAGCTCATCATGCGCCTTGTCCATCTGATGCCTGTCACCAATCAGGTAGGGATGATCGGACGTCCCATCATCATCGGAGCCGGCGAAACTCTCAATATCCGGGCAGCTGATCTTGAAGAAGTTGACCTTTCCGGAAGATAGAGTCTTGGCGCCGGCAAGTTTGCGATAGGCTGTGTATTTGTCGTGGACATCATCCGAAACCTGAAATTGGAAGAGAAGTTCCGTATCCGCTGGGATATCCACATTACCCGCAGGGAGGGTGGCATAGACTGTCACAATTTTGCTATCTCCAGCCACACCAGGAGTAGTAATTGTCACGGAGAGTTCATCATCGCCGTCAAAGATATCGACGGAAGACTTCACGATGACCTTCTGCACCGCATCGGCCATGGCCGCCGTAGGCATCTGGGCACGGATTCGGAGCACTGAGGATGATTCCAGGGTGCCGCCGCCGTTAGACGTTGCCCATGACTGCGAGAAGGTAGCGCCATCGTATTTGTTGACACCGCTTAGCGTGGCGGCATATCCAAGATGGGCTGTACTGCCATCGGATGCCTGGGTCTGGCTGGTGAAGCCGCCGGGCAGATTGCTGGTGAGGCAGATATTGTAGCTCGTGGCGCCCGCCAGCGGGGAAATATCCGCAGCGGAGAACTCCGCTGATGCCGTTCCGGCACCGGATTTATACGTAAACTCTACCCTCTTGGTATCGTCCGCCGCATTCTCCACAGTGATGGCATCAGTGCTTTCCCACGTGAGTTTCACAACGCCATCTGGGTTGCTATCCTGCTCAAGCTCAACTTTGGTGAGGCCATCTGCGGGGATTGAAACCGATATGGTTGCCGGGATGGCTTCCGAGCTTTCCACTATGGGTGTGTCCTTTGCGCAAGCCGCAAATATGGCGGCAGCAGCGATAGTTAAAACAATACTCTTTTTCATGGCTTGTCCTTCCTTTTTGCTAAAATCCTTCATCAATTATTCCGTTGGGATCCATGTTTTCGAGTGAACCATCCGGGCTGCCTTGCAGCAGGTTCTGCAAGGATAAGAGTCTGACCATTTCGGTCATGGGAGCGATGTAAGTTGTTTTCACGGTGATTGTGGTTATTTACATTATAAATGTAAGTATTTAGCCGGAATACACACAAAAAAGAATAATCATAACGGCAAACCTATTCTTTTTAAGTTTAAGCAAACCATAAGATTTTTCTTATGGTCTCTTTAAATTATTTCTTGTTTAAGTTTGGCGAAGATATTTGGAGTCTCGGGGGTTTGAGTATATTATTGCCGTTCCATTTTAAACTTATATCATTATGGAACAGAAATTTGCCAACATCCTTTTCGACGACGCCTTCAAGGTGGTCGTCTGCGCTCCCGGAAATGAGGAACTCCTCGCCAGAATCATCGAACTCATGGTCCCAGGGAAAACCGTTACCGGCCTGGAACTCAGGGAAAAAGAAAACCACGGTTTGTCCGTTTCGGATAAAATCACTAATTTTGACCTGTTCTGCACCAGCGACACAGGTGAACAGTTCATCGTTGAGATGCAATTCTCGCCACAGAACAACTACGCCGACAGGATGCTGTGCTATGCCACATATCCTATTCGCGCGCAATTGTCCAAGAAACTGGCGGAGCGTAGAGAGAAAGCAGAGAAGGGCGGAAGCCTGGACAAGATGGACTATGGTCTGATGCCGGTCTACGTGATCAGCCTGCTGAACTTCAGCATTAGGCACGAAAGCGGCGATGTGCTGGAGAACGGACTCGTGAGCAGGTATGCCATCCGGAACGCACGGAACGGAGAGTTGATGACGGAGGCACTGCAGTTCGTCTACCTCGAACTGGGACGGCTGAAGATGACCAAGGACGAGCCGCAGCAGTGCAGGACGCTGCTGGAGAAATTCGCGTTTTCGCTGAAGTACATGCACGAGCTGCCGGAGCGCCCGGTAGGTTTCGAGGAAGACATCCTGAAGATGTTGTACAATGCCGCCGAATTCGCCAACATGCCGGTTGAGCGACAAACTGAATACGAAATAGTCATGAGAAACGAACTGGACATCATAGCCGAAAAGAACTATGCTCGCGAGGAAGGACGAGTGGAAGGACGAGCTGAAGGTAAATCTAAAGCCAGCCTGGAGATTGCGGAAAAGTTGCTTCAGGAAGGTATTCCTATTGAAGTGGTTCAACGCGCCACCGGCCTGAGCAAGGAGGAGATTGAGGAGCTGAGGTAAAAGGGCGTTCCCGGGAAAGCATTGAATCAAAGACGATTACAAATTCAGGGGTGCTTGAAATCAAGCACCCCTGATTGCATAAGTTGCAGCTAGTCAAAGACTTGCCGGGAATGCGGCAACGATTACGGCTTAGGTTCCCAAGCAAGGTGAGGACGGTTGTCGCCCCAGGTGAGATCCCAGACAGCCTTCGAACTTCCGTCTAGTATGCTATCCCAGCCAAGAGCGGTTGCCTGAGTGTTGATATCATCCGTTGTGCCAAAGTAATTTCCGTCAGGAACAGGCGTTGAAACAGTAACTGTTGTGTTGTAAATAAAATTCGTCAGACTGCTTGTGTTACAGGCTATTATTCCAGAATAGATATTATCTTTTGCGCCTGCATTTCCAATGAAAACTGCACAGAGGTCAGGTTTATTAAAATCAGCAGCCGAATTAGTGTAACAATTGTTGACGGTTATGGCTACATTAATTGAACCAATGAAGCATCCGGAATATCTGTATGCTTCCACAGCCCCAGTTGAATAACAATTATTGATTGTAACTGTTCCGCTTTCAATTCTTCCGATTAATCCTCCCACATGTGCACTATTACTCGTGCCCTTAGGAACCTTTGCATAGCCTGAAGCATAACAACTTTCAATTGTTATAGCGTTCTCACCAGCATCAATAAACCCAATCAATCCTCCATCATAGAATTTATAACCATCTGTATTGCCAGAAGCGCAATTCTTTTCGAATTTAACGACATTGGTTAAAATACCCGCAAAACCTCCATTCTTAAATCCTCCCGAAGAAGCATCCACATCTCCTGAGGCTGAATTACCGATTATAGTTCCTCCTGATACCTTCCCTACAAAACCACCATTAAGGTACGCTCCGTTTGTGTTGATATCTCCTGATGAAGAATTATTAGTAACAGTTCCTCCGGTTATTTGTCCTGCGAAGCCGCCATTACAACCATAATCCGCTGATTGTCCACCAGCCGATGTAACACTGCCTGAAGCCGTATTACTATTTGTGGTTCCTCCGGTGATCTGGCCCGCAAATCCACCAAGATATTGACTTTCCTTAACACTACCTATCACATTTGCAGAGGAATTGTTGCTTGATGGGGAGGCACTTTCAATTGATCCTGCAAACCCACCGACATAGGTGCTGACAGCTGTAATAGTACCAGCGTTTACGTTATTTTGTGCAACTCCTGCCCGCATTCTGCCACTAAATCCCCCAAGGTAGGAAGCCCCGCTCACATCGCACAAAACCTTGTTGTTTTCCTCATACCCATATTGAAAAACGCCAGAAAGACCACCCTTGTAGTTACCTGAGACAGCGCCATTTGGACCTGCAACAATACACTTTTTTTCGTTATTATCAGCATCATAACCCACTTTGTTATTTTGGAAACGGCCGCGATTTTGATAGCCGACCAACCCACCGGTATAACTATCAGAATAAATCAGTGAAGATTCAACCGTACAATTTTGAATAATACAAGAATAGTTACTTACATGCACGTATCCAAACCCACCGCCAGTATAGGTATAATCGCCGACAGGAGATGAAACAAGAGTGTTTATGACATGGCAGCCATCAAAAGTGGAAAGTGTGGAAACCTCGCCGACTAGGCCACCTACATATTTCTTGGAGGCCGTGGCGGTAGAAGTTAGTGTGCTATGGTAGGTCAGCGGCTCGCCGGAAGGAGCGTCGCCAGCGACGGTGACGCCGGAAACGGTGCTTGCAGCAGTGTTACAGGTATTGGCGAGAATACCGACGGTTTCGGCGCTAGAGACGACAGAATTGTAGAGCGTCAGATTATATATGTTACCGTTGAGGTCAGCGAATAGCGGAGCACGCATATTGCTGATCTTCTTATTATTACCATTAAGGTCAATAATCTTGGTTCCCTCGGCATTCAGGCTGGTCCAGGAGACACTGGTCATATCAATGTCATCCACCAATTTATAGTATTGCTTGGTGGTAGTAAGGGAAATGGCCTGCATCTGATGCTGGTCCCCAATCAGGTATGCCTTTACGGCTGTGGAACCATCGCAGGTCGAAGGTCCAGCGTGCGTAGCAATATTCGAGCAGTCGATGCCAAGATAGTGAGCAGCGCCGTCAGGAAATGTCTTAACCGGCGAAAACTCACGGTATGCAGTGTAAACATCGTATTCGTTGGCTGATACCTGGAATTGGACGATGATATCCGGAAGAGATACATCTGAACCTGCCGGAAGCGAAGCATATACATCCAGAAGCCTGTCTCCTCCGGTTCCGGGAGTGGTAAGGGTTAATGTCAGTTTATTGCTTCCGTTGAACACATTGGCCGATGATTTGAAGATAACCTTCTGTACATCGTCCAGCCATGATGCGCCGTCAGGAAGCTGAGCTCTGAGATGGAGTACGGAAGACTCTGTGAGTGTACCTCCCTGATTGCCATCAATGAAGGAGAAACTGGTATAGTCACTTGCACCATTGAGGGCAACCCCGAAAGCAAGGTGTCCAAGATTTCCGTCGGCGGACTGTGTCTGATTATTGTAATTTCCTGTTGCGAAAGGCTTGTTATAGCTGATATTATACTTTCCAGAACCATCCGGGGACGGTGCCGTACCAGTGAAGTCTGCAGTCTTTCCATCACCTGAAATCGACGCAGGCACAATATCGAAGGTTTCTCCGTTGATGGTAATCTGTTCGGTACCTTCCCAATTGAGTTTTATAAGCTTTTTATTCGAGCCATCCTGTTCCAATGCGACCTTGGTGCTTAAACCTTCATTTGGAATGGAAGCTGTAATAATGACCTTTTCCTTAGCAGGCGTAACATCGCCAGGCACTTCTTCCAGGACGCGGGCCTCTTTGTCGCATGCCACGAGGGCTACAAGAGAGGCAAGAGTAATGAATAAATACTTTTTCATACTGTTTTCCTCCTTGTTAAACCTCGTCAAGCAGCTCGTTTTCTACAAGATTTTGCAGTCCCCCGTTCGGGCTTGCTACATCCATGCACGGGCCGCCTTGCATCTCGATGGTTTCAGTTACGGGGGAGAGGTATTTACCCCCCCCCCCTTTTCTTTAGTTGATGTATTTTCCTTGTCGTATCTAATCTGTTTCACTTCTTGTTCAATCTACCT